>LXNI01000549.1_pt1 | contig 42025 bp, 32 predicted proteins | sample 809091 | NCBI WGS metagenome assembly LXNI01 (sample SAMN04870527, study PRJNA318959) | sponge metagenome | biome: 01000161; feature: marine sponge reef; material: water | host: Sarcotragus foetidus | place: Greece: Milos, Mediterranean Sea | collected 2013-05-29 | depth 5-7 m
AAGGCGCGATTTCAAGGCCAGCGTATCCGGTTGCCAACGCAAGTTCGCAGCCTTCCGCAAATCCGGCCTGTTGGAACGTCTCGTTACAGATTGCGAGCTGGAATCGGTGCCCTGCGGAAGCCACGGGCTCGTCCGGTTGCGGCGTTGGGGCGCAGGCCGCCGCCGAGAGGCCGATCAGGAACGCCCGGCGCTGCATCGACTTACAGCTTGAAGAGCTTCCGCGCATTACCACCGAAGATCTTCTCTTGGTCACCGGACTCCAGGCCGAGGCTTTGAATGTGGCCAGCAATCGTCTTCGGGTCGACCCACGGATGGTCGCTGGCGTAGAGCATCCGATCAATTCCCACGTAGTCGATGCCGTATTGGATTGCCATCGGGATTGGCGATACGGCATCCAGATATACGCTCCGGAGGTATTCGCTGGGCGGCTTGACAATGTTCTCTGCACCCCGACCGAGGACTTGCGTCTGGTGGTCAATCCGGCCAATCAGGTACGGGAGCGTGCCCCCAACGTGCGGACAGACAAGCTTCAACTTGGGGTGCTTGTCGAGGATCCCCGCGAGAATGATGCGGCCCAGGGCAATCGTCGTGTCGAACATCAAACCGAGCCCCGCCATCATGCCCCGGCCCCTGGTCTGCTCGTATGTCACCGGATGCGCGGGATGGAGCAGAACCGGCAGGTCCATACGCTCGGCTTCGGCGAATAGCTCTGCGTATTCCGGTTCGTCCGGAAAGCGGCCATCGAGGTTCGAATACAGCAGGACACCCTTCATCGAGAGCTGGTTCACACAGCGGTCCAACTCCTTGAGCGAGGCATTCATGTCCTGCAGCGGAAGGACGATCAGGCCGGCGAAGCGCTCGGGGTAGCGCTTCCCCAGATCGGCAATCCAATCGTTGATGACGCGCGCTGCGGCCGGGCCCTCCGCGCCGAAGGTCTCGGGTCCAGGGTCGTTCGTGCTGATCGTCGTCAGGCTGATCCCGGCTTCGTCCATGTCGGCGAGCTTCGCGTCGACATCCATGTGCTTGTCGCGCAGGCGGCGATGCCAAGCGTCTTGGCCGGCCAAGCCGGTGACCACGTACGTTTGGCCTTCCTTGCGGTACGAATACGGTGGCTCGCTGCGCTTCGCCATCATCGCCACGAGTTCGGGGACGAAGAAATGGCTCTGGCAGTCGACGGTGAAGTGGCCGGGCTTCTCGTAGCCCCGAGCAGCCGTCGCGCCGGCCGCGGCCAAGGCACCGCCCTGAATGAATTGCCTGCGGTTCGTTCCAGTCACATGCCGTCCTCTTCGCTGTTGACCGGCAGCCCTGCTTGAACGGGTCTTACGACGCCATCATCTCGTCCCAAGTGACCTCTTCCTTTCGATCGATTGCCATCTGGCCCAGCAAGGCCGTCAGAGTGCTTTCGGCTCCGCGCACGCCCGTATTGGCCGGCTTGTCGTCAAGGATCCGCCCGAAGAACTCCTCGAGCGCGTCAATCGTGATGTCCCGGGGCGACTTCTCTTCGACCGTGTCGCTCCTCCCCCGGTGGTGCTTCCAGTAACCGCGCGCAGTCTCCACCACGCCGCCGTCGAGGAAGTACCGCTCATACACTTCTCTGTAGAACGAAGGGGACAGGTAGGATCCAACCAGATTCGCCTGGATATCGTCGCCGTAGTCGAAGGTGACGTTGAGATGGTCGAGCAAGTCGCCTACCTTCATCACGGCCCGCCCGCCTGTCCCGATCGCCTTGACCGGATGGGAGCCGATGAACCAATTGAGGCAGTCGATGTTGTGGCAGAACGTCTCGGTGATGATCTCTCCGTACGTCGCGCGCCAGATTTTCCATTGCTCGAGTTGTTCTCTCTCGTTTGTCGGCGCCGGCCTGGCAGGCTCCTTGCCGGTCATTCCGCTCTTGAGGAAATGCGAGTGCGCCAAGTTGATCTTGCCAATCTCACCTGAGTCGATCAGCTTCTTGGCGGCATGATAGACCTTGCCGTGACGCTGCTGGTAGCCGAAGGTGATGTTGAGGTTGCGCGGGGCCGCGTCCGCGAGCCGCATCACCTTCTTCGCCCCGTCCAGATCGGCGGCGGCCGGCTTCTCGATGTATATGTGCTTGCCGGATTTGATCGCCGCCTCGAAGTGGTCGGGGTGCATGTAGACCGGCGTGGCGATGATCACGGCGTCAACGTCGCTGGCGAGGACCTCGTTCAAGTCCTTGTAGAGCCTCACCCCATCGAGCGAGACCTTTTCCCGCGCCCGCTCGATCGAGGCGTCTGAGACTTCCGCCGCCGAGACGAGTCTCGCGTGGGGCATGCTCGCAAGATGGCGGGCGTGACTGCTGCCCCGGCCGCCCAGGCCGATGATGCCGACAGTCACTGCGGAATTTGCAGCGCTACCTGCCGCGGCAGCCAGTGGCATCACCGCAGCGGAGCGGATTAGTCTGCGTCGCGTGATTGAGTTTCTGTCCATGGAGCCACTCTCCTCGGCGACAATCCTAGCACCGTATCCCCAAGCTCACCGGCCGAGTTGACACCCAGTCGAAAAAGAATTCGTCTTGCCCATTGTTCGCATCCAGATTCGCGAAGAGCTCTGCGCAGCGAGCGCCCACGAGGGCTTCGATGGCCACCACCTAGCGAGGCTGCGCCCGCGGGCGGCGTGAGCAACACCACGGCTCCGAGATCCGACCCAATAGAGGGGGAGGCTCGTCACGACCTCCCCGACTCGGCTGCGAGGCCGGGAACCATAGGCCACTTGGGCCGTGACTCTGGGCAAGGGTCGCGCCGGCTGACACACACTGGGAACAAACCGCTACGCTGTTGTGCGAATCCTGGTCGGCACCGGGTCTGCCACAGCGAGCGCGGAATTAACGATAATGGACGATCTGGACCTTGACCACATCTACGGGCTGCTCTTCGACGCCGAGGATCTTTGCGAAGTCGGTGTTTGCGATCTCGCGATCGAACTGTGCGACCAAGTTCTGTCCGAGTGGGGGGCGTCCGACCACGAAGAAGTGTTCGAGGCGATTGCCGGAGCCCTGCACTGTCGAGGAAGGTCGCTGGGCAGGCTGGGGCGACTCGAAGAAGAACTGGCGGCCTACGACGAGATCGTCAAGCGTTTCGGATCGAAAGACTCAGGCCCCACGGTGGTACAGGTCGCCGAGGCGCGGTTCAATGCCGCGGTTGTGACGGCCGAAATGGGCCTCCTCGACGAGTCGATTAGAAGGTATGCTTCGTTCGTCGATCGCTATCAGGCGTCCAGTGATAACGAGATCGAGTCGCAGGTCATCCGTGCATATTACAACTGGGCCGTGGCCCTAAAGTTTTCGCAGCGCGGGGAGGAGGCGTTGTTCCGCTTCGACGAGTTGGTCACTCGTTACGGCAAGAGCGAAGAGCCAGAATACGAGGCCACCGTAGTCCGGGCTTGGGCTTCCAAGGCTGGCCTGGAACTTATCGCAGGGCGACACGGGGCGGCCATCGAATCAGCGATGTCCGGTATCGAGAAGTGCGACGCGTACCTGTCGGAAGAGCGGTTTCACTGTCATCTGGTCTTGGCCAGTGCGTACTTGCTGTCGAAAGACCTCGTTTCCGGCGAGAAGCAAATCGCAGTGCTTCTGGACCTGCTGCCTGAGATCGAGAGGCGTCCCGTCGCCCAGAACTTCAGTTTCGTGCTGCGTGACATGGCGGCGGTAATCGGTTCGGATCGGACCTTGGAACTCATCAGGAACTCGCCGGCCGCCGAGATCCTCGCGCCGGTCGTGCGAACGCTACATAACAGGGTCGATCGAGAATCCGACCGGTTGCAGAGCATCGAGGAGACGGCCAAGACTCTGGCGGCAGACTTGGCATGGTTCGACCGCTCTGATGAATAGCGAGACTGCGCCCCCCGTCCGGTCCGCTCCTGTGCGGGACATCTGGCCCGGCTGCCGACGCAACGCATGATCCACACCCGCAGGCTGTTGCGGACCGTCCGCACTAGCTGGGTGCTCGGTCGCTCTGTTTCATGCATACGGGGTGGCTGCACGCGGCCATGGGGGTTTAGTCCAAGTCGTGGGTGATGGGCCCGGACAGGTCCGTGAATCCCCCGATCGGCAGATTGGCGTCTCAGACCGTCGGCGACAGAGCGCCAGCATGTGCAGTTGCAACGGGATGTGCTCCGGAATCCCATGCGGTCACGGTTCAAGGCTGGCTTCGGAAGTGCGTTCCCTGCTCAGCGCACTGCTCTCCCCCCGACGGGCCTGACCGATCAGGACATGTAGCACCCTAGCTGTTCGTCACTCCCTTCCCTGACGTGGACGCGTCCCTGCTGGCTTAGTCTGGCCCCATCCCCCTCATTTGCGCAGGGACCGGCGGTCCGTAGTGCATGACTGATTCTTTATTGGAAGCTGTTTCGAGGCGGACTGCCGAATACCAATATGCCCCCTCGTAGACCACAGTATTGGCGATGAAGTTGCCTGCGAGCCGAGCAAGCACTTCGTCCCGACTGCCGCTGCGCGGACATCCGACCCAGCCTGGCACAGAGCCGCTCGCCCGCGCGGGCGCTAATCTGTGAACTGACATGCAACTCGGATTTGTAAGTGCGATTCTCCCCGACGTCTCCTTCGACGAGATCTGTCGGATCGGTGCAGCAGAGGGCTATGACTGCATCGAGGTGATGTGCTGGCCGCCCGGCAAGGCGGAGCGCCGGTACGCCGGTGTCACCCACATCGACACCGCGACCTTGGACGATGCCGCGATTGACGTTATCAATGCATCGCTTGAACGCCATCGCATCCAGATCAGCGGCCTTGGGTACTATCCCAACCCCCTCTCGCCGGACAGCGACGAGGCCCGCGTCGCGCAAGATCACATTCGCTCCGTCATTCGAGCCGCGCGGGCGCTCGGCCTGTCCACCGTCAACACTTTCGTCGGCCGCGACTGGACCCGGTCCATAGACGAGAACTGGCCACGCTTCCTAGAGGTCTGGCGTCAACTGGTTGCCTTCGCCGAGGATCACGGAGTTCGCATCGGAATCGAGAACTGTCCGATGATCTTCACCCGAGACGAATGGCCGGGGGGCAAGAACCTTGCCTGCTCGCCCGCGATCTGGCGCCGCATGTTCGAGGACATCCCCAGTCCTTCGTTCGGACTCAACTACGACCCATCCCATCCGACCTGGATGCAGATGGACGCCATCGCGCCGTTGCGGGACTTCAGCAACCGCATCTTCCACGTACACGCCAAAGACGTGCGGGTAGACCGCAAGCTGCTCGACGACGTCGGCATCTTGGCGTACCCCCTCCAGTTCCACACGCCTAAGCTCCCCGGGCTGGGAGACGTGGACTGGGGCCAATTCTTCTCTGTCCTCACTTCGACCGGATACGACGGACCGGTCTGCGTAGAGGTGGAAGATCGCGCCTACGAGGGTTCGCTGGAACAGCGCAAGCTGTCACTACGACAGAGCGCCCGCTTCTTGCGACAGTACATCCCGGACCGCGGCGGACTGTAGGCGTCGCTAGCTGCGCTGGCCGCCCGCCGGTTCCGCTTCGATCAGCGAAAAGTCGGCGATGGTGGAAAGAGTCCGCAGCATGCCCGCCAAGAATACCAGCCGATTCTTCCGCACAGCATCGTCCTCAGCCATCACGAGCACGTCATCGAAGTAGCGATCCAAGGCAGGCCGCAATGTCGCTATCGCACGCAGCGAGGTGGCGTAGTCGCGTTTGGCGTTACATTCCGCAATCGTAGCTGCGACCGGTTGGAGAGCAGCGTGCAAGTCCGCCTCTGCCCCGACCTCTAGCAGGGCCGGATCTACGCCCGCGCCGTCCAGTGACGCTTCCCGGCCGACTTGTTCCAAGATGTTGCGAATTCGCTTGAAGCTCACCGCCAGAGCCTCAAAGTCGGGAGTGTGGCGCACCTCGGCCAACGCCCGCGCTCGGGCCACCACATCCACAGGCACCTCGTCAGAAGCAGCCAGCACAGCTTGCGCGGAATCCGCGCTGAAACCTCCCACCTCTTGCAACCAGTAGCGCAGGCGATCCAAGCAAAACTCGCGCAGTTTCGGCGCATTGTCGCCAGCGGACGCGATCCCTACCAAGCGGTCAAGCGAGACTGCCAAAGAGCCTTCGACGACGATGCGGATCACGCCGAAAGCCGCCCGGCGCAAGGCTAGCGGATCCTTTGACCCCGTAGGCATCAGGCCGATCCTGAACATGCCGCCAAGGGTCGCGAGCTTGTCGGCCAACGACACCAGCCGGCCGACCAGCGACCTTGGAATAGGACCGGACCCGCCGACGGGCAGGTAGTGGTCGTAGATCGCGTCCGCCACCGCTTGCGGCTCTCCCTGCGCAGTTGCGTACAAGCCTCCGATCTTGCCTTGGAGTTCCGGGAACTCCCCGACCATCTCGGTCGTCAGATCGGTCTTTGCGAGGCGCGCAGCGCGCGCGGCGCTTGCCGCCTCGCCATCGTCCAAGCCTAGCGCTCGGTTCAGGTGAGCGACCGCCTCCAAGTTGCTCTCGGTCTTGGACCAGTAACTGCCCAATGATGCCTGGAACGTGACAGCCTTGAGTTCTTCGACGCGATCTGACAGCGAGCTCCGCTGGTCAAACTCCCAGAAGAACCGGGCATCATTGAACCTGGCTCGCAGGACGCGCTCGTGCCCCCGGCGAATGATCCCGTCGGTGTCCCTGCCAGAATTCGCGACGGCCACGAAACGATTCGTCATCGACCCCGAACTGTCCTCGACGGCGAAGTACTTCTGGTGCACGAGCATGACCGTCTCGAGCACCTCCTCGGGCAGGTCCAGATAGCTCTCGTCAAAGCCGCCCAAGACCGCCGTCGGATGCTCCGTCTCGAACACCAAGGTCTGCAGCAATCGCTCGTTGCGCCGCAGTTTGCTGCCTGGAGGCAACAGCGTCTCGGCTTCCGCGACAATCTTCGAAGCTCGTTCTTCAGCGGATAGCAGCACGGCGTTCGAGCGCAAAGCTGAACGGTAGCCTTCGACCGAGTTGACCCTGATCGGCCCGGCCCCGAGCCGCCGATGCCCCCACGTAGTATTGCCAGACTGGATCCCCGCAGTCTCAACGGGCACGACTTCGCCAGCGAGCAGGACCACTAGCCACCGAATCGGTCGGATGAATCGCGGGCTGCCCTTGCCCATCCAATACATGCTGCGCGGAAAGCGCACTCCGAGCACGACTCCCGGTAGCGTTTCAGCCAATAGCTCGCGCGTACGACGGCCAGCGATTGTGCGGCTCAACGTGAGCTTGCCGTCGTCCCCGACCTCAAGCTCCTCGACAGCCACGCCTGCCTTGCGGGCGAATCCGAGCGCCGCCCGCGTAGGATTCCCGTCCGCATCGAAGGCGATCTGCTTTGACGGTCCCTTCAGTGTCACCAGCCGGTCTGGCTGGCCTTCGGAAAGGCCCTCAGCGACCAGCGTCAAGCGCCGCGGAGTGGCATCGACCGAAATCTTCCCGGCACATGTGAGATCGAGCTCGCGCAGGGCCGCTTTGAAGCCCGCTCCGAGATCCCGCATCGCCCCCGGCACCAAGCGGGCCGGGATCTCCTCGGTGCCGACTTCGACCAGCAGGTCGCTCACGCTGCCTCCCTGGCGAGGCCCTGCTGTTGGTCGACCCACGCCTTGGCGACCGCGACCGCCAGGTTGCGCACTCGCTGGATCACTTGAGCGCGCTCGGTAACGCTGATCGCGCCGCGGGCCTGCAGCGTGTTGAACAGGTGCGAGCACTTCAGCGTCTGGTCAAATGCAGCCAGCAGCGGAAAACGCCTCCGCTCCATGGGGGCTAGCCCGCTCGCATAGCGATCCAAAAGGCGCTTGCATTCGGCTTCGTGCAGGTTGAATTCCTTCCAGACGAAGTCAACGTCGGCTTCCTCGAAATTGTAGGTGGAGTACTGCTCCTCGTCGGCCAGCCTTACGTCGGCGTAAGTCCACTGGTCGTTCCACCGGATGTCGTAAACGCTCTCAACGTCTTGGATGAACGCCGCCAAGCGCTCCAACCCATAGGTCAGTTCGGCCGGAACGACATCCAATTCCAACCCGCCGCTCTGCTGGAAGTAGGTGAACTGAGTGATCTCGAGACCATCCAGCATGACCTGCCAGCCTACGCCCCACGCACCCAGTGTCGGCGACTCCCAATTGTCCTCTTCGAGCTTGCAATCGTGCTGCGAAAGGTCAATCCCAATCTCCTCCAAGCTCTTGAGATAGAGCTCCACAACGTCTTCCGGCGCGGGCTTGAGGATCACCTGCAGCTGCATGTGCTTGTACAGGCGGTTGGGGTTTTCGCCATACCGCCCATCGGCCGGGCGCCGGCTGGGTTGTACGTAGGCAACCTTGTAGGGATCGGCGCCCAGCACTCGCAGGAATGTCTCTGGACACATCGTCCCCGCGCCGACCTCGCAATCGAACGGCTCTTGAACGATGCACCCCTGCTCGGCCCAGTACGCCTTCAGGCGCATCACGATCTCTTGGAACGTCAGCATGAGAGCTCTACGCGCCTCGGACAGAGGCTGCACCGGCCCTCGAACAAACGGGGCGGCCTAGAATTTGAGAATAGCACTGGGCAGGATGAACAGGGCTTTGGCCGGATCCCGGCTCCAGCAATGTTGACCAGAGCCAGCGCGGGTCGGACTGACATCTCAGCCGATCTTCCAACCAAGCGCTGGCGACAAGTACGCCGAACTCGCCGACCAGTCCCGGTTCGATCAGGTCAGGCCCGCTCAGCGCAAGACCACTTATCTCGCCGAATAACCCAGCCGATTTCTCGAGTCGGGCTCGCGCATCAGCGACTCAGGGGCAATCCCGAGCGCTGAGGCAACGGCTGGACGCACCATCCTGTCCATCTGATCCGTGTTCGGATACCCCAGCCGGTCATTGAGATAGATTTCCCAGGCGCCTTCGCGCACGGCGAACTCAACCGGGAACTCCGGCTCGGCCATGACAGCCGCGTTGAACTCGCTCGCTCGCCGCAACGCCTCGCGGAAGCGATCTTCCAAAGAGCCCTCAAGGCCTCTGCGAACGCTGGTGAGCAGGCCTGGACCGGGAGGGTTGAGATTGACGGAAAACGTATCCCGCTTGCCGGCAATCAGAATCCCGGGCCCGCTGGCCAGATGGGCATAGTCCGCCAGGTCCACCCAATCCGCCGGATGGTCTTCGTCCTTGCGCCAGCGGTCGAAGATCACCAAGAACTGGTCAAGGTCGGGGTTGGACGGGACGTCAAGCAACAGCTTGACATCAATCCTCTGCAAGTCGGGTCCCATGGGGTCGGCCAGGCCTTAGAAATCCGTCGCCTGCGAGTACACGCCCTGGGCTGCCTCAATGAATAGGGTCGCCTCCTCGACGCGCAGCCGGGCCTGCTCGGAATCATCGCTTGGGCCCTCTTGCGCCGTGCGCAGGAAGTTGTCAGCGAACGGCTTGTGGAATGTGTCGCTGTCGTAAAAGTGCTTGCGAAACTCCGACACGGTGTCATAACGATCCGACAGCCACAGCCCCTTGGTGAACAGCAGAGCGTCAGCGGCCTTCTTGCACGCCTCGAATGCCTTGGCCGAAGCGTCGCCATAGCGATCCCGCTCGAGATCCAACGTGGACTCGAAGTGAATGCGGTCGGCATCCTCGAGCATGAACTCAGCTTGATCAACGACCTCGCCCGCGCACTCTCCTACACCGATGGAACGCTGGTATTGCCACGGCTGGCGGATGTCCCGATAGAAGCCGGGCGACTCCTCGAACGTGGGCAGTTCCATGAACTCGGCAAGCTCTTGCTTCACCCGGACCTTGCCGAGTCGGGCGACCACGTCGCTCAATGTCTCGTCGCCGCGCTTCTCACGGTTGTAGAACTCCGTCACCCTGACGATGGCCTTGTCCACATTCTGCGACGGGATCTTGCCGATGGCGAGGCCGTACGATTCGGCATTGTTGCGGGTCGAGCCGCCCAGTGTGACTTGGAATACCGGCGCGGTGTCGTTCTTCTTGCGCTGGACCGAGCCGAAGAACCCGATGTCGGCGATGTGGTGCTGGCCGCAAGAATTAAAGCAGCCGCTGATCTTGATCTTCAGATCGGAGCGATGAGCGATGTCGCTCATGCCATTGCCGAACTCCTTGCTCAGGTGAGCCGCCAAGCCCCGCGATGCCGTGATGCCAAGCTTGCAGGAATCGGTTCCCGGGCAGGCGACGACGTCCTTGAGCCGACCAGCACCGGTTTCGGCGAGACCGATCTGGGTCAGGTCGGCGAACAAGCTCGGCAGGTCCGCGTTCGAGACCCACTGCAACAGCAGGTTCTGGTCGACCGTCGTGCGCAAAGTGTCCTTGATGTACTTGCGCGAGACATCCGCCAACTGCCGCGCCTGGAGCGAAGTGATGTCGCCGAGGGGCAAATAGACGTCGACCATCGAGTAGCCATCCTGCCGCTGCGGATGCACGTTGAGCTCGAGCCATTCGGCGAACTGCGGGCCGCGGCCATCGGCTAAGTCAAGCCGTGAGGGGCGCTTCAGCGGTTCGTCTCGAAGCTGCTCCTGCGCCCGCTGCAGCTCGCTCTCCCAGCGCGGATCGGCCGCCAGTCGCTGCCGCTCCTCTTCGACCAGCCGTTTGAACTCGTCAATGCCCTGTTTGACGATCAAGAATTTCATGCGCGCCTTGGCACGGTTCTTCTTCTCGCCCAGCTTGGCGAAGACACGCGAAATGGCTTGGGCCAAGGGCAGCATCTGGTCTGCCGGGACGAATTCGCTGTACAGCTTCGCCTGGTGCGGCAGGGAGCCGAGTCCGCCGCCAACGAAGACCTCGAATCCCTCAACACCGTTCTGAACCCTCGCTACAGCGCCAATGTCATGCATCCGGCCCAAGCCGCAGCCGTGCTCCGAGCATCCCGAGTAGGAGATCTTGAACTTGCGCCCGAAGTTCTGCGCGTCCGGATGGCGCAGCATGAAATACGCCATGGCGTGGGCGTGCGGCGCGACGTCAAACGCCTCGTCGGTGCAAACACCCGCGCACGGGCAGCAGGTCACGTTGCGGATGACGTTGCCGCACGCCTCGCGGGTCGTGATCCCGACAGCCGCCAATCGCCGCATTAGGTTTGGCGTGTCATTGATATCCACGAAGTGGCATTGGAAGTCCTGGCGTGTCGTTACGTGCAGCACGCCGACGGCGTATTCCTCGGCGATGTCCGCCAATGCAACCAACTGGTCGGCGCTCATGCGCCCCATCGGTATCTTGATGCGTTGCATCTGGACCCTGTCCTGACGCTGCCCGTAGACACCGTGGCGCAAGCGGAATTCCGTGAAGATCTTTTCGTCGACCAACCCAGACTGAATGCGTCGCAACTCGGTCTCGAAGATGTCGATCTCCTCGCGAATCGCGGTGGGCAGGCGGCCCCATCGGGCGCTCGTGTCCACGGGCTCCAGGTTAACTTCGGACATGATGCTTACCCTCCCAGCGGGCCTTGGGCATCAGCGGCCGCGCACCCGGCCAAGACTAGCGCAGGGTTGCCAGCCGCCTAGTGTGATAGTACCACCGCTGCCCGGCACGGGTGGGTCGGACGTGCCTGCAGGGGGTTGTCTTGGCCGGTGGGCGCCAGCCGGAGTCACAGTTCCAGCCCCAGCCGGATGAAGCGAATCTAGTTGCAGGCCGCCGCTAGTCCCGGCCCGGCAACTTAGCCAAGGCATCGCAGACCCACGGAAATCCGATGCGCTCTTGTTCAAGCCGCAAGCTCAGGCCGTGCTTGTCGTTGCGGAGATCGTCATATAGCTCGCGCTCCTCTAGCGTGAGCCGCGAGAGGTCTCGGGACGTCGGGTTCCGCTCGCTTACCCACAGCAGCTTGAACCGCAAGAACGTGGCTAGATCCATCAGCAGCGAGTCGACGTCCGCGAAGTGCCCGCGCAACTGGTCCAAGATGGCAAACCCGTGGGTGTCGATGTCGCCCCAGTAGTACAACCGGCATCGCGAGAGCCACGCGGCTTGCCCCAGTATGTCAAACCCGTAGCCAGATCCGAAGATCGCGATCGTGCCTTCCAGCGGCGGCAGAGCCAGGTAGTTGACTTCGTTCTCGGTGATGATGACTCGCCAAATCGGCAGATCGAGTGCCGCGAAGGTTTCGATTCCCAATGTCAGCTCTTGGCCATCCTCGCCGTCATGCCAGGGCAACAAGGCACAATCCCGATCCAATATGCGAAACCGAACGCGCTCGGGCTTGGGCTTGAAGCCATAGCGCTGGGCAAACCCGCTTGATCCGGTGTTCGATGTGTCGATCGCGCTCGGCGGCAGGGCCAAGTCCAGAAGTTCTGCGAGTACGCCGCGGTGCCTCTCCACGAACTTGGTGTCGACGTCGCCTACGTCCATCTGTCGAATGTAGATGCCCGGGCGTGGATGCGCCCGGAGCCAGTCGACGACGCCGAGCAGCATTCTCCAGTCGCGGCGCAGTTCCATCGCTCGCAGCGGCTTTCTCGCGAGCCAATCGACCAGGATCGGATGCTCGTCGGCCGTTAACCTCAGCAGATCCTGAAACTCGGCTACCTCTTGTCGCTTTCCGATCATCTCCGCGGCCGCCTCGACGGAATCCACCCATGCTTCGTGGGGAAGCGAATTCGCACCCAGCACTCGGTGCCGTGATTGGCGCATGCTGATCCGGACATGCTGGGCCGACCGCAGCGACGCGCTCCACGCACGCACCGCCTCGAAGCTGTCGCGGACCTCGCTGGAAGTCGGGCGCTTGAGCGTCAAGCGCTTCGGAAAAGTCCCGCCCTCGCGCACGAGATCGGCCAATATGACGCCGCGCTCCCACAGTCTCTGCACTTGGAGACGAAGATCCGCTGGAGTTGTCCAGCGTTGCTCTGGCAGCCTTCCCGCCATGCTTGGACATTCACAACCTTATCCCACCAACTAGCCCGGACCGTGTTGCCGCGAGCGGGCTCAATGGACTGTCACTGCTCGCGCTCCGTTCTTGGCTGAGTTGAGACGCTTTTGCTCTTGATACTCCGCGATCGACATGTTGAGCAATCGAGAATACTGGTCGTTCTCGATCGTGACGAACGCGACGCTCTTCACAAAGGGCTCGATGACATGGATCTTCTGCAAGGGAGTCACGATCAACAGTTGCAGGTGCAGCTTGGCGAACAGCGTCAGCGCGAATTCCGCGGATTCGTCCGAACCGCGACCAAACGCTTCGTCAATCACAACAAACCGGAAACTGCGCGAGCGAACGGAGGCCCACTCCAGTCCGAACTGGTAGGCGAGGCTAGCCGCGAGAATGGTGTAGGCGAGCTTTTCCTTCTGGCCCCCCGACTTGCCACCCGAGTCTGAGTAGTGCTCGTACTCGGTATCGTCCGCGCAACGGCGTTCGCTAGCAGCGAACTCGAACCAGTTGCGGACATCGGTTACCTTCGCGGTCCACTTGCGGTCCACGTCAGTCAAAGCATCGCGGCCGCGCAGGCGGTCGATCACTTTCTTGACCTCGCGAAACTTCCTCTCCGAGTACTGGTCGTCTTCGGATCCGCTCAGGGATCCTTCCGTACATCTTTCGAGGTGTCGCCGAAAATCACGGATCTCTTCATCGGGCGAAGGGTGGTTCTCAAGCTTGATGTAGCGGTCGCGATTGTATTCGATTTCCGCAAGCGACTCATTGATGCGGCCAATGCGATCCCTGATGGTTTCGCGCTCGCGGTCTAGCAGTGATTGAAAATTGGCAACCTCGCGGATCGTGTTCTCGTTCAGGAGCCTCTTGAAGCGCTCTTCGAAGATCGGCAACGCATCGTCCTGCAGCCGCCGCAACATATTGCGGTATTCCGGCGCGGACTCGACCGTGGTGTCGAAGTCATCAGTCTCTTGGGGATATTCTTGACGGAAGCCTGTCATCAGCGCTGAAACTCTTTCTCGGATTCTGGTCAGCTGGCCATTCTTGTCCTTGATCTCTCTTTGCAGCTTTGTGCTCACCGACTTTTCTGCGTCGCTATAGGACTCAACGCTAGTGATCCTCGATTTGGACGCCGCCAGCCACTTCTCGGCCAGCTTCTCGAAGTGCTCCTTTAACTTGTCGATTTCGTATTGGGCGAGGGTCGCATTCGTCCGGTCTCGAATATTCTCAGCCTGTCCGATCTTGGTGGAAATGCCTCCTTGCCGCTTGACTGACTGATCACGCCTGTCAAAGACATCGGCTTGGGATTTCTTGGCGCTAGCCTCTTCACGACGCAGGTCTCCCAATCGGTCGGACTCGGATTCCAATATCTTCTTCTCCCGAGCCAAATCAGCCAGCTCGCGGGTGGGTGCTCGCCAGTCGATCGCTTCAAATCCCGAGTATGATTCGAGCTTCGACAGAGAATCGATCTTGAGGTTCAACCCCTGTTGCTCGGATCGCAAGGCTGTGATCCTCTTCTGGATTTCAGCGATCTGAGCGTGTTTCGACCGCGCTCGAGCCTCCAGTGCCTTGATCTTCTCTTCGTTCTGCCAGCCGAGCACATAGCGCGCGCGATCGTCAATCCGGTAGCGATCATCCTTCTCGTGGCGCTCGTCGGGGGTTTTGATCTGCCCCGCCCTTGTGATGGCCCGCGCTTCTTGCCTGAATTGGTCTTGGGTCGTGCAGCACGCCATGTCGAAGCGGAGCGCGAGTTCCCGATCCAGCCACGCGTAGAACGAGGAGTTCGGCTTGATGGCCAGCTTGCGGACCAGCGAGTCGCGGTGCAGCTCGGGAAGCTGAGTCCGCCTCTCGCGAGTGCGGAAGTAGACCAAGCGGCCCTTGAGGTCGGTGCCGTCGACCCATGATGCGACGCGCTGATAGTGCTCATCGGGGACCAAGAGTGACAGGCCGAAAGCCCTCAGGAGGCGCTCCGCCGCCCCCTCCCACTCCGCAGCCTCCTCTCGAACGCGCAGCAGCTCGCCCGCGAATGACAAGGACCCCTCGTCGAGGCCCAAGCCGCTGCACAATCTTCTGCGCATTGCGATCTGGGCCGCTGGGATGTTCGTCACCCGTTGCTGCAAGCTCGTGAGTTCAGCTTTGATCTCGTCGTACTCCTGGCGCCGTTCATGCACATCCACCGAGAGTTGGGTCAGGTCGTGCTGCACGCGCTCCCTGTCAGCGCGCAGCGTTTCGCCAAGCTTGGCCAATCTCTGCCGCTGGGCGGCGAACGTGGTCGAATCCCGCGGAAGCTTTTCGCCGACCGCGTGGAGCTCGGCAGCATACCCTTGCGAGTCTGCCTTGCGGCGCTCTCGTTCCCGCGCGCAGGCCCTGATCTCAGTTTCGATCTGGTTCAGCCGGGCACCGCCGCTGAGGTCGATGTCACGCCTCAGCGCTGCGAGCTTGTCGCCGAGTTGCTGCAGCCGCTCGTCGTAGCGCTGAATCTTGGCTGATTCTCGAGCCTCCTGCAGTCGGAGCTCCGCCAATTGCTGTTCCAAGAATTCGATTTTCAGCGTGGCAAAGTATGGCACGGCGGCATGCTGGCGACCCTCCAGGTCCAGAATTTCACGCGCCAACTCGGCATGGCGGTCGCATTGCTCCACCAATGGTGTTAGCTTCCCGATCTGGTCCTTGGCTCGAAGCACCGCCTCGTGAGCACGGTTCAGGTCATCGAAGTGCGAGATGAGGTCGTCGATGCGGGACGCAGCGTCGAATGGCTCCAACATGTGATTGCGCACGAAGTTCGTGAGGTTGCCGACTGATTTCATCGACACGGTCTGGTGAAACAGTTCCAAGGCTTGCTCGTTGTGAATGCCGAAGCGTCGGCGGAACCAAGCTCCGTAGGGAGGGAAGCTGTCCCAGAGCTCGATGTGCTTCTTGCGCAGCGCGCGGCGCAACTGGTTGATCTCGCCGCCAAAATCCGCAAAATCCTCCGTGATCGACAGTCCGCGCTCGGCGGCCGCGTAGAAGCGCTTGGGCTGCCCAACGCCCGTGACCGGCCAAAAGACCTGCGCCAAGGTCACCGTCTGCATGTACGCTTCGTTCTTAAACACGCCCAGCACAACGGAGTAGCTACCGTCATCTCTCAGCGCCACCGGCCGCGCGGACGAATCCTCGAAGTCACGGCGCGCAACCTTGTAGTGGCCGAGCACATAGGACTTGAGCGTGCGCTCGCGACTGCCGGCGCCGGCAGCTTTGTTGTAGGCGACCTTATTCGCCGACACGAGCAGGGTTGTAATGGCATCCACCAACGTGGACTTGCCGGTGCCGATCTCACCAGTCAGCAGACCCGTCTGGCCCTCTGGCCTCAATGTCCAGACCTGACCGTCGAACGTGCCCCAGTTCAATACCTCCAAGCGCTCGAGGCGATAGCCTGTGCGCGTGTCATCGGCAACATAGTCCAGCCCTATCTGCAGTTCAGTCATCGCCGCTCTCCACCAAGTCAGTTTGCTTTGCTGGCAGATCCCCTAGCCTCTTCTCAAACGCTACGAGCCACTCGGCCGTCACGAACTCCTTGATGATCCGTTGGACCTCGTATGTCGGTTCGCCGCCCGAGGCGTTGCTGGCCATGCGGCGCAAGAATCCCAGCCGCACGATCTTGTTGAGATTCTCTGTGAGCCGCTTCTTGTCCTTCACTTCGTCGGTGCTGTCGGGCAGGAAGACCCTCTCCATCTCCAAGATCTTATCCCGCGTTAGCACTAGGCGCGTTCCGCCGCCAGCGGCGTCGTCCTCCACCATCCTCTTACGCAGCAGCGCCAACAGGAGGCTGACAGGGTACGACAGCGGTTGGCGCGTGATTAGAGGCGGCACCTGCGATTCTTGATCTTCGTCAATATCGTCTCGTGTGCGCAGATAAGCATAGCCCTCGGCCTCGTTGAGCACCAGCCGAAGGTTGAGCACGCTGAAGTGATCCCGTACTCGGGACTGGATGCTAACCAAGGAGTGCCACAGTTCTTCGTTGTCCCTGCGGTACACGACGCCTTTCAGCAGCCGGATGGCCACCAGCGGCAATGGATCGCTGCGCGGGGAGTTGTCAGCCTGCTGGGGCATGCTTACCTCGCAAACGTCACGCGCGGAATCAGCGCCTTGCGGATGATCTGCTGACCGCTCGCGACCGCGACCTGCCAAGACACGGAATCCGTGACATCGTCGTCGACGTCCGCATCTGGGTTCTCGGCAGCCAACTGCAGGTAGGCCAGCAATTCGGCCAACCCCTGCTCGAGCGGTCGCAGCTCGCACAGTTCCGGCAGAGTCACGACCGCCTGCTCCTGCAGCACCAGGCGAATATGGTCTGCGAGCGCTTTCTTGTCGACAAACACTTGCTCGTACAAAGCCGCCGCATCAAGATCCTCGACGGCCAGATCCACTTTGATCTCGCGAATCTTGGCTCGGGCGGATGGTTGCCACAAGGGACGCTCCATCGGCAGACTGATGTCAGCAGAGGCGGCGGGGATCTCGGCCACGATGCCGTCAGGGCGGTCATAGCGCAGGTCTATGGCCCGCTTTTCGATTCGATGCAGGATCTCCATGATGCGGCGGTTCTCCAACTGAACGCGATCGTCAAGAAACCTGCGGAGTTGGTGCGACAGGCTCCTGACGGTCTGCTGCGTGTGTCCGCCAGCCTTCAACCATTCATGGTGGACGTTGCGGAGCCCGGCCTGTGGGTCCATCGCCTTGATCGGCGCAAGTTCCAGCACGCTATCAAGCAGCGAACTGAACTCGTCCCGGTGGCTCTGCGACATCAAGAAATCCCAAAACGCGAGAAAGCTACGCCCCTGGTCCGTGTCGATGATCGCATCGCGCCTTCCCAGGACCTCCCCCAAGACATCTTTCTTCGGTCCCTCCCACAGGGCGATCCGCTCGCGGGTCTGCCGGTCCAGAGTTCGAAAGTTCTGCTCCACCTCTCGAAAATCAGTTAGCAGGTCCCTGGACATTTGCATGAACTGCTGAAAGCGATCCTTGAGCGCGGTAGGATCGAGCACCCGCATGTCTCCCTGTCGCACGCGCTCTATCTCACTTTCGACCGCGCGCTTCTGGCGCTGAAGATCTTTGATCCGCTTGGCTGGATCTTCCTCGGCGCCAGCGTTGATCTGCCGAAGCAGGTCGAACAGGGTTAGCAATCGGGACTCAGTGCCCACGAACTTGCGCTCCGACAGCGACCCCAGCCAAGCGATTGCCTTCTCTGTCGCAGGCATGAGATCGTAGTGCGGCTCGTCCGAGTCCTCAACGTAGAACTTGCGGAGCCACGATCTGTCAGTGTGCGCCCAGTCACTGAGATACTCTAAGGCGCTCTTTGGAAAGGCTTCCTCTCCCATGCGCTCGCGCAAGTTGTAGAGCTGGTCTTCCAGCGCCTCAGCGAGATCGCTCTCGGCAAGAACACGCTGGTTGCGTTCGATATAGACCTGGTGCAAGAAACTCACCACGAGCGGCGCATTGTCGGAGCGGAGCAAGCGCCACCCGGGATGGTGCTTGATCTGGTTGGCGAGCGTGTCAAAGGCGAGACTCATGGCTGGCTACTTCAGCAATTGCGAGCAGAAAGTGGATAGGGCCATCGGCCACGGACAGGGCGAGTTCAGGTGCGATGGGCCGAACGGCGAAACGCTGGCATCAACAATTGGTCCTCGGCCCCTACTTGCTTGCGCGAGTTTAGCCTAGAATGCCTTCCCGGCGAACTCCGCCACCGTAGCGGGCCGATCGCGCTGGCCGCTCACAACCATCACAGCATCGTACGGGCGCTGTCCGCGTCGCGGCCTTAGCCTGACCTGATTCCCTACTACCCGCATCCAAGGCTAGCCGACATGTGGCGCGTCAGATCGGCCTGACCGTTGCGTCAGTCCGGCGACGGCTCTCGGCACACAGCGTTGGGCCGACCTTGAGCTGCGTGGGGTTGCACCTGCAGCGCTGCTGCCACGTGGCTGCCTGCGAAATCGATGCGTCCGGCATGGCCACAACCAGGCGATGGCTACACCCGTCCCCCTGCATGCCCAAGTACAAGCTGCACCGCCGGCATGGCCGCAGCCTGCCTCGCTTGCTCGCCGACTGCGCCATCGCAGGCCAATCTGCGCTGGCCCGCTGCGCCAGCCGCAAGTTCTACCGCCGGGCCACGCACCGCGCCACCTGCGCGGGAGACCGTATGCTACGAGGGAAGCCTGTTCGTGTACATTCGAGTGCGCCATGTCATTCCCTCCCAGCACAGAAACGGAAGTTCCCGCCCTGACCCCACCAGCAGCTGCCGCGGCGGCGGCCGAGCCCGAGGATGTCGAATACCCGGAAGGGCATTGGATCGCGCAAAGCGTCTGGCACGGCAGGGCTGTCAGCCAGGCCACCGTGGCCTTGGACAACCACTTCCGCCATCGCGAGAGGGTGCTCGTGGCCATGGAACTGGTGGTGTACTACGAGCGCGGCAATGACAAGGTCTGCCTGCAGCCGGACGTGCAGGTGGTGTTCGGCGTGCAGCGCGGGAACCGCAGTTCGTACAAGGTCTGGGAGGAGGGCAAGGCAGCGGATTTCGTGCTGGAGGTGGCGTCGCCCTCGACGGCCGACAGGGATGCCGAGCACAAGGCGCAGGAGTACGCCCGGATCGGAGTGCGCGAGTATTGGCGGCTGGACCCGGCCGGGTCGATGCTGGCGACGCCCTTAGCGGGCTGGGCGGCGAACGGGGAGCGGTATAAGCCGGTGCAGCCGGTGGCGCGCGAGACGCGGGGTGGTTGGCTGCGGAGCCGGGTGCTGGGGCTGGAACTGCGCAGCCAACGGCAAGACGGGGCGACAGTGCTGGTGTTCAGGGACCCGCGCACGGGGGAAGAGTTCGACGGGTCGCTGGGAGCATCCGAGCGGCTGCGGCGGGCAGCGGAAGAGCGCGCCAGTGCGGAGGCCAAACGTGCGAGTGCGGAGGCCGAGCGCAGACGGGCAGCAGAGGAGCGAGCGCGGGCATTGGAGAAGCAACTCCGGACACTCGCTGCCGAAAGCCCTTCGCCGCAACGCAAGCCTTAGCAGCCTGAGCCAAGAGTCCTCAGCGGGCAGGGCGGTTCAAGACCACGCTGTCGCAAGCCGCGAACGGCCGTTCCAACCTCAGGAGCTGGCCGATTGGGCTTCACCGCAGGCCTTCCGGAGGGCACACAAGGCCTGCCACCTACGAAGATCTCGCGGTCGGCGACGCTTGCCGCGAGCTGCTCGGGGCGAATCGATCGCTCTTGCGGGCCGCAACTAAGGATGAGGCAGATAGGGAAGCAGGTAGCGTGACAGCGACACCCTTGGCACTGCGAAGTCGTGTAGAGTATTGCCAAGGGTAGGTACTCATGCTACGCACACTTCTCACGGCCCTCTTCGCCACACTGTTGGCAGTCACGTGGAGCGCTAGCTTCGCGCCCGAGCCGACCGCTGCAGACAACCAGCTCACCAGCGGGCAGGGCGCCTACAAGTTCAAGGTCGTCTACAAGGGCAGCCACCTGCCGCAAGAGGCTCAGGCCGTGCTCGAGAAAGCCCACGGGGGCTTTGCCATCGATCGTCGCGACGGCAAGGGCGAGGTCTACTTCGCACTTCCGGGAGCAGGCATCATCCAAGTCAGCAGCGACCTGGGCTCGACCAAGATGCTGTCCACGGCTGCCGAGATGAAGCCGCACAACATGCACAACGCCACGATTTGGTACGACTCGGACGGGGAGGCGCACCTGACGTTCCCCGGCAACGGCAACGGCACAGTCTACACGACCGATTTGACCGGCAAGCTCCAGCACAAGCTGACCACGCCCGACGGCAGCAAAGACCTAGGAACGCCTACCGCCACCGACTACTTCATGGGGCGCGGAAACTTCGTCCCGACCGACGTCGAAGAGCTTGACGGCCTCTTGTACGTCGCCACCGGCTACTCTGCCCTCGACTATGTGATCACCGCCAAGGTGGAGAGCACGAATCCATTCAATGTCTCGTGGTACGACCTCGCCTTCGGCGGCAAGGGCAGCGGTGCCGGACAGTTCGGCACCGGGCACGGCATCACGGTGCCCATGGGTACGCGCCGGATCGATGTCGCCGACCGCCCGAATGCCGAGATCGATCGCTTCACGCGCCACGGCCAGTACATCTCCACTCTCAAACTCCCGCTGGGATCGTTTCCCTGCGATGTCGACTATCTCGACAACCTCGGCGTCGTCGGTGCCCTGCACGGTGCGGACCGGCCGCAAGGCGCACCGATCTACATCCTCGAAGACGACAAGCTGGTGTCCACCATCCTGCCCAAGGCCGAATTGGGCCTTGAAAACTTCCAGCATGTTCACAATGCGGTGCTGCACAAGGCCAACGGCAAGCTGTACGTGATCGCGCAAGCGTGGAATCCGGGAGACTTCGCGATCTTCGAGCGGGTGATGTAGCCCTCGCGGCGAGAGGACCGCTGGGAGTTCGGACCGACGCCCGGCCGGTCGCCGCAGATCGCATCGTGGGTCCTTCCAAGTTCAGCCCAGCGCCTCATGCCTGAATCGCTCGCACCGTCCACCATCGAAGAATTGCGCGACGCCTTGGCCCGTTGCGGCAACGAGCAGGCCAGCATCGAGACGGGCGGAGCTTTCTCGAAGCGAAGCTTCGGAGGCCCGGTCCCGCAAACCAGCTACCGCTTGCAGACCTCCCGCCTGAACCGACTGCTGGCCTACGAACCCGCCGACCTGACCGTCAGCATCGAAGCGGGCATGCGCTATGCCGACCTGACCCGAACGCTCGCAGAAAACAACCAGTTCCTACCCCTAGACCCGCCGTTCGCCGAGGATGCAACGGTAGGAGGGATCCTCGCCGCGAACTCGAGCGGCAGCCGGCGCCGGCGCTTCGGCACGGCACGGGACATGACGATCGGCATGCGCTTCGCGACGCTGGACGGAAAACTCGTCAGCTCGGGCGGAATGGTGGTCAAGAACGTGACCGGGCTGGACATGGCCAAGCTGATGATCGGTTCCTATGGCACGCTCGCCGTGATTGCTTCTGCCAACTTCAAGGTCTTTCCCAGACCTGAGAGTTCGGCTTCGTTCGCGTTCCGCTCGGCATCCGCCGAATCCCTTCTGGAAGTGCGCAGGGAGATTCTGGGTGGCGTGCTGCAGCCGATCGCCATCGACTGGCTCGATGGCGGTGCCGCCCAAGCTGTCGGCTTGGGCTCCTCGCATACGCTGCTCGTCGAAGCTGCGGGCAGCCCGGCCGTGACGCGTCGGTTCAAGGGGGCCTTCGAAGCACTCGCAAGTGCATGCGGCGTCCATGTCGATGGCGCCCCGGAGGGCTTGTGGGAGCGCGTGCACGAATGCGGCCCGAACTGGCTGTCCACTCACCCACAGGGCGCCCTGGTGCGCTGTTCGACCGTCCAGACCAGACTGGGAGAGCTGTTGGATCTGGCTGCTCGCAGCGGCTGCGCGGTGGCACTCCGGGCGGGCAACGCGAGCGGGCTTCTGTTGGCCCCGGACGAGGAGACGGCCCGGCGCGCCGTCAACGAACTCCGCGCAGGGGCCTTCGAGGCAACTCTCGAAGCCGGCCCTGAGACGCTCAAGCTCGGCATCGAACAGTGGAACGCGACCGGCAACGAACTGCAGTTGATGCAACGCATCAAGGCCGACTTCGACCCGCTGCTTTTGCTCAACCGGAGTCGTTTGTACGGTGTGATTTGAATTCTTAATGTTGTATTTATGACACACTGAACTGTGTCCAAGTCATTATTTGCCAGACACTTGCAAATTTTCTCCGAACCTGCTATTACCACAGAAAGGTTCGGCTCGTGCGTTTCCCCGCCAATGGCAGTGCCGCTCGTTACGAGCACACGATCGAGCGCCCGGTGACCGCCAGCGGCGTCGGACTGCACTGCGGAGTCGCCGCCAACCTGCGCCTCGCGCCAGCTCCGGCGGGCCAAGGGGTTGTGTTCGTGCGCACGGACTTGGACGATTTCTCGATCCGCGCCAGCTGGCGCCATGTTGCCAAGGTTAGCTATGCAACCAGCCTGATGCGCCAGAGCGTGTTGCTCTCGACCACCGAGCACCTGCTGAGCAGCCTGCGGGCGCTGGGGGTCGACAACGTGCGTGTCGAGATCGACCACTTGGAAGTCCCCATCTTGGACGGCAGCGCATTGCCGTGGGCGGAATTGCTGCACGAGGCGGGCATGCGCAAGCAGCGCAGGCACCGGCGCTACCTGCGCATGCTCCGGCCCGTCGAAGTGAGGGAAGGGGACAAGCGCATTTCGATCGAGCCCGCCCAGGAATTCCACGTGGTCTGCGAGACGCGCTATCCGCACCCGCTGGTCGGCCCGCAGAGACTGGAGATGGCGATCACCCCGCAGGCTTACCTAGCCGGCATCGCCCCAGCTCGGACCTTTGGCTTCGAGCAAGATCTGGCGATGCTGCGAGACATGGGCCTGATCCGCGGAGCGTCGCTGGAAAACGCCGTCTGCTTCGGGCCTGATTCGGTGCTCAACCACGGCGGGCTGCGATTTCCGGACGAACCGTGCCGTCACAAGCTGCTAGATCTGATCGGCGATTTGGCGCTACTCGGCTACCCGTTGCTGGGCAGAGTCGTCGCCTCCCGCGCCGGACACGCCATGCACGTAGCGCTGGTAGACCGCATCATGCACGATCCGAGCAGCTACGAACTCGTGACGCTGGATCAATTGGAAAGGGCGGCCGGCGCGTCGGCAGCCTGACCGCCCGCCCCTTGGCGAATTCGCTCCAGCGTCTGCCTAGCCTGCTGCGCAACTTGCGGACCCAGTTCGTCGCGGGGTCTCTGGTAGGGCTGGATCAAGGGGATGTCCTCAACCGTGCCCACCATGTAGAGTCCCAGCAGCGCCTGCATGACGTGGGTCATCTCCGGCCGGACCACGGTTACCTCGTCCCCGCTGCTGACCCTGTCGCCATCGGCGCGCAACTGGCGGTCCACAATGCCGGGAATCGAAGCGCGGACGTCCAACGGCTCCCCGCCGTCCTCCGGCTCGACCCGCACTAGCAGCGCTCCGGCGTCGAAGGTGTCGCCGGGTTCGAGGCGATTCCGCACGACGCCGGCATGCTCGCTGACAAGCCGGTAGCTCTGCAGCATGCCGCGCATTTCGTCGCGGCCGCCGGGGTCGCCGAACTTCGCCAGCGCCAGAGCGGCGTTGCGTCGCACCATCGGATGCGGATCGCTGACCAAGTCCAGCAACGCCACATGAAACTCGTCGCTGGACGGATCGTCGCCCATGAGCCAAGCGACAGTCAGTCGCAACTCGGGCAACTCATGGCGGGCCAACTCCAGCAGCAGCGGATACCACGCCTTCACCGACTCGTCCCCCGCACTGATACGCCCCGAGATCTGGGCCATGGCGTGCTGAGCCCGGCGAGGTCGCTCCGTGTCAGTGAGGTACTCCTGGACCTGCTCGTCCGACAGCTCCTTGCCGAACCATGTGTCCATCCAGAACCAGAATGGGATCACTGCGCTTGCGATCGCCAATGCCGTCGCGAACAAGGTCGCTTTTCGGGATGCGAAGCCAGTGCCAGTCGGTTGGTCGGCAGCCATGCCTTCATTGTCGTATGGGCAGCGCAAAATCCGACGCGTGCCAAGCAGGCAGCGCTCGGGACGCGTTGCACAGGCTGGCAATGTGCGAGAATCTTCGCACTCATGAACCGGCGCATCTTCTTTCTCTCTACAGCTGGTGCCGCCATAGCCCAGACTCCCAGTGAGTCGGTCCGCCTAGCGCTGATTGGCGCCGGCGGGCGCGGGCGCAGGGTCATGTCCGAGTTCAAGCGCGATCCGAATCTTTCCGTCCACGGCGTCTGCGACGTGTACGAGCCCAACCTCGAGGCGGGGCTTTCCGCAGCCGGTCCAGGCACCAAGGCCTACCGCGACTACAAGCGGGTATTGGACGACCTGGACGTGGACGCGGTGCTAATCGCGACGCCAGAGCACTGGCATCACCGCATGACGCTCGACGCGATGGCGGCAGGCAAGGACGTGTATGTCGAGAAGCCCTTGTGCCACACGCCCGCGGAAGGCAAGGAACTGGTCGAAACCGAGCGCGCTTCGGACCGCATCGTGCAGGTCGGAATGCAGCGGCGTAGCTACAACCTATACCTAGAAGCGCGCGAAATCCGGCGCGAAGGCAAATTGGGCACGGTGCGCATGGTCCGGACGTATTGGCTGAATTCGCGCACCGAACCGCGTCGCGATACGTTCAAGGGTCCGATCAACTGGGAAGCGTGGCTCGGGCCTGCCCCCAGCGTCGCTCAGGACCCGCTGGCCTTTTTCAACTGGCGCAGCCTAGCGGCATACTCGGGGGGCATCGTTCAAGACCAAGGCTGCCACATCTTCGATTCAATCCACTTGATCATGGACGCAGGCTACCCTGTCGCAGTCAACGCCTCCGCGCTGCGACCGCATGTGGCCGGCATGGACCAGCCGGAGTCGGTTGTGGTGGCAGCTGAGTACCCGCAAGGGTTCATGGCAATCTTCACGATCAACTACAACGCGATGCGCTACGCCGCGCGTGCCGATCAGCTCAATGCCTACGACGGCTCGCTGGCCCGCATGGACATCGGGCGGGAATTCCTGCGCGTGTTCCCCCGCGATTCCCCCGAGACTGCTTCCTTCGCCAAGGAACAGCCGGGCGGCTTTGCGCAAGCCACCATTGACCACGTGATGAACTTCCTGCACTGCGTGCGCACCCGGGAGAAGCCGCGGGCAACAATGGACAAGGGCTTCCAAGCCGCGTTGATCGTGCAGCTAGCCAACATCTCGCTGCGCGAGTCACGCACGGTCGGCTGGGATGCCGACACGTTATCCGTGGTTTGATAGAGGGCCGCTAGCGCAAAGTTGCGCCCTTCCTTCGGATCTTGCCTCTCCATACCTGCCGATGCCCTCCGAATCACAAGCAAGCGGTGCGCCCGACCTGCGACGCTTGGCCATCGTTGCCGCAGTAGGACTCGCCGTCTATTGGGTTCTACCCCGCCCTGAGAGCGTTTCGGATGAGGGCTGGCGGCTCACCGGCGTGTTCGCTTCTGCGATCGCTGGGCTTATGCTGCGTCCGCTGCCAGGCGGCGCGGTGATCCTGCTGGCCTTGGTCGCGGCCGTCTGGAGCGGCAGCATGAGCTTGGAGCAAGCCTTGTCCGGCTTTGCCACGCCGGCGGTTTGGCTCGTGGTCGGCGCCCTGTTGATCGCGCACGTGCTGATCGCCACCAATCTCGCCAAGCGCGTTGCGCTGGTCTTCGTGCGCTATTTCGGCAAGAACTCCAAGGGCGTGGCCTATGCGCTGATCCTCAGCGATCTGTCGCTGGCCACCATGATCCCGTCCAACACTTCCCGTGCCGGTGGGGTGATCATGCCCATCACCCGCAGCATGGCAGAGCTCTACGGCTCCCGTCCGGGCACGACAGCCAAGTTGCTGGGGACCTTCCTAATGGCCGCGGTCTACCAGGGAGAGATCGTGGCTACGGCAACGTTCCTGACGGGGCAGGCGGGGAACTTCGTGGCCGTAGAGCTGGCTCGAACGCTGGCCGACTACGAACTGACATGGGCGCGCTGGGCGGCTGCCGGAATCGTGCCCGGCTTGGTCAGCATCGCCGGCTTGGTGTGGATCGTAGCCAAACTCCTGCCGCCTGACATCCAGCACACCCCGCACGCCACGCGGTTCGCCACCGACGAGCTGCGCAAGCTAGGCAAGATGGGCTCGCGGGAGTGGTTCACCTGCGCACTGGTGAGCGTTGTGTGCGGCCTATGGATCACGTCGAACCTGCATTCCGTCCCGGTGGCACTGGCCTCGGTCTCGGGGGCCTGCGTGCTGATCGTAAGCGGCATCCTGCCTTGGCGGGATGCGGTCCGCCAGCACGGCGTGTGGGACATCATGATCTGGTATGGCGGCGTGATCACGCTGGGCAACGCGCTCAGCGATGCCGGTGTACCGAGGGCCCTGACCGATGCCATCAGCGCGGGCTTGGGGGATTTGTCTTGGCTGCCGATGCTAGCCATCGCGCTTCCGATCTACTTCTTCGCACACTACGGCCTGGCCAGCATCACGATGCACTTCCTGACACTGTTCCCCGTGTTCCTGCTGCTGTTGCTCGGGCAGGGTGCCCCCGTGGGGCTGGTGGTCTACCTGCTCGCTTGCCTGGCCAACCTGTCAGCAGGCCTGACGCACTACGGCACCGTACCCTCACCGATCTTCTATTCCCAAGACTACGCCAGCTTCAAGCAGTGGTGGTCGGTCGGCTTCGTGGTCGCTTTCTGGAACGTCCTCGTGTGGTGTACGATCGGCACATTGTGGTGGAAGCTGATTGGGATCTGGTAGCTGACGCCAAGCGCCCTTGCGCTACCCTTTGAGCCGTGCCAATTCCGCTCGCAACACTCGACATCGTCATCTTCCTGGCCAGCATCGCAGCTGTGCTGGGGATCGGGTTGTGGGCCGGAAGGAAAGAAGAGACCGCAGCGGACTTTTTCTTGGCCGGGCGCACCGTGCCGTGGTGGGGCGTCGCCGGCTCGGTTTTCGGCACCAACGTCAGCGCCGAGCACTTGGTGGGCATGCTCGGAATCGGCTACTCGATCGGGTTTGCGCAGGCCCATTTCGAGTTCTTGGCGATTGCGGGGCTGTTGCTGCTAGCGTTCCTGTTCCTGCCTCTGTATCGCGGCATGGGCCTGTACACACTCTCCGAATACCTAGCCAAGCGCTATGACAACCGCAGCAGCGCACTGTACTCGGGCTTCAACATTCTCACCATCGTGATCGTGCGCATGGCGCTCGGGTTCTACATCGGGGCCAGAGCGCTGAGCTACCTGCTCGATGGCACTGCACTTGAGGTCAGCTACACGGCCGGTATTGCGATCTTCGCCTTGGTCACGGCCACGTACACCATCGTCGGCGGACTAAAGGCTGTCATCTGGACCGACGTGATGCAATCCGTGCTCTTGCTGCTGGCCGGCATCTTTGTCGCGGTGCTCGTCTTCGGCCATCCGGAAATTGGCGGATTTGGCGGGTTGCTGGCCAAGGACTCGGCTCTTCCCGCTGCCGAGCAAAAGTTCCACCTCTACCTGCCGCCTGATCATCCGCAGCTGCCGTGGACGGGCGTCTTCAGCGGCTTGCTGCTCATTCACATCTTCTACTGGTCGACCAACCAGTTCATCGCGCAGCGGGCACTGGCAGCCAAGAGCGACTTCGACGCTCGCATGGGACTTCTGGCGGCGGGTTTTCTCAAGTTGCTGATTCCGTTCGTGTCCATCGCCACCGGAGTGGCGGCCGGGCTGCTGTTCGATTCGAGCCTGGCGCGCGGGGAGATTTCCGCATTGCCCCTGCCTGACGACGCATTCCCGCTGCTGGTGCAGATGATCGTGCCAGCCGGCTACGGCTTGGTGGGCATCATCACTGCCGGGCTGATCGGCGCGATCCTCTCCAGCATCGACTCGATGATGAACTCGGGCGCGACGCTGCTGACCTTCGACTTCTACCGCAAATATGTAGATCCGGACGCTTCGGAACGCAAGCTGATCCTAGTGGGCCGGCTGTGCATTGTCGGCTTCGTGCTCATCGCGGCGTGCATCGCGGCGGTTATCTACACCGAGGATGCCGCGGACAATTTCTTCCTGAAGGTGCCGGCTCAGATGGGACATGTCGTGCCGGGCATCACGGTAGCCTTCCTTGGGGGCGTGCTCTGGCGGCGGGCATCAGCAGAGGGAGCGTTCTGGGCGTTGCTGGCCTCTCCGTTCTTCTCCTTCGGCATCCAGTGGCTCTACGGGTTGTGGGCTCCGGGTTCGGCCCTCGAGCCGCTGTTCGGGGCGCAGCTCAACTTCCTGCACCGAACGGCCCTGACCTCGGCATTCGCTCTGGCGATCTTGGTCTGGGTGAGTTCACGGGATCGATCTGTGCCGGCGGACATCGCTCAGTACACCTGGTGGGGCCGCCCGGTCGCCCGAGACGGCGAGACGCGTAGTTTCTGGGGCAGTGAACTCCCGTGGGCATGGCTGCTCGGGGCAGCCACCGTTTTCATGCTGGTCTACTTCGCCTAGGCTGCGACACGAAGGCGCTCGGCGGAGGCAACTACCCAGTGTCTTGCGGCCTTGGCCCAGCGCTCAAGAACTCGGTGAGACGGTCCACCAACTCAGCAGTGTCCTTGATCTCGCACTCCCAAATAGTGAGAACCTTCCAGCCCATCGCTTCTAGCTTGGCTACATTGGCTTGGTCACGCTCTTTGTTGCCGATCAGCTTGGGGACCCAATACTCCTGGCGTGATTCCGGCATTCGCCCGTGCCCGCAGTTGTGCGCATGCCAGAAACAGCCGTGGACGAAGATCACTTTCTTGCGCGGCCCGAACACGAGGTCCGGCCGGCCAGGCAAACCCTTCCTATGCAATCGGTAGCGGTAGCCCAAGCGATGCACGATCCTGCGCACGGTCAGTTCGGGACCCGTGTCCTTGCCCTTGACCGCCTGCATCACGCGCCGTCTCTGCGCGACCGTTAGCCAATCCGTCACGCGCCCACTGTAGCCAATCGCGAATGATGACTCCCGCCACATTGTGGGGCACTTCGCAGTTCGGTTCGGCCCTAGCTGCGACTCCCATCATCCGCCTAGACTATAGTTGGAGAGTGTCGTTCTAGCAGATGCACGCGTCCACCCAGTCGAGCTTCAAGCTAAGCGGGCAGCCGCATAGCGGGCGGCAATCTACGCATCAACGGAACGACCTGCGAGCGGAGGGATTTCCGACCTCTCCACTGCCAGCGGTTAACGTCGCATCGGTCACGCAGCGCAGTCCATTGCGGTACCCGGGCGGCAAGACCTGGCTCATCCCGCACATCAAGAGGTGGCTCACGCAAGCCGCGCCCAAGCCGCACGTCCTAATCGAGCCGTTCTGCGGAGGTGGAATCGTATCCCTTACCGCGGTGATGGAGCAGTGGACCGATCGATGCCTCATGCTCGAGGTCGATCGGGACGTGGCTGCGTTTTGGCATGCTGCACTAGGACACGGTAGAGCCCTGGCGGACAAAGTCGTGCAATTCGAACTCACGCGTGCCGCTGTCAACGAGCTGACTTCCGAAACACCGAAGGACGTCGTGGAGCACGGATTTCGCACTTTGGTCCTAAATCGCACCAAGCGGGGCGGGGTCTTAGCGCCTGGAGCGGCATTTACCAAAGTTGGCGAGAACGGAAAAGGCTTAGGCTCTCGCTGGTATCCCGAGACCATCGCAAAACGCTTGCAAGCAATCATGCGCTGCAATGGAAAGATCGGATTCTTGGAGGGCGACGCTATGACCTTCCTAGAGGGTCTCTTGCACAAGCAAGCAGGAGTCGCGGTTTTCCTTGACCCGCCATATACGGCCGGGGGCAAGAACGCTGGGAAACGACTCTACGCCCATCACGAGATTGACCATCCCCGCCTCTTCGAACTCATGTCCGATAGTGGGGCGGAGTTCTTGATGACCTATGACGAGTCCCCCGAGATTGCGACCCTAATCCACAAGCACCGTTTCCACGCCGTTAGGGTGATGATGAAGAATGGGCACCATAACCAGATTGCCGAGTTGGTCGTCACTCCGCGTACGGTGTTTGCGTGAAGCCCAGATACGGCATCTCAGAATGGTTCGGCAGGCCGTTCAGCGGGCTATCCTCCGCCGAAATAGCGGAACGTGCAACGTCCGCAGCGCCAGTTGCTACGGGCACGTCTGGGGTCAGCCATCCGCCCCGCCCATGCCCGTTCCAAGACGGCCGGACTTGCAACAAGCGCGGTGGCGTCTGCTCAATCCGCCTCTATGATCAAGCGCCCGACGGGCTGCTGGGCAAGCAGGTGGGCCGACCCGTGGTCACCTGTCCGAAGCGCTTTGAAGAGGATCAGCTCTTGGTCCGGTGGCTCTCCGAAATCGCCGGGTTCAACCCAGAAGAGACCCAGGTCGCCCGGGAGGTCCCCTTCATGCTCGGGACCGAGACCAACAAGTCCGCCGGCAAGATCGATCTCGTCGTTGCGAGAACTTCAGGCAACAACCTAGCTTGGTATGGGCTCGAGATCCAAGCTGTGTATTTTTCCGGAAAGGGGATGGAAAGCGAGTTCAGAGCCCTGCGACGACGTCCGAGCCAACCAGCGTTCCCGGACGCGGTGCGACGCCCCGACTGGCGCTCGTCCGGCGCAAAGCGACTAATGCCGCAGCTCCAGATCAAGGTTCCAACTCTAAGGCGCTGGGGTGCCAAGCTGGCCGTAGCGGTGGACTTGCCGTTCTTCGAATCACTCGGAGGGCCAAGTCCGGATCCGAGCCAAGATCTCGGGGACGGCGACATCATCTGGCTCGTACCCGAGCTGTCGATCAATGCCGACGGTAGTCTCAAACTAGTGCGCGGGCACTGGGAGGTCCTGACACTGGAAGAGTCCAGTGACAAATTGCTAGCAGCGAAGACAGTGAGCCGCAAAGACTTCGAGAATGTGCTGCGCGATAAGCTAAGTCTTCTGGTTTGAGCGTCGGCCTAAATGCGTTCTTTGCTGTCAGACTGTTCAACATAATACAAACCATTTAGAATCAGGTGTTTGCAACGACATCTCCTAGTTTGGGGCCAACGGCCGAGTTCCCGGACGGCGGCTCTTTCATTGGTGGTATGCTGTGTCAACTGCAATGAGCACCTGGGACAGAATCTACGCAGCGGAGCCCTACCGGCGCTTGATCAGGCAGAAGGCGCGCGCGGTCTGTGCCATGACGGTGTTCTTCATCGCTTATTACTTCGCCCTGCCCGTCTTGGTCGGCTACTGGCCTGAAATGATGGCCCGTCCTGCTTGGGGCAAGGCCAACTGGGCATACCTGTTCGCCTTCTCGCAGTTCCTAATGGCCTGGGCTATCGCGTTCATCTACATGCGCTTTGCGACTCGGTTCGACACGATGTCCGAGGACATCCTAGCGGAAGCAGCCAAGCCCGGTCCGGACGGCGGAGGCGAATAACGTGTCGCTTCCACTGCTGATGTTCTTGGCGTTCATCGCCGCAACTCTCGGAATCACCTACTGGGCCGCCGGCCGCTCGTCCGGCGAGAGCGCCTTCTTCGCAGCGGGACGGCGGATCACCGGCTGGCAAAACGGTCTCGCGATCTCCGGCGATTACATGAGCGCCGCATCGTTCCTAGGCATCGCCGGCTTGATCGCCTTCTACGGCTATGACGGCTTCATGTACTCGGTGGGCTTCCTGGTTGCCTACCTCACCGTCCTGCTCGTCGTCGCCGAGCCGTTGCGCAATTCGGGCAAGTACACGATGGCCGACGTGCTGGCGTATCGGCTGCGGGAGCGCCCGGTGCGGGCGTGGGCCTCGCTGAGCACCATAACAGTGTCGACGTTTTACATGATTGCCCAGATGGTGGGAGCCGGCGCGCTGGTCAGCCTGCTGCTTGCGGGGTCCGGGATCGGCTACACCACGGCTGTCACTGGCGTCGGGGTCCTGATGATTGTCTACGTGGTCTTCGGCGGCATGCTAGCCACGACTTGGGTGCAAATCGTGAAGGCCGTGCTGCTGATGAGCGGTACGTTCCTGCTCAGCGTGCTGGTCCTCGCCCACTTCGACTTCAATCTCGGCGCACTGTTCGAGACTGCCACCAGCATCAGCATGCAGGCAGACGGTGCCGTCGTAACCCGGAACTTCATGGAACCCGGCTTGTATTACAAGCCTCCCTACGGAGCCCTAGACCTGATTTCACTGGGTATGGCGCTGATCTTCGGCACAGCCGGCTTGCCCCACATCCTGATCCGGTTCTATACAGTGCCGGACGCCAAGACGGCGCGAGTGAGCGTGTTCTGGGCGATGTTGCTGATCGGGGCGTTCTACATCATGACAACATTCCTCGGCTTCGGTGCGGCGACGATCGTGGGTCCCGACCAAATCACCGCTAACGGCGGAACCAATATGAGCGCTCCCTTGCTAGCACAGGCGCTGGCAGGCGATGTCTTTTTTGCGTTCATCTCGGCCGTCGCTTTTGCCACGATCCTCGCAGTGGTCGCCGGGCTGACCATCAGCGCTTCGACCTCATTCGCGCATGACTTCTATTCCAACGTGCTGCACCACGGCAGCGAGCGCCGCCCTGGAGAAGAGGTGCGAGTGGCCCGCTGGACCGCCTTCGTCGTGGGCGCGGTCTCGATCTTGATCGCCATTGGACTCGGACCAAACGCCAACGTCGCGTTCTTGGTTGGGCTAGCCTTCGCCGTCGCCGCTTCGGCCAATTTGCCCGTGATCCTGTTCTCGCTCTATTGGAAGCGGTTCACCACGCGGGGCGCTGTCTGTGGCCTGGCGGCCGGACTGCTCTCTTCGGTGGGCTTGATTCTGGTCAGCCCGAGCTTCATGGGGATCGACGGTCCCGAGGTGGCCGAGAGCGCCCGGCGCATGATCCAGGCGCAAGCCCTGTACCCGCTCAAGAATCCGGGTATCATCAGCATTCCGCTCGGCTTCTTGGCTGCCTTTGTTGGTTCGCTGCTATCGCGGGAACCCTCGGCCGAGCACAAGTACTACGAACTGAGCGTGAGGGCCAATACCGGCCTCGGTGCCGAGAAGGCGAGTTAGCGCGTTCGCAGCGATGCACAGCTCGCAGCGGATCGCGCTACCCTATCAAGCGCTCCCGGGAACACGTCCATGACCGCCGCTTCTAATCGCCGCTCCAGTCTGCTCTCGTCTGAAGACTGGGTCGCATGCTGGCTGGGTTTCGCGCTTGTCCTGCTCGCGTTGGCTGGCCTGCGGCCAGCTTTGCCGGGATTCTCATGGGACCCGGGATCGGTGGGCTCGCTCTTTACGGGCGAAGGCGTCAAGGCGATCGTGGCCTTGGGCGCGCTGCTCATGGTGTTGGCCGGCATCGGCGTCAAGCTGATGGGCGGCAGCTTGAAGGCGTTCGGGATCGCATTCCCGGCCGTGTTCCTGCTGGGCTGGCTGGCGCAGTTCTTGGCCGGACACGCGGCCATGAAGGCCGCTGGAGTGACCTACGTCATCACCGGGCTCTTCATCGGCCTGTTCATCTCCAACGTCTTGACAGTTCCGCGCTGGCTGCAACCTGCGGCGCACACCGAGTACTACATCAAGACCGGGCTGGTCGTGCTCGGGTCCAACATCCTCATCGGAGACATCCTGCAAGCGGGAGCGCTGGGAATCGCACAGGCGCTCTTGGTCATCCTCGTGATCTGGTACGTCTGCTTCTGGATCGCCCAGAAGCTGCGCGTCGACGACGAATTCTCCGCAATGCTCGCCACGGCCGTGTCCATCTGCGGCGTCTCGGCAGCCATCGCGGCGTGCGGCGCGGTGCAGGGCGACCGCAAGAAGCTCTCCTACGTCACCTCCCTAGTCCTAGTCGTGGCAATTCCGATGATGCTGGTCATGCCGTGGGTCATCTCCCAGTTCGATATCCCCGCAGTGGTGGGCGGAGCCTGGCTCGGCGGCACCATCGACACCTCAGGGGCGGTGGTGGCAGCGGGCGAGATCGTGGGCGATTCCGCCATGAACGCCGCCGTGATCGTGAAGTTCTCCCAGAACGCGATGCTCGGCTTAGCGGCGTTCGCGCTCTCGGTTTGGTGGACCTTCCGCAGCGGGGCGGCAACCGGCGAGAAGCCGTCCGCCGCGATCATCTGGGAGCGCTTTCCAAAGTTCGTGCTCGGCTTCATCGCCGCGTCGCTACTGTTCTCGTTCGCCTTCAGCGCCGAGTTCGTGGACTCGACCAAGGACCTGATGAAAGGCCTGCGCACGTGGTGGTTCGCCCTAGCTTTCGTCTGCATCGGCCTTGAAACGCGCTTTCGCGACTTGGTGTCAATGGACGAGGGGCGACCGGCGATCGCATTCCTGTTGGCCCAAGGCGTCAATATCGCGTGGACGCTGCTGATTGCCTGGCTCCTCTTCGGCGGGCTGCTCTTCGAAATCCCGTCCCTCTAGCTGCTCTAAGCTCTAGCAGCAAGGCGTGCCTAGGTCCCGCCTAGCGGACGGGTCGACTGCGCAAGTTCGGCCAAAAAGGCTCGTGCTTGGGCGAGCAGATCCTCTACGAGGTTGGAATGGCGCGAACTGATGTCGAACTTCTCGCCTGCATCGGCGTACAGGTCGTAGAGTTCGGCGGCTTCAAGTTGCCCGTCGGCTCCGTTGGCCAGCCGGAGCTTGTGCCGCCCCTTGCGAATGCCTTGCAGCCGGGTCCGGTGCTGTCGTCCTCGGCCTGCGAAGAAATAGAAGTACTCGTGCGGTGACTCTTCGGTCGCACCGCTCAGCAACGGCCAAAGGTCCCGGCCATCGAGCACTCGGTCGTCCGGCAGGTCGGCCCCTGCGAGTCCGGCGAACGTGGGCAGGAGGTCCATATTGGCCGCGACTGCGGAACTCACCCGCCCGGCGGGAATCTGCCCGGGCATCCAGAAGATCCCCGGCACCCGCATGCCGCCCTCCCAAGTGGTCCCCTTGCCGAGCTTGAAATGCCCGGCGGATCCTGCGTCGATGCCGTATTCCAACCAAGGTCCGTTGTCGGAGGTATAGACCACCAGAGTGTTGCCATCGAGGCCCAGCTCGACTAGCTTGCCCAAGATCTGACCGACCGACCAATCCAATTCTTCAATGACATCGCCATAGCGGCCCCGCAGCGACCTGCCCCAGCGGCGGTTGTTGACAAAGAGCGGTACGTGCGGCATGGCATGAGGCAGGTACAGGAAGAACGGGGTGTCCTTGCTCTCTTCGATGAAGCTGAGCGCCAACTCGGTGTACTGCGTGGTCAGGTTGCGCTGGTCGGAGTCGGTCTCCAGCACTTCGTCATCACGCATCAGCGGCAGCGGCTGCGGAAACCCTTGCCCCTTCTCCAAGTCGTAGTAGTAGCCCTGTCCGGCGAACCCGGTCATGGCCGCGCGCTCGCGAGCCGAAATCATGCGCTCGTTCTCAGGCGGACGGATCGGCATCACGGGGTGGTACTGCCACATGTCGTTGGAATAGGGAATCCCGAACCAGCTGTCGAATCCGTGCCGATGAGGCAGGAACTCCGGGGCGTCACCGAGATGCCACTTGCCGATCATCTTGGTGGCATAGCCCCTGCCCTTGAGCAGTTCGGCCACGGTAATCTCGTCCGGGTGGATTCCGGTAGGGGCCCCGGGGCCGTGGTTAAAGTCGAGGCTGACACGCGGCGGATACGATCCTGTCATCAGGGCAGCACGCGAAGGGCCGCAGAACGGCGCGGCATAGAAGCTAGTCAGGCGCATGCCCCCTGCCGCCATGCGGTCGATGTTCGGCGTACGGATGTCCGGATGGCCGTACACCCCGAGATCGCCCCAGCCTTGGTCGTCAGCAAATAGCACGATGAAGTTCGGGGGAGATGCCGCCAGCGCGATAGCAGGCACGGCAAGGAAGAGCAGAAGCAAGGTGGAATGCAAACGTCGCATGTTGGATTTGATGCGCAAGAGTTTAGCACTGGCAGCCTTGAAGCCGAAGCGCGTTGGCCTCAGCGAGGCGATGCCGGAACTGCCCCGAGCAAGAGCGCCGGGCGCAGACGCGCAGGCAACCGCGATTGTCCGGTCTCGGGGCCAGACTCGCATAGTGCGCCGAAATAGTGTTGCCCGCGCTTCCTGCTGGCAATAACAGGGGAAGGCTGACGAGAGCGCTCCGTAAGGAGCGGCCGACGAGCAAACGCCGAGATCCTGAAACGCTCGGCCGCTTGCCTGAAGCTATCTCAAATCCGAGCGTGCGATCTGACCCTAGACACCGGCTAATCGCTGGGGGCATTGCCCACCTGTACCTGCATGCGCCACTGCTCTTGAGACTATTGACGCCCCGATTCGTCTAGGCAGAAGATCGCGGACCGGCAAAGGGACGAGGCTGAAGGGGGGATACGTGGAGCGCCGATGGTCAGTGGACTATGGCGGGAAGCCTTCTCACTGTCCGAGTGCCCTGCGTCATGCCTGAGAATCACCGGCCTGACCTTTATCAGTCGCTAGCCTTCCTATCAACGTCGAACTCGTATTCTCCCGACTCCACCTTTTTCTTTGCTCTGTGGAAGAAGCGCTCGGGTGGCAGCGGGCTTGCCAAGCGCAATTCGTTTTGACGCTCCATGAGGTCCCCAAAGTGCTGTGCGAAGTCGTCCGCGTTGGCCCGCGCTTGGATGCGCCACGCTTGACGGAAACCATCCTGAGAAATCTTGAACTGATTCGCTTGCTTGGTTACAAACTCTAGGCTTCGGCCGACGGCAGCAGAAAATAGAGGTCGACGTCGCTTGGCGGCCGGCTCGCCGTGTCCTTGCCCCATGAGCCGATCAGAAAGCTATTGGTCCGTTCAGGGGCCGATTCGTAGTAATGCCGATTAAGGCATTTGGTGACGCTGCGGAGCTTCGTGGCCGCATCGAGTTGTTGCGGCCAAGTGAGTTGAAGGTTGGCTTGGAACTTCGTGAAGCGCTGGCCGACGGCTATCCGTTTCGGACGCTTGAACTAAGGACAGTGCCCTAGCGCTGGAAAAGGCAGCGCCGCCGCTGGGACCGATTGCAGCCAAGGCAGGTCTAGAACGGAATTAGAGGGTGGAATTCGCAGCAAGGCCATATGGTTGCTCCTGTCCTAGTTTACAATACATATAGAAGCAGGTCAATTGGAAACTCCTGCTCCGGAAGGAGACATGATCGCTGACCGAATTAGACTGGCGCGCCGCAAGTCCGGGCTGTCGCTGCGTGGCCTCTCGGCCGCCATCGACGGGAGAGTGACGGCTCAAGCCATTGGGAAGTACGAGCGAGGAGAAAGTATTCCCAGTTCGGGCGTTTTGATTGCGTTGTCAAGAGCCATGGACGTGTCTGTGAGTTACCTGATGGATACGCAGGGCATCGAAACCCAAGGAGTCGAGTTCCGCACCAAGACAAACACGACAGCTCGGGATCGGGCAAAGGTCGAAACGGAGGTGCTTGAGTGGATCGAACGCTATTTGCAAATTGAGGCGGTGCTGGAGCTAGATAGTGCACGTTGGCAATGCCCGATTGAACCGACGAGAGAGCTAGGCCAAGTGCGCGACGCGGAACAGCTGGCTGCCGATGCGCGCGAGAAATGGCACTTGGGGCTCGATCCAATCCCCAACATGACCGAACTGCTGGAGGAAAAGGGACTGAAGGCTTTGACCGTCGTGTTGCCCAGCCGCGTCTCTGGACTTACCTGCCTCGTCAGGCGTCCTACCGGACGGCCGGATTTGCCAGTCGTCGTCGCGAACGAGCGATTCACGCTTGAACGCCGCCGGTTCACGCTGGCCCGTGAGCTGGCCCATCGACTGATCGAGACCGACACCCTATCGGATCGTGACGAAGAACAAGCCGCCAACACATTCGCCGGCGCTTTCCTGATGCCTCGGGAACACTTGCTGCGAGAAGTCGGACAGCGTCGAAACGCCTTGGGCTATAAGGAATTGATCGAACTCAAGCACGTTTACCGGGTCAGTGGAGCCGCGCTACTCGTTCGTTTGCGGCAGCTGAACGTCATCAGCAAATCAACGCTCACCTATGCCTACCAGACGGTCGCTCGCGGCTGGCGCACCAAGGAACCCGAAGAAATCGAACCAAGCGACCAGCGGGGGCAGCGCGAACGCCCAGCCCGGTTCGAGCGCCTGTGCTACCGCGCACTCGCAGAGGGCCTGATCTCGCTCGCGAAGGGTACGGAACTGCTGAGAACACCCCTTCCGGAAGTGGAGGCAGGCCTGAAGGGTCCGCAACTCAGCAATGCGACTGATCGTCAGTGACAGCAGTTGCCTCATTGATCTTAGGAAGGCGTCGTTGCTAGAGGCATTCCTAGGATTGCCGTATGAAGTTCTGATCCCGGACGCGCTCTTCGAGGAGGAACTCGTCCGGTTCACGCCCGCCCAGAAGGACCTGCTCTTGCGGAGAGGACTCAAAGTAGTAGAGTTGCCAGCAAAGAGCGTCCTTCGTGCTCGAGCGATCGTTAGCGGGCACCCGCAACTCTCAATTCATGACGCCTTCGCATTCGCCCTTGCGGAGAGTTGCGAGGACTGCATGCTGCTCACCGGTGACGGTGGGTTGAGGGCGCTCGCCCAAATCAACTGCTTGGAGGTCCACGGGATTCTGTGGGTGATTGATCAGATTCACAACATTGGCCTCGCACCAACCGAGATCCTGCTAGCGGTCCTTCACGATCTTGCCCACGACCCGAGCGTCCGGTTGCCCCACCGTGAACTTGCGGCGCAAATCAGGCGGTACGAGAAGGCGGAGTAGCAAGCACTTCGGGACCAGCGGCCGTGAGTGCAGGCTGCCTGTGGTCTGGCTTCTGCGAATAGCACAAGTACTTGTCATCGCTTGACATGTTGACGACTTGGGCCAAGCGGAGTAGCACGAACCGCTCTCCGGAAGGTGTGACAAAGCCCGGCTCCTAAGAGGAACCGGTGCCTCGGCTACGGCAGTGCTGGCGTGACGAAGCGGATGGGGTGGCATTGGGTGGCCTTGATCCCGAGGAGCCTTGACGTCGTCCGGATCGAGTCGCCCTCCACTAGAATGTCGGTCGCTCGGCACGCGGTCGCAAACGGCAGACACATGTTCCCGGTGCAGCGGCAGGGCTCGGAGAACGCCCGCCTGCATCGCAGGCAGCGGTAGCGCTGGGTCCTGCTGGCGTTGCGCCCGAAGAGGCGGCAGCGGTAGTCGCAGAATTCGCAGTTTGGCACGGTTCCCTCCCCTCGGCCGGAAAGATGCCTGGTTGTTCGGCACACTCCTTGTGAACGTGCTGGATGGATCATCCTTCCATTCACTTCAAACGTTGTCATCGCAGGCAATCTGACCGGTCTGGACCGCGGCGCGTTGCAGTGCTCCTGGATCTGGATCCTCACTCAAACGTCGACGGGGATGGGAGAAAAATCACCCTCCCTATTGTGTGCTACCGAGTCTGTATTGGCGTTTTGCCGGGAATTTTCGGCCTAATCTCCTAACTCATAGACGCAAGGGGACTTGTGGGCGAAAATACTTCTTACACGTACTCGGAACACCATACGGCCTCGCGAGAGTCCTATGATGGTGCACGCATGATCGATCCCTACGAGACCTTTGACGGCACCTTCCCGTTTGCGCCGCACTTTAGCAACGTTGCGGGATTCCGCATGCACTATATCGACGAAGGCCGGGGTGAGCCCATCGTCTGCCTGCACGGAGAGCCGACTTGGAGCTATATCTACCGGAAGTTCGTGCCCGAGCTTGCCAAGCACTGGCGCGTGATCGTGCCAGACCACATGGGCTTCGGCAAGAGCGACACGCCACAGGACAAGACGTACACGCTAGAAACCCACGTCAACAACCTAGCGGCTCTGATCGATGAACTCGGACTCAGCGGCATCACCTTCGTCGGGCAGGACTGGGGAGGACCGATGCTGACCGCCTACACAGTGCGGCACCCCGAGCGGGTCGCCCGCATCTGCCTGCTCAATAGCATCTGCGGGTACGGAGCGATGGTGGCTCCGCGCGATGCGCCAAGACCTCCTAAGTTGCACGAGTCCGATTGGTTCCGCTGGGTGCGCGCCGCCGAAGCGGACGGCTCCTACTACGAGAGAATGCAGGACTTGGGCAACCACGTGGCCGACCTGATCGGTCGGCTGGGCTGCGCGACAGGACTGAACGAAACCGCGGTGCGTGCGTACGCGGCACCGTTCAGCAGCCCGGACGAATGCAAGGGCGCAGTCGAATTCCCGCTGGATGTCGCCCTGAACAGGATCGGGGACTACGTCAAAGCGGGTGCGTCGGGCGTCCCGGCGCTGCGCTCGAAGCCGGCCATGCTCGCCGAAGGCATGCTGGACAAGGCCATTCCGCCAGCGCTGGCAATTGCCGATTTCCGGGCGCTGTTCCCGGACGGAACGTTGACGGAATTAGAACACGCCGCCCACTTCTGTCAAGAAGACGCCGCACCCGAACTGGTGGAGTTGATCAAGCGGTTCATGCAGGCGCACGCGGCTGCCTGAGCGGAAGCGTTCCTGATCAGAGTTCGCGTCGTCCCTCGATCGACTCGATCATCGTCGCTTCGTCGATAAATTCCAGCTCCGTGCCGATCGGAATGCCCAGACCGATGCGGCTGACCTTGACATCGAGTGGCTTGAGCAGCCGGCTCAGATAAGCCGAAGTCGCTTGGCCCTCGGTGGTCGGACTAGTCGCCAAAATGATCTCGCGGATCGGGTTGTCCCGCATCCTCTCAATCAGGTTCTTGATCTTGAGATCCTCTGGCCCCACACTCCTCAACGGCGACAGCGCACCGTGCAGGATGTGGTACACGCCGGTGTAGGCGCGGGTCCGCTCGAGCACCATGATGTTGTTGGGCTGCTCAAGAACGCAAACCAACTCGTGGTCGCGCCTCGGATCGCTGCAGATCGGGCACAGATCGCCCTCGGCGATGTTGTTGCAGCGGCCGCACAGCCGCACTCGCTCGCGCATCGACAGGATTGCATGAGCGAGGTTCTCGGCCTTGGCGCGTTCGATGCCCAGCAGGTGAAAGGCGAGTCTTTGCGCCGACTTAGCACCCACCCCCGGCAGGCGTTTCAACTCGTCTACGAGCCGGGCCATCGGTGCAGCCAAATCGCCAGCGGCCATGACCCACCCTCGCTCGACGCGCTGTTCGGAGCCTAGCCTTGCATTCCCGGCGGTAGCATCCCGCCGGCAAACATGCCGCCCATGAGACCGCTGACCCTGCGCTGCGCCTCTTCGTCGGCACGCCGCACGGCTTCGTTGACCGCCCCTTGGACCATGTCCTCGAGCATCTCAATGTCCTCGGCCGCTTCGGGATCAATCTTGATGCTGGTCACGGTCTTGTTGCCGTCCATGCTGACAGTCACCATCCCGCCTCCAGTTGAAGCCTCGACGCGAACCGCGTCAACCTCCTGTTTGAGGCGATCCTGCATCTGCTTGGCCTGCTCGAACATCTTCTTGGTATTGCCTGGGATCTTCACGGTGTCTTCTCTCTCAAGTCCACTACATTGGTGACGCGGCCCTCGAAACGCTTGGTGAATGCCTGGACTGCGGGATCGGATTCGGCGCGCGCACTGATGTCGTCGTCGCTACCAGAACTGCCAGCACCTGCGTTGGCTGAGGAATCTCTCGGACGCTGTTCGGCTTGCCGCGCGGCCTCGCTGGCTACGAGTCTAACATCCGGCTTGGCCCCTATCACGGCGGTCACGGTGGCTTCCAAGAGCGGCCGATCCAATTTGAAAGTCGCGAACCAATCCGCAGAAGCATGGATCGTCACCACGCGATCTTGGCGTTCTACGCGACTGGCCCGCACGGCATCGACGAGGGTCTGATTCTGAGCCTGGAGCAGCGA
>LXNI01000550.1_pt1 | contig 41933 bp, 28 predicted proteins | sample 809091 | NCBI WGS metagenome assembly LXNI01 (sample SAMN04870527, study PRJNA318959) | sponge metagenome | biome: 01000161; feature: marine sponge reef; material: water | host: Sarcotragus foetidus | place: Greece: Milos, Mediterranean Sea | collected 2013-05-29 | depth 5-7 m
GGTTGCCTCTCTCCCCCGTTCAAGGAGATAATGATACACCCTCAACTGCCACCTGCCCCGGCCTCGGGCCTCACCCTTCGCACCTTCCCCGGTTCAGGCTCATCTCCGTATTGGAAAAGACTGCGGTCGATGCGCGAAAGTCGGGAATGCGGGAATGTTGAATGCGAATCGGCCGAACCGGATCGGGGGGGTCAATGCAATTGAATACAAGACGGAGGAAGTCGTGAGGGCTGCAATCTACCGCAAGTACAGGGGTCCCATCGTCATCGAGTCCTTTCCGGATCCGGAGCCGGCACCGGATGGGGTGGTCCTCCGCGTGGAGGCCAACGGGGTCTGCCGTAGCGACTGGCACGGGTGGGTGGGTCACGACCCGGACATCGTCCTTCCCCATGTGCCCGGACACGAGATCGCCGGCGTGGTAGAGGAGGTCGGAAGCGACGTCCGGCGGTGGCGCAGGGGAGACCGCGTTTCCGTCCCGTTCATTGCCGGGTGCGGGCGGTGCCTGCCCTGCCGCGCCGGGGACCAGCAGGTCTGTGCCCACCAGTTCCAGCCGGGATTTCACGGCTGGGGCGGCTTCGCCGAACGGGTGGCGCTGCGCCAGGCCGATCTCACCCTTTCGGCGCTACCCGACGAGCTGGGCTTTGTCACTGCTGCAAGTCTGGGGTGTCGCTTTGCGACATCGTTCCGGGCGGTGCAGGCGCAGGGACGGGTCACCGCGGGTGACTGGGTGGCCGTTCACGGTTGCGGCGGGGTCGGCCTCTCGGCGGTCATGATCGCGCGGGCGCTGGGCGCCAACGTGGTTGCGGTGGACATTCGCGAAGAGGCGCTGGCGCGGGCGCTCGACCTGGGGGCGGTGGCGGCCGTGAACGCGGCTGACTCGCCCGATGTCCCCGCGGAGATCCACGACATCACCAGCGGCGGCGCCCACGCCTCCCTGGACGCTTTGGGCCACCCCGACACCTGCTTCAACTCGGTCGCCTGTCTGCGCCGACGCGGACGTCACGTTCAGGTGGGCCTCATGACCGGCGATCACCGCAACGCCCGCGTCCCGATGGACCGGGTCATCGCGTGGGAGCTGGAGATGGTAGGCAGCCACGGCCTGCAGGCATGGGAGTATGACAGGATGCTCCGCATGGTCGCATCGGGGTTCGTGGACCTCGACAGCCTCGTGACGCGTACGGTCACCCTCGAGGAGGGCATCGACGTGCTCACCGGGATGGACGACTACACGGTCGAGGGAGTCGTCGTCATCGACCGGTTCGGGTAGTCCCCGGGCTCGCGCGCCTCACGGCCGCACAGGCAAGGCTCACCACTCCTCGAAGGTGCACAACGGACCCGTCCAGTTGGTCCAGGCGTCGATCCAGTCGCGGGCCGGAGTGCCGATGGGCGCTCCCGGTGGCGCCTGTTGCGTGACGATGGGCGACCAGGGCTCGTGGGGCCGGTCCTCGAAGCGCGCGATGTCCCGGGCCAGCAGTGCGAAGTGCGCGGCCATCGCGTCACCTCCCTCCGCGCGGCTCTCGGACGCTCCGCGCAGCTGCGCGAGTCGCTGTGACGCAACCGCCCGCACCTGGGGCATGGCGGCGCCTCCCGCCAGCCGCATCAGCCCGTCGGCAACCACCCGCCCCACCGCGCGGCGCACCTCCGCCTCGTAGGGCGTGTCGCCGGCGGCCGGGTCTCCGACCGCCACCAGGGCGCCGATCACATCCCCCAGGCCGGGCAGCGACGGGTTAAGGGCGCTCTGCTCCAGCAGCCGCGCCGCCCGGCTCGGGTTGAGGACCTCGTTCACGACGTGCGCCGTCGCGACCACTGCGGGCGAAACCGCGTCGAAGGTGGGTCCCGTATAGCGCGGGAAGAGTTCGCGGGTGCGCCCGTATCCGGCGGGCCTGGGCGGCAACCGGTCCAGCACCGTGGCCGGGATCGTCAGTTCGGCGGGCTGAACGGCGCGCACCAGGGCATCGAGGGCGCGCCGCTGCTCGGCCGCCGAGGCCGGCCGCACGGGATCCATGCCGTCGCCGCGCGTGGCGTATGTGTAGTGCAGGCCCCCGAGCACGGAGGCGGCGGCGGTCACCTGGTAGCGATGGTGCAGGTAGAGCGGCACCAGCGCCTCCTCCATCTGGGCCATGGGGCGCCCGGCGCGGATCGCCCGCTCCCCGAAGCGCTCGAGCGCGGCCCGCCGGACGTCGAGCATGCGGTCCAGCTCCGCCCCCGCGTCGGTCCCGTTCGACCACTGGTCGACCCTTGCGTGCACCGAGGCGTCCTGGTTGGAGAAGAAGCGGACATCGTCCTCCCACGCCTCCTCGATGATGCGGTTCAACTCCGCCTTCTCGTCGGTTCCCGCCGGGAAGTGGGCATAGCCGTAGCGGATCGCGACCTTGTCCCATTCGCCGATATCGACGTCGTAGACCTCGGAATAATCGAAGTTCTCGCCGTCATGCGTGATCAGCGGGTGCGGGTAGTCGAGGACCGAGATCCGGCCGAGGTCGCTGTCGTAGTAGTTGTGGGACAGCCCGAGGGTGTGCCCGACCTCGTGCGCCGAGAGCTGGCGGATTCGGGCCAGCGCCCATTCGGCGAGCCCGGCCGGCTCCTCGTCGCCGTTCTCGTAGGGAGCCAGCAGCCCCTCGGCGATCAGGTAGTCCTGCCGCACGCGCAGGGAGCCGAGCGTCACATTCCCCTTCAGGATCTCCCCCGTGCGGGGGTCGGTGATCGAGCCGCCGGTGCTCCATCCGCGCGTGGATCGGTGCACCCAGTTGATGACGTTGTAGCGGACATCGTGACTGCTGACGTCCTCGGGGCGGATTTCGACCCGGAAGGCGTCGATGAATCCCGCCGCCTCGAAGGCCTGGTTCCACCAGCGGGCGCCGTCCAGCAGGGCCGAGCGCACCGGCTCCGGCGTCCCCGGATCGAGGTAGTAGACGATGGGCTCGACGGGCTCGCTCATGGCCGCGTCCGGGTTCCTCTTCTCCAATCGGTGCCGCCGGATGAAGCGCTGCGTCATCGGGGTGCCGAGCGGAGCCGAGTAGTCCTGGAAGGACATCCCGCCGTAGCCCGCCCTGGAATCGTGCGCGCGGGGCGTGTATTCGCCCAGTTCCGGAAGCTTGATGAAGGAATGATGCATGCGGACCGTCGCCGCCGCCCCCGACGCCGCGACGTTGGCCACGCCCTCGAAGCCGCCGCCGCCCCCGCCGAAGAAGCCCCCCTGCCCCCCGCCCTGCCGCACGAAGGTCAGCGAGGCCTCCATCTCGGTGTTGTCGGGGAAGTTCATCACCATCGGCAGGTACACCGCGCTCCGGCTCGGGTCCAGGCGGTACGTCCCCGGCCGCATGCGCCCGGCGAAGCCGGCGATGTCCTGCATCAGGAACGGGGTGAAGTCGATCAGCACCCGCTCACCGGTTTCGGCGGCGGCATCGAAGCCCCACAGCGTCGAGGGCGCGAAGGCATCCTCCACCGCCTTGCGCTCGGCGGGATTGTCGCTGGACGCACGGAAGCGATAGTTCGGCTGGGTCATCATGACCTTCGGCCCGATGCGCTGGAAGCGAACCACGCGGGACCCCGCCAGCTGACCGCGGTCGATCCCGATGTCGTTGGACCCGAGCCCCGCCCCGATCCCCGATGCGTGGAGCACGTCGGTGTCCCACTGGGCGACCTCGAGCCAGATGCGGCCGGCGGCGTCATCCCAGTACATGGGAAGGAAGCCGTCCATCAGCTCCATCGACGCGGTCTTCTCCTCGATGGTGGGCAGGTCGGCGGCGGCGGCCCGGCCCTGCTGGGCGGCCAGGGAGCCCGTCAGGAGTGTGGGGACGGCCAGTGCACCTGCGACGGCGAGCATGCCGAGCGCACGCGCGCCAGCCACTGGCGGAGCCAACCGGGGATTCACGCGGCGCGCGAGCATCTGCCAGATCCGTGATTTCTTCATCGTTTCGGTCCTCTTCGAGTGATACTTAACATTTTTGTTTAGTGTTGCGGTGACATGAGCGCCGGACGCACCGGCACAAGCAGGGCCTCCACCGCATCCGCCACCCGCTCCATCTCTTCGTGGGTGTTGTACAGGTGCGGCGCGACTCGGATGCGACCGCGCCGCAGCGACACCACCGCTCCAGCCTCCGTGAGCCCGTCGAGCAGTTCCTCGTCTCCGATTTCGGGGTGGCGGAAGGTCAGGATGTGGCGGCGTAGCGCCGGTTCGGGCGCGACCTCGCAGCCCAGGGCCTCGAGGCGGCCGGCCAGATCGGCGACCAGGGCGCACACATGCTCCGCGATGTTCTCGATCCCCGCCTCCTCGAGAAGACCGAGGACCGCCGAGAACCCGGCGATGAGCGGGTAGGCGAGGCTGCCCTCCTCGTACCGGCCGGCGTTGTCGAGCAGTTCGAAGTGGACCCGGTCGAAGTTGAAGTTGTCGGTGGTGCTCCTCCATCCCACGAGCGGCGGACGGATGCGGCGGACGATCGAGCGGTCGACGAAGACCGCCCCGATGCCCATCATCCCGAGCATCCACTTGTGGCTGTCGGCAGACAGGAAGTGGATTCCGGCCGCCTTCACGTCGGTGGGGAGCGCCCCGACCGTCTGGATGCCGTCGACGCACAGGAGCACGCCGCGGTCCCGGCACAGTGCACCGAGCCCCTCCAGGTCGGTGACGGCCCCGCTGGCGTACTGCGCCGAACTCACCGCCAGTACGCGGGTGTCGTCGCGGAGCGCGCGGGCCGCCGCGTCGACGCTAACCGTGCCGGACTCGTCGGCGGGAATCATGTCCAGCGCCGCGATCCCCCGCCGATCCAGATCCATCCAGGGGTAGACGTTGGATGGATATTCCACCGAAGCGCCGACCGCCACCCGGTCGCCCGGCCGCCAATCCAGTCCCGCTGCAAGGAGCGACAGTCCGTGGGAGGTGTTCCGGACGAACGCGACCTCTTCCCACTCGCATCCGACCAGCCTGGCGAAGCGTTCCCGGCACTCCTGCGCCAGCGACTCCCAGTCGTCGAAGCTGGGACGCCCGACCCTGGCCAGCGATTCCATGAAGTCGTGCACGGCGGCGACCGCGCGAGTCGAGGTGGGCGATACGCCCGCGTGATTGAGGAAGATGTGGGTTTGCGAAACCGGGAACTCGTCCCGGTAGGACTGCAGATGTTTCATCGGTTGCTCATGAGTTGCGTTGCCGCCCTCTCCGCCGCGCCCTGACGACGCGTCGATAGACCTCCAGGTTCCCTTCCACCATCGCATCCACGGAAAAGTGCGACGCGATCCGCTCGCGGGCACGACTCCCCATCGTCCGGGCCGCATCCGGGTCGGTCAGCAGCCCCGCGATGGCCGTGGCGAGCGCTCCCGCATCGCCTGGAGGACAGAGAATCCCGGTCTTGCCGTCCTCGATCACCTCGGGGATTCCCCCGGCCTTGCCACCCACAACCGGGACGCCGGCGGCACCGGCCTGCAGGGCGGCAACCCCCAACCCTTCCTTCAGAGCCGGATGAACGCAGAAGTCGAAGGAGCCCAGCCATTCGTGCAGGTCGTCGCGGAATCCCGCAAAACGGATTTGGCCGGCCACGCCCGCGGCCTCGGCCAGAGCGGCCACGTTTTCCCGCATCGGTCCCCGCCCGAAGAGGACGACGGACGGTGTCACGCCCCGCCCCTTGAGGATCGCCAGCGCGTGAACCAGGACCCAGTGACCCTTGCGGGAGACGAACTGCGCGACCATGGCGCCCGCCGGAGCACCCGGCTCCAGGTCGAATTCCCGGTCGCGCGCGGCCGCGTCCCGAGGGGCCTGCCATTCCGTTGCGTCCACCGCCGAATGAACGAGGGAGATCTTGTCGCGAGGCACCCCCTGGTCGGCCAGCACGTCGCGGACCGCGCCGGAGATGGCCACGACTCGCCGATAGAGCCGGTACTTCGCGCCGACAAACCATTCCATCTCGCGGTTGTCCACGCGGCGCGTGAGCACGACCGGCGCCCGGATCGCGGCGGCCGCCACGCCGCCGAGCGTATCGGCGCCGCGGCGCGAGTGGAGGTGGACCACCTCGACATCGGGCCGGCTGAACCGCCACGCCATCTTGCCGAGGGCGAGGACATCCCCCTCTCCCTGGAACCCGAACTCCTCGACGCGCAACCACCGCTCGTGCGCCGCCGCCGCGATCTCGGAGCCCCGCGGCACCATCAGGACCGACTTCACGCCGCGCTCTTCCAGGCCCTGGGCGAGGTAGAGCACCTGCAGGGCGCCCCCGTAGAGATGGCGTCCGGTCTCGACGTGGATGACGCTCACCCGGACGCTCCGGCGGCGGCCACTGCGGCGGTCGCCCGCATGGGGGCGGACCCCGGCCGGCGCGCACCGGCGGCGGGAAGCGGTGCAGCGCCAGCGGCGGAACGCGGTGCAGGGCTGCCGCCGAGCCGCGACTCCAATGCGGCAATCACCTGCTCCCCCCCGATGTCGCGCATGCAATCGATGCGGCCGTCGCAGACCAGCTTCCCCCGGCAGGGAGAGCAGGCGCGCCCCGAGTGGAGGATCGTCGCGGCGGGGCCCGGAGGATCCAGGTACGGCGTGTTGGAGCCGAACAGCAGCACCGCCGGGCGGCCGAACGCGTGGGCCATGTGGCTCAGTCCGGTGTCGACCCCGACGAGCCCGCTGCACCGGGACACGACGGCGGCCGCCTCGCCGAGCGTGGTCCGGCCGACAAGGTCGATGAGGGGCGGCGAATCCGGCACCGAATCCGCAACGCCGCCCAGGATCCGGTCAGCGGCGGCGCGATCGCCCGGGCCCCCGAGAAGCGCGACGCCGACCCCGACCCGGGCGCGCACGAGCTCGATGAGCGCGGACCACCGGTCTTCGAACCAGTGCTTGTGGTCGCGCGTGGTGAAGGGACAGACCGCGACGAAGTCTCCGGTCAGCCCCGCCTTCTTCAGCATCGCCGCGACCTTCGCCGTCTCATCCGCCCCGCGCGGGATCTCCATCGCGAAGCGGTCGGTCGGCAGGCCCAGCACCTCCGCCAGATGCCGGTATTCCGACGCGATCTCGCGCTCGTTGCCGCCGCGCTCCACGACCCGGGTCATCAGGACGCCCGAGCCTTCCCGCGATCCCAGCCCGATCCTCACCGGAGCACCCGACAGAAACGCGACCAGGCCGCTGCGCAGCAGACCCTGGGTGTCGATCGCGACATCGAAGCGCCGCTCGCGGAGCGAGGCGAAGAAATCCACGACCTCGCGCGCCAGAGTCCCCCAGCGGCCGCGCCGCAGCAGACGCTTCCACGCGCCCCGCTCCCAGACGATCACCTCGTCCAGATGCGGGTTGTGCAGGACGACGTCGGCTGTCCGCTCCTCGGCCACCCAGGCGATATGGGCACCCGGATGCCTCCGCCGCAGCGCCCCGGCCAGCGGTGATGCGAACACCAGGTCGCCCCTCGCCGAGAGGCGGACGACGAGGATGCTGCGAACGTTGCGAGGAATCATGGATGGAAGGTTATGATTGGCCACCTCCCGTACAACTCCCCCGGGCTCCCTACATCCCGCCGGGCGCGCGCATGATCGGACAGCTACGCAATCTCGCCCTCGGCTTCGGCTTCGCCATCCACCTGGTCCGCAGGCGCGTCCAGACCGGCGCCTGGCGGACGGATGCGCGCACCCGCAACGGCGCGCTCGGCACGGTCCGTCGCCGCGCGCGCGGACCCAGAATCCTTGTGCACGGGGTGAGCGTGGGCGAGACCAACGCGCTGCAACCCCTTGTCGAGGCCCTGGCGTCCTCTCGCGCGGCCCCCGATGTCGTCGTAAGCACGAGCACGGAGACCGGGCTCGTGCGGGCGCGGCGCATCCACGGCGCGAACCGCGAGGTCGTGCGCTTCCCCCTGGACTTCACCTGGATGGCGAGGCGCTTCCTGGACGACCTCCGGCCCGATCTCGTCGTCCTCGCCGAGCTGGAGCTGTGGCCCACATTCCTGGCCGAGTGCAGCCGTCGCGGCATCCCGGTGTGCGTGGTCAACGGACGCATGTCCGCGCGCAGCCATCGCGGCTATCGAGCGTGGCGCCCGTTCGTGCGCCCGATGTTCTCGCGGCTCGCACTCCTCGCCGCCCAGACCGAGTCCTACCGGGAGCGTTTCACCGAGCTGGGCGTCCCGGCCAGCCGCGCCTGCGTGACGGGCAGCCTCAAGTGGGACGCCGCGCGCCAAACCACCGACGCCGCGGCCGCGCGCGAAATCGCCGAGGCGATGGGGATCGACCCGTCCCGGCCCCTCATCGTGGCGGGTTCGACCGGCGCCGGTGAGGAGGAAGCGCTGCTGAGGCATCTGCCGCCCGGCTGCCAGATCCTCCTCGCCCCCCGCAACCCGGACCGCTGGGACGAGGTCGCCCGCCTGCGCCCCGGGATGCCCCGCCGCAGCCTGGGCCGTCCACCGCGAGCGTTGCCCGACAACCTGGAATCCGCCGACGCCGGAGGGGACAGCCCCGGGGCGGCAGCCAAGCCCCCCGACGTCTTCCTCCTCGACACGATCGGCGAACTCGGCGCCGCCTACCTGCTCGCCGACGCCGTCTTCGTGGGACGCAGCCTCACACCGATGGGAGGCTCCAACCCGCTCGAACCCGTCGCGCTCGGCAAGCCGACCGTGATCGGGCCGCACCACGAGAACTTCGCCGGCGTCGTGGCCGACCTTGTCGCCGAGGGCGGCCTGGTGGTCAGCGAAAGGCCGATGGCGGTCATTGCGCGATGGCTCGAAGATCCGTCGGCCGCCGAGGCCGTCGCGGCGGGCGGGGCACGCGCGATGACACGGCACCAGGGAACGGCCGCCAGCACCGCGGAGCGCGTGTTGGAGCTGCTCCGGGAAGCGGACGACCGGCCCGCTTCCTAGAAGAAGAAGTTCATCGAGCTGTACAGAAACCGCGGCACGCTGCCGTACTCCGAACCCAGCCGCGGCAACCCGCCCTCCAGCACCGCGTCCTCGCCCACGCCGGTGAAGGCGCCGAGCCGGAACCCCACGCTCTGCGAGACGGAATAGCTGAGCGACGGACCGACCAGCAGCGACCCGTCCCGCAGGCTGCCCAGCAGCAGGGCGCCGCCCGAGAGAAGCGGGTGCAGCTGGTACGAGAGCTGGAGCGCCCCCACGTCCCGTCCGAGCACCTGGACCTCCCCCTGCGCGTAGGCCCGGCTGGACGCCGCAGCAATCAGCCCGTCGGGCGAGGTCGCGCCAAGCCCGTCGCGCTGATACTCGATCACCACGTACAGATCGCGCCGCGCGATCGCAAAGGTCCGATCAAGCCCGACGGTCCCCCGCACCACCAGGCGGTCGTCCAGGTCGCGAACCGCCGCTTCCGCGCGCAGCGCCCACAGTCCGACGGCGCCGCTCAGGGAGGCCGCCGCACCAAAGGTGTCGTGCACGATCCCCGCCCACAGGCCGACATCCCATCCGGCGTAGTTCGAGGTGGCCCGCCCGAGCAGCGTCATCGTCTGGTCCCGGTCGGCCCCGACGCGCGCCGGCCGCGCCACGACCTCCAGTTGCGTGAAGGCGCCCCGGTAGTACCGCAGCCGCACCGCGTCCACGCCGGCGCGGTACTCGCGGAAGGGGTCGGCCGGGTCGAAGGGTGAAAACGGATCGGAGGGTGTGAGGAAGAGGGTCGTCGCCCACGACACGGGCTGCCGTCCGATCACCAGGTCGGCGTCTTCTCCCAGGTCGAAGCGGAGGCTCAAGCGGTCGACACGGTGCCGCCAGTGGATCCCATCTCCCTCCCTGATATCGCCCCCGAGCGACAGCCAGTCCCCACCCGAGCCCGCCGCGGCCGCCGCGGTGAAGAACTGCGCCCCCAGCGTGCCCGGCTCGCGCAGCGCCAGAGTGTGCTCGTACCCGAAATCCAGCCCGGCCGGCCCAGCGTCCCCCGTCCACATCAGCCGGAACCGATGAAACCCCGAGCCGTTGGCCGGGCTCAGCAAGCTGTTGCCGACCCGGGTCCACAGGTTGAGGTAGTAGCCCGAGAATCCGCCCGGCTGGGCGGCGGCCGGCAGCGGGGACAACGCCGCCAGCATCGGCAGCGCCGCGGCCAGCAACAGGGCACGACCCAACGGAACCGCGCCCGCACCCGGCCGGCGGACCACACACCGCAAGCGGCCCGCACGGTGCAGGTCGCGGGCGCCCCCCATCAGCCGGAGCCCGCCACCGCGTCGTCGATCCGCCCGTCGACCAGGCGGATCAGCCTCCCCGCCCGCTCCATGACCCTGGGATCGTGGGTGGAGAACACGAAGGTCGTCCCCTTCGTCCGGTTCAGCCTCTCCATCACGTCCAGAAGCGCCTCGGCGGTGACCGAGTCCAGGTTGGCCGTGGGCTCGTCGGCGAGCACCAGCGCCGGGTCTCCGAGCACCGCGCGCGCCACCGCCACCCGCTGCTGCTCGCCGCCGGAGAGCTTGGGAGGGCGACGGTCTTCCAGCCCCTCGAGACCGATCTCCCGGAACAGCTCCCGCACCCGCTCGCGGCGCTCCCGGGCCGGAACCCGCTGCAACAGAAGCGTGAACTCGGCGTTCTCCAGCGCGCTCAGAACCGGAAGCAGGTTGTAGGACTGGAAAACGAAGCCGATCCGGTTCATGCGCACCGCGGCCAGCTCCGGGTCGGAGAGCGCGGAGAGCTCCCGGCCTTCGATCCAGACCTTGCCGCGAGTGGGACGGGTGAGGCCGCCCAGCAGGTTCAGCACCGTGGTCTTCCCCGAGCCGGACGGGCCGGCCATCGCGACGAATTCGCCGCTCGCCACCGTCAGGTCCACACCCCGCACCGCCTCCACCGGATGCGGGTCCTGCGGGTAGATTTTCCAGAGGTGCTCGGTCCGGACTACATGGTCGTTACTCATATACTCATATACTCATGTGTTCATGCCGCATCGGTCGCATCACTCCACCTTGACCGACTCGGCAGGGTCCATGGCGGCCGCCTGCCACGCGGGATAGATGGAGGCGGAGAGGCCGATGACCGCCGTGAAGAAGAGGCCCTGCGTCAGGTGCTTCAACTCGATCGCGGGGTAGAGGACCGGGTCGAAGACGATGCCGCCGAAGGCCAGGTCTTCCGGCATGATCCCCGTAAGGTCCAGCCCGTTGCGGAAGAACACCCAGACCAGAGCGAAACCGAGGGCCACGCCGAGGACGCCGCTGGCGGCGGTGAGCAGCACCCCTTCGATGAAGACGACCAGGCCGGTTTCCCGCGCGCTCAGTCCAAGGGCGCGGAGCAGGCCCATCTCGCGCTTCCTGTGCAGCACCGACATGAAAATCGCATTGAGGATCGCCAGCGCCACGATCGCGAAGAGGATGAAATGGAAGACCCAGTCGCCCGCATCGTCGATCTTGAGCGCGGAATAGAGGTCCGGGTTCGACTCCTCCCAGCCCGTGACTTCCACCCCGACAGGCTCCACGGCGGCGGTCGCCTCTTCGACGACCTGTCCCGTGTACTCCGAATGCGGAAGCACGGTGGCCACGCTGGTCGCCCCGTCCACGCCGAGCCAGCTGCGCGCGGTGGCGAGCGGGATGTGAACCAGCGCGTCGTCCATCGCGGAGACTCCGGTCCTGAAGAGCCCGACCACCCGGACGAGCTGCCCTTCGATGCCCCCCTCGGCGACCTGCGCCGTCAGCACCATGCGCGATCCGATGCGCAGGCCGAGGCGCGTGGCCATGCCCCGGCCTATGAAGGCATGCAGCCGGTCGCCTTCCTCCAGGTAGCGACCCTCCAGCACTTCGGTGCCGAGCTCGGAGAAGGACAGTTCGGCGCCGGGATCGACGCCGTGGATGAGGGCGGGCAGGGCACCGTCGGCGGATGACGCCAGCCCGCGCGTCGTGATCCTCACCGAGGTGACTTCCCCCCCGGGCACTTCGGACTGCTGCACCGCGGCGATCGACGCCGCGACCTGGTCCGGCGACAGTCGGTCCTCGAGGCTTTCGCTGTCCCTGAAGCCCGGCGCGTTGAAGACGACATGACCCGATCCGAGCCGCACGCCGGAGTCGATCCAGTCCTCGTGACCGCCGTCCGCAAGGGTCCGGGACAGGATCAGCAGCGCCAGCCCGAGCGTCATCGCGGCGGCGGTCAGCGCGCTGCGGCGCAGCTCCCGGCCCAGGTTGCGCAGCGCGAGCCACACGAGCGTCGGAAGGCGGGTGGTCATCGGCTTGCCAGCGCGTCGGCCGGTGGCACGCGGATGGCGCGCCAGGCCGGATAGAGGGCGGACAGTATGCCGGTCCCGACCAGCGCGATCGCCGACGCGAGCGGACCGTCCCACGAGTACTCCACGGTCAGCACCGGCCGTACCGCCGATCCCACGATGGAGTAGGTGCCCACGAAGCCGCTCAGATCCACGGGGAATTCGTGGAAATAGACGAGGACCGGAACCGCCAGAGCCGCTCCCGCCGCCAGCGCCACGAGGCCCAGGAACAATCCCTCGATCACCACGATCCGCACGATCGAGGAGGCCGAGGTCCCGAGCGCGCGCGCCACCGCAAACTCCCGGCGGCGCTCGAATGTGGCGAGCAACATCGTGTTGGCCACGCCGAAGATCGCCATCCCGAAGATCATCACGGCGATCATGACGTTCATGGCGCCGGCCAGGCTGATCATGAAGTACATCTGCTGCTGAAAGACGGACCAGGGCTCGGTGACCAGCCCGTCCGACAGGCCCGCGACCGCCTGCTCGACGCGCTCCGCCACCGCCGCCGCGTCCCCCGTGCGCTCCACCGAGATGGCGACCTCGTGGATGCGGCTCCGGTCCATCGCCATCAGGTCCTGCAGCGATCCCAGGTCCAGCAGCGCGTAGGTGTCGTCGAAGCCGCCCATTGCGATGCGGAAGATCCCCGACACGGCGAAGAGGTCGTTGCCCATCGACCCGTCCGCGGCGGGAGCCACCAGCACCACCTCCTCACCCGGCGCGATCCCCACCGTCTCGGCCATGCCCACGCCGACCGCGATCTCGCCCGGCCCCGGCAGCCGCCCCTCGACCAACGCCGCCCCGAAGCGGCTGACCCCCTCTTCGCGGCGCGGATCCATCCCCATCAGCACCGCACCCACGGTCTCGTCACCGGAGCTGACGAGCCCGCCGCCGTACACCCGCGGCGCCGCCCCCGTCACACCTTCCACCGCTTCGACCGCCCCGACGAGCGCGGCCACGTCGAGCCCGTCGCGCCCGCCCATCGTGTCGTGAATGCTGCGCTCGGGCTCGTAGTCGTCGGCGCGGATCTGCACCTGCCCCGTGATCACCCCGGTGCCGTTCGAGACGATCTCCTCGAGCATGCCGTCCATCAGCGCGATCATGAGGACGGCGGCAACGAACCCGAACGACAGCGCCGACGCGGTTATGACTGTGCGGCGACGGTTACGCCACAGGTTGCGCCACGCGATCCGCCACCAGATGTCGTTCTCGCGCCGGGGCATGGAGAAGGCCTATCTGCGCGCCCGCAGATTCCTCAGGCTGAAGAAGTCCTCGTCGAGACCGACGTCGAACTCCAGTTCCAGGTAGGTCACGACCGTGCGCTCTTCCCCGTCCATCGGCTCCATGACCATTCGGGTCGGGAGCGTCCTGCCGCCAAGGACCTCGAAATCCGAGAAGTTCATGGTGCGGACGAGGGTTCCGTCCTCGTCGTAGTAGCGGGCCCAGATCGGCATCCGGTCCCGCATGCGGACCTGCTGCTCGATCCTGCCCCAGATCACCGGCGCGTCGGGCTTGGGGGTCATCGTGAACTCCCAGACGTCCTGGCCGTCGCGCGGCCCCTCGTGGGAGATGACGATGTCGTAATCCTCGATCAGGCGGCTCTCCTTGACGAGGTCGTCGTTGGTGAAGTGGGAGCCCATCCAGGAACCCAGCATCATGGAGGGCGGCACCTTGATGGTGCGGTCGACGTTGGGCAGGTAGTTCCACACCTCGTTCTCGACCATGAGGGTCGCGGTGCCGGCCTCGCGGGCGGGGCTCTCGACGCGCACCAGAGAGTGCTCGGTGCCCAGCGACCAGATCCGCATCTCGAGCGCCCGCGACCAGTGTTCGGTGTCGATCTCCATGCGCATCAGTCCGGCGCTCGATGCGCCCCGCATCAGGCGGTCGACCTCGTCGATGATCTCGAGCACCCGCGGGTCGGTCTGGGAGAGGGCGGTACCGGGCACGAGCGGGATGGCCAGTGCCGCCACCGCGATGCTCCACATTCTTCGCATGTTCGCCTTCCTATTCCCGATGGCCGCCCAGGACGGCCGATTTCGACTCCGAAGTGCGCGCGCGCCGGGAAAATCGCCCCGCGACGCTCATTAATACTGGCCCAAGTCGGGCCGGAACACTATTCTCCCGGCTCTCCCGGGGGCCGGATCCGCTCCCCTGCATTCCCCGCAACGAAAGCAGCCCATGGCAGCCATCGCCGCCCTCTGGCTCCCCATCCTCCTCTCCGCCCTGGTCGTCTTCATCGTGAGCGCGGCGTTCTGGATGGCGATGCCACACCACAAGAACGACTTCTCTCCCGCGTCGGACCAAGATGCCCTGATGGACGCGGTGCGCAGCAGCACTCCGGGACCCGGGATGTACTTCTTCCCGTGGGCCGCAGGCGGGGAGAACTCGCCCGAATACAAGGAGATGGCTCGCCGGGGTCCGGTGGGAATCCTGCGCGTCCGGGATCCCGCGTCGGTTCTCAACATGGGCCCGGCGATGCTCAAGGCGATCCTGCTGAATCTGGTGATCGGCGTATTCATCGCCTACCTGTCCACGGTTACACTGGCGGCCGGCGCCTCGTATCTGTCAGTATTCCAGGTCACCGGCACGGCGGCGTTCATGGCCTACGGCTTCGTCGGCTACCAGGAGGCCATCTGGTTCGGCCTCCCCGCCAAGGTCGCCTTCAAGCACAGTCTCGATGGACTCGTCTACGCACTTCTCACCGCCGGCATTTTCGGCTGGCTCTGGCCCGCATGAGCGACACAAAACCAATGAGCGAAACAGTTTACGAAGCAAATGTCAGGATCGAGCGCACCCGCGGGCCGCACCGGCTCGCCTACCTGCCTGCCCACGACGGCCCCGTCGAATTCGGCGTCCACGGAGCGATCGCGGAGCACTACGGGGTCAGCGGGATCGTTACCGAGACCACGACTACACTGGACTACGTGATCGCCGCTACCGGCGGCTGACTCGTCGGCACCTTCGGAGGCGTGCTGGAGGCACGCGGGATCAAGGCGTCGGACGGTCGGCTCAAGGCGGACGTCCAGGGCAAGGTCGGCAAGGACGAGGGCGTCCTCGTCATCCGGCAGATACATGTGAAATACCTGCTGCAGGCGGAAGGCCAGGACGCGGAGAAGATCCAGCGGGCGCTGGACCTGCACCCCATGCGATGTCCCGTCTACCGGACGCTCCACAACAGCATCGAGATCACGACGGAGCTGGCCATGGTTTGACCCTGTGCCAGTGGCCGGGGCGGCCGCCCGCACCCCGGAAGGATGAGCGGCGGATGGTAAGCGTCCGCAGCCCGACCCGTACTGAACCTTTGACAGCGAGCCCGCCGTAATGCTCACTTTGTTTCCTGCGCACTGGACGTCGGCACACCAGCCGGCACTCCACCTGGCGGAACCGAACGGAAGGAACAAACACCATGGTCCAGATCCTGAAGACCGTCGCGCGCGCAATCCTGAGGTGGCTGCTGAAGAAGATCTGACGGTGCGGCGCCGACCCTCCCTCATCGCTATCTGCGCCGCCGCGGCGCTCCACTTCGCCGTCGCCATCCCCTCTGCGGCGCAGCTTCCCCGCGCTGTCAACGGCGAAGACCTCGCCGACGCCGGCGGCGATGCCATCTACTCCGCTTCCTGTGCCAACTGCCACGGCCTCGACGGCACCGGGCTCCCGCCTTCCCTGCTCGCCTTCGAGGAGGAGGTCCCCGACTTCACCGACTGCGACTTCGCCGCCCGCGAGCCCGACGGCGACTGGATCGCGGTGGCGCACGAGGGCGGCCCCGTCCGCGGCTTCAGCGAGATGATGCCGGCATTCCGAGGCGCGCTCACCGAAGACCAGCTGGGCCGCGTGATGGGCTACATCCGCACCCTCTGCACCGACGACAACTGGCCGCGCGGCGAACTCAACCTGCCGCGGCCCCTGCTGACCGAGAAAGCCTACCCCGAGGATGAGTGGGTGGTGGAGTTGGGTGTGGATCTGGAGGGCGACGGTGGCGCCACGGGTGCATATGTGTACGAGCAGCGGTTCGGTCCGCGCAGCCAGGTGGAAATTGTGATCCCCTACGGATGGCGGGGGGGCCATGCGGACGACCATGACCACGATGACCACGGCCACAACGGCACGGACGACGATGGGTCGCGCGATGGCCTGCGGCACGGCCTCGGCGACGTCGTGGTCGGCGTGAAGCACGCCCTCTACCATGATCTCGAGGTGGGCAGGATCTTCTCGCTCGGCGGCGAGTTCATCCTCTCCACCGGCGACGAGGGCATCGGACTGGGGGCTCCCGGGAGCGCATTCGAAGCCTTCGCCTCGTTTGGCCAGATCCTTCCCGACGACGCGTTCATCCAGTCGCAGGCCGGGTTCGAGGTGCCGTTCTACAGTAATGGCCACGTCGAGGGGTTCGGCCGGCTGGTGCTGGGACGGAGCTTCACCGAGGGCCAATGGGGGCGCACCTGGACGCCCATGCTGGAGATGCAGTTGAAGCGGGACTTCGAGTCGGGCGCTCCGACACGCTTCGATCTCCTGCCCCAGGCGCAGGTCTCCCTGAACACCAGACAGCACGTTCTGGCCAACTTCGGCCTGCTGGTCCCGGTGGGAGGCGGCGATGACGAGGCGCGGGCCGTCCGCCTGGTCACCTACATCCTGCTCGACTGGTTCGACGGCGGCTTCTTCGAGGGGTGGTGACGATGTTGCAACGAACGCTCATGCCCCGAAGCCTCTGGCTGGGTATCGCCTGTACGGCCTGCCTGGTCGTGGGGGCTCTCCTGATCAGCGCCAGTGCTCCCATGCCGGGCGGATACCGGGCGGACGGGGCCGCAACGCAGGGCTCTCCGTACAACCCTGACGTAACGTTAGGGTCGGCCAGCGCGGAGGGGATGCCCCTGTCCCAACCGGCCGACACGACCGACCCGGCCGACCCCGCCGACCACTTCCGCACCGCCGACCGCTGCATCGCCTGCCACATGGGGGTATCGGCCGCGGACGGCACCGATGTCTCCATCGGCTTCGACTGGCGCGCGTCGATGATGGCGAACGCCGCTCGCGACCCCTACTTCCACGCGGCGGTGCGGCGCGAAATCATGGACTACCCCGACGCGGCAAGCGAGATCGAGGCCGAGTGCTCGCGCTGCCACATGCCCATGGCCACGGTCGCGGCGCTGGCGGCCGGCCAGTCCGGCGAGGTCTTCGCCAACCTGCCGATCGGAGGCGCGGACGGACCCTACGCCGACCTCGCGGCCGACGGCGTCTCCTGCTCGCTCTGCCACCAGATCCAGCCCGACGGCCTCGGCACGGAGGAGACCTTCACGGCCCGCTTCCACGTTTCAGCTGAAACGCCCGCCGAGGGCCGCCCCGTCTTCGGCCCCTTCGAGCCGGACGAAGGCGGCGTGGGAATCATGCACTCGGCCACCAGCTTCCGCCCCACGATCGGCGAGCACGTCACGTCGTCGGGGCTGTGCGCGTCGTGCCACACGGTGATCACCCACGCCATCCGGCCCGACGGGAGCGGCCCCGCGTTTCCCGAGCAGGCTCCCTATCTCGAATGGCAGGCGAGCATCTACGCCGAGGGCCGCGAGCGCGAGCACAGCTGCCAAGACTGCCACATGCCCGAGGTCGGCAATGACGTCCCGGTCACGCGGGTCCTGGGCCGCGCCCGCCCCGAGGTCTCCCGGCACGTCTTCCGCGGCGGCAACTTCTTCATGCTGCGGATGCTCAACCGCTACCGGAACGAATTGGGCGTCATCGCCCTGCCCCAGGAGCTCGAACTCGCGGCCCAGCGCACCGCCGAACACCTCCGCACGGCCACCGCCACCGTCGAGATCGGCGGCGTAGGCATCGGCGGAGGGCGGCTCGAGGCCACCGTGACCGTGCGCAACCAGGCCGGCCACAAGTTCCCGACCGCCTACCCGTCGCGGCGCGCATGGCTGCGGTTCGCGGTCACGGACAGGTGGGGCGACCGAGTGTTCGAATCGGGCGCCCTCTCCCCCGACGGCCGCGTCGCGGGCGACGACCACGACGCCGACGGCTCCCGCTACGAGCCGCACCACACCGTCATCGCGTCGCCGGACGAGGTGCAGATCTACCAGGCCGTCATGGTCGACGGCGCTGGAGCGGTGACCACGGGTCTCATGTCGGCGGAGCGCTGGGTGAAGGACAATCGCATCCTCCCCGACGGGTTCGATCGCGCGAACGCCGACGCCCGCGTGCAGGTCGTGGGCATCGCCGCCGAGGATCCGGATTTCGCCGCCGGCACCGACCGCGTGCACTACACGGTCCCGGTCGACCCGGCGGACGCCCCCTTCACCGTCGAGGCCGAACTCTGGTTCCAGCCGATCGGCTATCGCTGGGCGGAGAACCTGGCGGGCTACGACGCGATGGAGACGCGGCGGTTCGTGCGGTACTACAGGGAGATGGCCGAGGGGTCGGCGCTGGTGCTGGCGCGGGATGTCGCAGAGGGGAGTTGAGCAAGTGCAAATGCCCAAACTGATGAGACCCCTGATTGCGACGGCCATGCTTGCCGGCGCGCTTCTCACTGACCCGGCGCTCGCCGCCCAGAACTTCAATCCGGAGGACTATGTCGGTACGGCCCGGATCGTCGGTCAGGTGGTCGATGCGCAGACGGGCACGCCGCTCATGGGCGCCCGCGTCTCCATTCCCGGTTTGGAGAAGCACTCGGTCACCAACCGGGACGGCCGATTCCTGCTGGCGGATCTGGCGCTGGGCCGCTACAGCGTCGCGGTCGAGCAGCTCGGATTTTCCATCTGGCAGGATGTCCTGGAAGCCACAGCCTCGGGTTTGCCCGCGGTTCTGCGCATGGCACCCGATCCGATCCTGCTGACGGGACTCGAGGTCTCGGCTGACCGCTTCCAGGAGCGCATCCGGTCCGCACCCGTGCGGGCGAAGGTCATCGACAGCGAAGCGCTCGCCGAGCACGACGGATTCCCGCTCGCAGATCTGCTGACATACCGAGCAAATCTGTTCCTGGGATTCTGTTCGAAGACGGTGATGGTTGACCCCCAGTTCTCTTGCAAAGCCGAATGGCATGAACACGGCTACGCGATGCATCCGACCAACCCGTACGACGACCGGTGCGTTCGCGGCCGCGGCCGCCCCAACGTGTACCTCGACGAAGCCCCGCTGATCGGCGGACTGGCCCGCCTCGAGCAGTACCCCCTCGACCTGCTGTACCGGATCGAGGTCTACGATGGAATACACATCCGCGCCTACACGCGGGATTTCATGAGACGCTCGGCGGGCGTGCACCTGGGGGCGCTGCCGTTTTTCCACTAGAGGCGGCTTACCTGGGGTACCCTGGGATTGTAGTGTTCGCATTACATTTTGTAATGTGTGCTGGGGCCTACATACATGATTAGCCGCATTAGTGGGCCACAGATATACAATTTCTTAAGATGTAAGCGGTTCATGTGCTTGGGTTCACTCCGAAAAGGATGAGGAAGAAAAACTGGCTAGTAGCGACGACAGATCGGCTCGCTGGCTGATCGGAGGGCTAACCCTCGTGGCCATGAGCGTAGGGGTCGCGGCAGATTGGGGTGAAGCCGCTACGAGAATCGGCACCATGTGGCCTGCCGTTCAAGCGCTCCTGCCGATAGTCGCCATTGGCGGGATCGCGGTCGGTGGAATTACGGCGTGGGTGACGGCAGTAAGGTGGGGAGCGAAACGGGTAGCTTCTCATTATAGGCGGTTCGGCGAACTAGAGGATGACCTCCACGAGGCGAGCGAACGTCTGCGCTCGAGCGCACGACACAATACGCCGATAAGCGAACCTGAGATGGAAAGGCTGACCACCCTCAAGAGTGACTTGGAGGAAGTTTTTTCGATTCCCTGCCCGAAGCTTGAGAGTGAGCGCGGCCGAGAATGGCACGAGTTTTTGGTCGCGCTACGTTTACGGTCGAGACGGAGCGATCTACCCGGTGCACGAACCTTGTTCCGCGAGATGCTAGGCCTTGATCCTACTCCCAACCGGAGAGGGGGAGCCGAATGGCAGTCGCACCGATAGTCAAGTTTCGATTTGAGTCACGAGGTGAGGACTGGTATCCAGATAGTAGGCCAACGCCAGTGCCACCCTGGGCTTGAGCCTCACCGGCACGGCGACCGCCAGCCTCTCCGTCCCCCAAGGACTAACCCCCCGGAAGAATCCCCCTCCCTTCCGCTTCTTCTCCCTCATACGCCGGTCTTTCCCTGCACGATCCCAGCTTCGTCCGATTCGGCGAACACCCTGTTCGTCCGTACCGAGAAGTGCTTCCGGCAACCCTTCTCCTTACAGCGCCACGACATTGGCTTCGCGTTCTTGACCGCGGACACCTTCACGGAGCCGCAGTAGGGCAACACGCGCCGGCCGGCCACCGCTTGGACTCCACATACTTCACGGCGGCCGCCTCGTTGGGAAGGCGGTCGAGGAACTCGTAGAGGCGGATCGCCTCTTTGCCGGTGGTCTCGCTAGGTTTCATGGCCTACGCCCTTTCGGTTCCTGTATCCTTGATCGCATGAGCTCCACCCTCCCCCTGAACTGCTCCAGCGCCTCCGGGTTCGCCAGCGCCTCCACGTTCTTCACCGGTTCGTCGTGCACGACCGCCGTCACGGCGAGCTCCACGATCTTGCCGCTCCGCGTCCGCGGAATGTCCTCGACCTGGACGATCCTGGCGGGAACGTGCCGCGGACTCGCCTGGGTCCTCAGCGCCGTGCGGATCCGGTCCCGCAGCGCGTCGTCGAGGCGCAGCCCGGGCGTGAGCCGCACGAACAGCACCATGCGCGTTCCCTCGCCCCGCCGTTGGGCCACTGCGAGCGCCTCCGCCACCTCGTCCATGGCCTCGACGGGGCGGTATATCTCGGCCGTGCCGATGCGCACGCCGTGCACGTTCAGCGTGGCGTCGGAGCGGCCGTGGATCACGTACCCGCCCGTGCCGGTCTTTTCGGCGTAGTCGCCGTGGTGCCAGACCCCGGGGAACCGCTCGAAGTAGGTGCCCAGGTAGCGGCTCCCGTCGTCGTCGTTCAGGAAGCCCAGCGGCAGCGACGGGAAGGGCCGGGTGCAGACGAGTTCGCCCTTCTCCTCATCCACTGAAGAGCCGCCGGGAGAAAAGACGTCGACGGCCATTCCCAGCGCCGGGCCCTGGATCTCGCCCGCTCGGACCGGCCAGCCGGGGATCGCGCCCAGGAAGCACGCGCAGAGGTCGGTGCCGCCCGAGATCGACACCAGGTGCACGTCGCGCTTGATGTGCTCGTACACGTACTCGAAGCCCGCCGCGCCGAGCGGAGAGCCGGTGGAGAGGAAGGTGCGCAGCGACGACAGGTCGTGGGTTTGGCGCGGGCTGACCCCGTCCTTGCGGAGCGCCTCGAGGAAGCCGGGCGAGACCCCCATCAGCGTCGCGCCGGTGCCTTCGGCGAAGTCGAAGAGCGCCTGGTCGCCGGGGTGCACGGGCGAGCCGTCCCAGAGCAGGATCGTCGCCTCGGAGGCCAGTGCCGAGACCAGCCAGTTCCACATCATCCAGCCGAGCGTGGTGAAGTAGAAGACGCGGTCGCCGGCCTTGATGTCGCAGTGGAGCTGGTGCTCCTTGATGTGCTGCAGCAGGACGCCCCCCGCGCGATGCACGATGCACTTGGGCACTCCCGTGGTGCCCGAGGAGAAGAGGATGTAGAGCGGGTGATCGAAGGGGAGCCTCTCGAAATCGATCTCGCGGGCCTCGAAGGGGCGGATGAAAGTGTCGAACGTGACCGCGCCGGGGAGTTCGGGCGCCTGGCTGCCGTCCGGCGCGGCGGCCACATTCGGCACCACGACCGTGCGCTCCACCGTGGGCAGCCCCTCGAGGATCGCCGGGACGCGCGAGAGCGTCTCGAAGCGCTTGCCGCGGTAGCTGTACCCGTCCGTGACGAAGAGCAGGCGCGGGCCGACCTGGCCGAAGCGGTCAATCACGCCGCGGGCGCCGAAGTCGGGCGAGGCGGTGGAGAGGACGGCGCCGATCGAGGTGGCCGCGAGGAGCACGACGACGGCTTCGGGCACGTTGGGGAGCAGCGCGGCGACGCGGTCGCCGGGGCCGACGCCGCCGTCGCGCATGGCCTGGGCCGCGCGCGAGGTAAGGTCGTGCAGCTCCCGCCAGCTCACCACCCGGCGGCGGCCGTCCTCGGACCAGGCGATGATGGCCGGCTCGTCGGTGCGGCGGCGCAGGAGGTTCTCGGCGAAGTTGAGCCGCGCGTCCGGGAAGTAGCGGGCGCCGGGCATGTGGTCGCCGTCGACGAAGACGCGATCGCCCTTGTCGCCCACGACGCCGGACCAGTCCCACACCGCGCTCCAGAACTCCTCCTGCTGCTCGATCGACCAGCGCCAGAGGGCGTCGTAGCCGTCGGCGGGATCCTGGCGCGGCTCGGTCAGCGACGCCGTGAAGGCACCGGGGCCCTCGTCCCGATCCGGGCCTGACCCCGCCACCAGGGCCGCGAAGTGGACCAGGTTGCTCGCGCGGAGGCGTTCCCGCGACGGGATCCAGAGCGGCGGGGTCGTATCACTCATGGCACGCCAATGGTACTATCGCCTTCCTGGGCGTGGCGCCGAGCAATCTGGTCCAGCTTCGGCCCGATGGACGACATCACCGCCGCGAACAGCACGAGCGCCCACCCCGCCGAGAGGATGAGGTGGGCACCTACGAGCACCCTTGCACCAACCGAAACCGGGGCGACGCTCGTGAAGTCCTGGCCGAGCGCGGCGAAGAACGCAAAGGACAGCCAGTCGGCGATCCCGGCACCGGCACCAACAAACGCGCCTGGGCGAAAGTGCTCGAGCATCCCGTAGAACCCGGAGAAGAGGACGATGATCGTCAGGTAGCCGACCGCGAACCCGCTGATCGGGACCCACATGACGCGCAGGTAGTCGGCGAGATAGCCGTACACCCGCAGCCGCGGCTGGAGCCAGGTGATGGCGGTGCGCCCCAGGAGAAACCCGGCCGCCAGGAGTACTACCAGCTGGAGGGCCCAGGCCAGGACCAAAGCCAGCAAGACAACGATGGCCGCGGTGCCCGAAACCCCGCGGATGTTGATTTCAACGGCGATCAGGACAGCCTCCAGGGCAAGAACGACAATCGCAGCCAGGAGCAGCAGCCGGGGAGGACGGGCGTCGCGCCATCCCTGGCGGCGTTGGCTGAGGATCCCGGCGATCAGTGCGAGCAAAGGGACCGGCAGGATGGCGAGCGCTGGTCCACCCACTTGGCCCAACGCTATCCCGACGGGCAGTAGTCCCAGGACAAGCAGGACGGAAAGGATGAACGTCTCCCGGAGCATGTCCCGATACCCGGAGAGCGAGGACCCCCGGAGTCCGTCGATCAAACCGAGTGCCATGGCAAGAACGGGCTGGATGACGATTCCCCACCCGTTTCCGGGCACCGTGCCGGCAATAAGCGCGGCGGCGATTCCGACGATCGCCCCGACTAGAATGCCGGTCCATGGGCCGCTGCTCGAGCCTCCCCGGAGGCCGATTCCTACACCGATTGCCAGCCCGCAGCCCGCTCCGATCAGGACATCGATCTGGACCCCGGTGACCGCGTAACCAAAAGGCACGACCACGATCGCGACGGCCGCGGCAATCCGGATCGCCAGCCCTGTGGAACCGCTCCTGCTCCCTCCCGCGCTCACCCGTCCGATGCCGCCGCGCGCTGCTTCTTCTGCTCCTCCACCATGCGCGCCACGTCCTCGAGGAGCTGCCTGGCGTCGTAGATGATTCCGTCCTTGATCGTGTACTTGATCCCGCCGATGCGCTCCTTGACGCCTGTTTCGGGGTTGAGGCGCTCGTGGCCCGTGCCGTACAGGACCTTCAGGTTGTTGACCGGGTTCTCGGGGACGATGACCAGGTCGGCCAGCAGCCCTTCGCGCACGGTCCCGAATTCGGGCATCTGGCCCTTGGGGTCGAAGATGGCCTGGGCGCCGTGCAGGGTGGCGCCGCGGATGACTTCGAGCGGGTGGAAGCCGGCCTCCTGCAAGAGTTCCATTTCCTCAATGGTGGAGAAACCGAACAAATTGTAGATGAAACCGGCGTCGGAGCTCACGGTGACCCGCCCGCCCATGTCCTTGTAGTCGTCGAGGAGGTCCATCCAGACGCGGTAGAAGTTCTTCCACCGGATCTCGTCGTGAGAGGTCCAGTCGTAGTAGTAGGAGCCGTGGTTCTCGCGGCTGGGCTCGTAGAAGTCCCAGAGGCTGGGCAGCGTGTACCGCTCGTGCCACTCGGCGGTGCGGGCGCGCATGACGTCGCGGCTGGCCAGGTAGGCGGTCATGGTGGGGTCGAGGATGACGTCGTACGAGAGCAGTTCCTCGAGCATGGCGTTCCACTCGTCGCTGCCCTGTGGGTGGATCAAGTCCCACTGGGCCGCGACCTGGCCGAAGCGGTGCTGCTCGTTAGCGTAGTTCATGTCGGACGGCCAGGGCTGCACGTCGTGGTCGTCGTACATGGCCTCGAAGAGACCGTAGAAGTGCGTGACGGTGCCCAGGCCGAGCCGCGCGGCATCGACTGCATTCATCTGCGCGACGCCGAGCTGGGCGAGGTGGGCCACGCTGCCCATTCCGAGCTGACCCGCCTCGTCGAGGAGCGCCTCCATGATCTCGGGCGGATACGCGACGAACTTGATCCCGTCGATGCCCTGGTCGTGCGCCCAGCGGACCCATGCGCGCGCCTGGTCCGGCGTCCGTACGGCACCCTGGTCCCATCCCTGCCCGGGGCGCTGGTAGACGAACATGCGAGGCGCGGTGATCTCGTTGTTGTTGGCGCGTTCGCGTTCGGCGAGCGAGAAGTCGGGCGGGCCGTACTCGATGCCGCGGCCGGCGGTGACCCCGTGCGCCATCCAGAGCTTGTAGACGTACTCGGCCTCGGGGGTCTTGGGGAGGCCGCCGGTGTGGAGGTGGAGGTCGACGAAGCCGGGCAGGACGTACATGCCGTGCGCGTCGATCTCGTGGTCGCCGGCGGCGGGGCGGCGGGATTCGTCGATGGGAAGGCCGGGGTAGCCGACGCCCGCGATCTGCGTGATGCGGTTGCCCTCGACGACGATGTCGACGGGGCCGCGGGGGGGCGCGCCGGTGCCGTCGATGACGATCGCGCCGCGGATGACGAGGCGGTCGAAGGGGCCCTCGCCCTCGGCGCGGTCGGGTGCCGGTTCGACGAACTGGGCGGCGGCGGGGACGGGGAGGAGGGCGAGGACGGCGGTGGCGAAGAGGATCGCCAGTCCAGGTCGATGGGCAGTGGCAGCGAATCGGCGTGTCATGGAGCGGGCTCCGGTCGGATGGGCATTCACCTGTTGTCGGCCATTTTCGGACGAAAGTGGCGGACAAATCTAAGCTGCCCGGCCGCGCGCCTGTGCGCCAGCGGCGGCCGGGCAGCTTTGGGGACTTGTCCCGCGGACGCGGTCGCTACATCACCAGTCGCATCCGCTGCATGACCTTCGTCATGTACTTGTCGAAGAACCACTTCTGGATGTCCATCATGTCGAGTTCGCGGCCCTGGATGTAGGCCTGCTCGATCTCGCTGGTCATGTCCAGAGGGGTCCCGGTGGTGATGAGGAGGGTCGCCTGCTTGCCGGGTTCCAGCGAACCGACCCGGTCGGCGATCCCCATGAACTCGGCCGCGTTGATGGTGACGGCCTTGAGGGCTTCCTCTTCGGGCAATCCGAAGGCCACCGCCACCCCGGCCTCCCACGGCAGCCGGTTGCTGTAGAGCGCGCCCGAGCCGCCGGAGATTGCGAATCGCACTCCGGCCTCGTGCAGGCGGGCAGGCATGGTATACGCGCCGTCGTATCCTTCGTACGCCCGGCCGGGTGCGGCCATGGTGGACGTGAGGATCACCGGAATGTCGTTGGCCGCCAGCCGGTCCGCGACGTGGATGGCATCGCCCCCTCCGCGGATGACGATCCGGACCCCTTCCTCTTCCGCCCAGGTGATCGCGTCGTTGATCTGGGCCGCGCCGTCCGCGGACACGACGACGGGGATGTCGCCGTCAAGTGCCGGGATCATGGCCGCGTAGCGGGAGTCACTCCGCAACTCTTCGCCTGCGGCGGCAGCGTCGCGGTAGGCCCGGGCCTCGGCGAAGAAGTCCTTCAGCTCCTGCACCCGCTCCTCGTATGTCGGTGGATCTTCCTGGGGACCCTGCGGCCCGAACCCCCTGAAACCGCGGAAGCGGCGGGGGTTGGGGTTCGGCCAGTTCACGTTGAGGGCGGCAGCCGATTCCAGGGACATCTCCTCCCAGCTCCACCCCTCCAGGTTCATGGCCGACGACATGCCGGAGATGAGACCTCCCCCCGGTGTGGTGAGCGTCACCAGCACCCCCGCGGAACGGGTCGTGCCGATATGTCTGCTCTCGGCGTTAACCGCGACCGCGGCACGCACGTTGGGGTTGAAGTCGCCCAGTTCGTTGACGTCGCTGGAGACATCCACGGCGCCGATCTCGCTGATGCCGACCGTGCTGTACGCATCGATCAGGCCGGGATAGATGTGCTTCCCGGAGACGTCCACCACCCTGGCCCCGTCCGGAACCTCGATGTCGGCGCCCAGCGCGGTGATCACCCCGTTCTCGAAGAGGATGGTGCCGTTCTCGATCACGCCGGCGGTCACCGTGTGAATCGTGGCGCCCGTGAGCGCAATCGGCTCGGACTGCGGCGGCACCGTCATCCGCACCTGTGCGCTCCCCGCCGCGGCAGAGAGGGTTCCGGCCACCGCGGCGGCCAGTATCAGGGCGGCCCGGCCGCCGGTCCGGGAAAGGATCCCAGTCATGGTTCCTCGCTTGGTCGTAGTCATGTCAGTTGCCCCCATTGGCCGACAGAACGGCCTGAATGAGCTGAGTGCGCTCGCTGTCGACCTGTTCCCGCATGGCCGCGTCCTCCTCCAGGGAGAAGTAGCGCCGGCCGTCCACCCAGGTCTGCTCGGCCCGGGTGAACTGTGACAGCGGGTTGCCGCTCCAGATGACGAAATCGGCGTCCTTTCCGGGCTCCAGCGAGCCCACGCGGTCGTCGATGGCCACCGCCTTCGCCGCCCCGTTCGTCACCGTGGAAAGGGCCTGCTCCTCGGTCAGACCGGTGCGCAGCAGCTTGCCCGCCTCCCAGTTCATGCGGCTGGCGATCTCGCTGTTGTCCGAGTGCAGCGAGGTTACCACGCCCGCCTCGATGAGAATGCGCGCGTTGTAGAGCGTTGCGTCGTACGCTTCGAGCTTGAAGGAGCCCCAGTCGCTCCACACAACGGCGGCGACGCCCGAGGCGGCCAGCTCCGGCGCGATCTTGTACGCCTCGACGCCGTGCTGCAGCGTCTGCACGCGGAAGCCGAACTCCTCCGCCAGGCGCACCAGCGCGAGGAACTCGTCGGCGCGGTACCCGTGCGACGAGATGAGCAGTTCCTGGTTCAGGATGTCGAGGATGGCCTCCATGCGCAGGTCGCGCCGCGGCGGGAGTCCCTCCTGGCTCTCCTCCCAGCGCTGCCACTCGCGCTCGTAGTCGCGCGCTGCCATGAAGTGGTCGCGAATGATCTCCTGCGTCCCCATGCGCGTGTCGGGATACCGCCCCTGGCGCCGCTTCGGGTTCTCGCCGAGCGCGAACTTCACGGTGCGGGGAGCATTCTCCAGCTTCAGGTCCTCGGGCAGGGCTCCCCAGCGCATCTTCACGAAGACGTTCTCACCGCCGATGGGATTGGCGGAGCCGTGCTTGATGTGCGCCGTCGTCAGCCCGCCGGCGACCTGGCGGTACATCCAGATGTTGTTGTGGGTGACCACGTCCCCCATCCGTACCTCGGGCACGATGGCGAATCCGCTCTCGTTCACGGCGCTGACGCCCGAGTGAATGTGCGGATCGATCATCCCCGGTGTGACATGCTTGCCAGTCCCGTCGATCTCCACTGCGTTGCCGGGGGCGTCGAGATCGCTGCCCACCGCCACCACCCTGCCGGCTTCGACGAGGAGGTCTGCACCGTCCATGCGTCCCTGCGAACCCTGGGTCCAGACCGTCGCGTTGCGCACTACGACCGCGGCGGGCTGCTCCGGGATCGAGGTCCTGCCGTAATCCATCATCGGCCGAATGAACGGGAGATCGATCTCGGGCACGTCCATGGCCACGGTCCCCCGCTCCGGGCCCTCGAAGCCGTCGGTGCGGGTGCCGCGGAAGGACGGATCCGCCCCATTCGGCAGCGAAGTCCATCCGTAGAACTCGTCGCCGCGCACAGAGCCCGACAGGAGGGCCATTCCCTGATAGCCGAGCGCCTCGCCGTTGAAGCGCACGTCGATCCGGCCGGTCTCCGCGACCGCCCTGGCCGAAGCCAGGTCGACCCGTGCCCCGCCGGGCAGCTCTGGGCCGGTGCTGGCCAAATCGAGGTGCCCGCTCAACCGGTTCAACGAACCTTCCAGGACGAGGACGGCTTCGAAGCCCCACTCATCGTCCGAAGCGATCTCCCAGCTTCCTCTGGGATCGATCTGGGCCGGACGGGTCACGCCGTAGACCGTTCCCCGAACCCAGACGTCGCGGACCGTGGCCTCCTCCGTGAAGAGATCGCCCTCCGAGACGATCAGGTTGGCGACCTTGCCTTCGGCGATGGTCCCGTGGGTGCGATCGATCCCGAGCCAGGAGGCCGGAGTCGTGGTGAGCGCCGCCAGCGCGTCGTCCGTCGCGAGTCCCCGCGCCACCGCGATGCGCAGATTGGGCAGAAACTCGTTCAGCGACGAAAGGCCATCGGTGGTGATGGCAAAGCGGACACCGGCGTCGGCCAACTGCGCCGGGCTGGTCGGCGCAAGGTACCAGTGGCGCAGGTCGGCGAGCGAGGCATCGAGCGCCGCGCCCGGATAACCCACATCCGGAGCGTCGGGGAAGTCCAGGGGTACGATGAGGGGATCGGTGCGGCCCTGGAGGACATCGACGATCCGGTACTCCTGGCCGCTGCCGCGATACCATGCCTGGATCCCGAAATCCGACGCCAGGCTGTGGGCCCGCAGGTACTCCTCTTCACCGCCGGTCTCGAAGATGGCCGGCTGACTGCCCTGCACGACATCTCCGAGCGCCGCGAGGGCTTCGCTCGTCTCCGGGGGGAGGAAGGCGCGGCCGCTCGACTCATACGCATTCCAGGCGCGCATGTACCAGTCGGCGTCCATGAGAGTCTGCTTCATCAGGGCTATCGTGCCCATCGCGGAGTTCGGGTACGACCCGCCGAGCTCGAACGAGCGCTGGAAGCCGATCGCCTGGGCGATGTCGGGCCGCAGCACCCGCTCCCGGACGCCCTCGTCCCCGAGGTTGACCAGCGACGCCGTGCCCCGGAAGATCCCCTCCTTCGGAACTACCAAAGCCGTGCCGAAGCCCTGCGAGCGGAGCGCCGCGCGCCGGTCCTCGTCGTCCGCCAGGTTGCGGGTGGTGGAAAACCACGCCCGAACCTGTGGGTTCCAGTGCGTGGGCCCGATGTCTCCACCCTCCGGCACCGCGTCCATTTCCAGATCGGCGTGCGCGTCGATGAAGCCCGGGTAGACCGTCAGGCCCGTCAGGTCCCAGACTCGCGCGCCGGCCGGCGGCTCGCCGCCCCGTCCGACCTGCTGAACGAGTCCGTCGCGGACGACGATCATGGCATCGTCCATGACCTGCCCGGGGGCGGTCACCACGCGGGCGCCGACCAGGGCATGATAACCGGTGCCGTTGTCCCGGATGCCCTGGACGGGCTCGGTCCGGGTGGCCTGTTGGGCCGAGGCTCCACCCGCGAGAAGAAGGGTGCAGCCGAGCGAAGCGAGGATTGCTCTCATTGAGTCCCCCAAAGGAGAAGAAGACTGATGGACACGGCGTGTGGGGCCGTGTAACCGGAAAACGCGCCTATTACTGGGACAATTGGCACGTTTGCGGCGTTGAGGGAAAGGGGCGGAGCGGCACTGCCGCCCCGGAACACTGGAACCCGAATGACCCTGGCGGGGTACGCTGGCAGGAGTGTAGTGTGCAGTGTGACCCATCCGTCGAGAGGATCCTGTTCGATGTGGAAACCGTTTCGCAGCCCGGTGGCGCCCCGGTCGTTGGCCGTTGTGGCCCTTTCCCTGGCCCTCGTTACTCCGGCCGCCGCGCAGGAGCAGGATGAGCAGCCCGTTTGCGCGGAGGGCCGGGCCCAGCTTGTCGGGGTGGTCATCGACTCGAGTACCGAAATGCAGCTTGCGGGCGCCCTGGTATCGGTCGAGGAGTCGGATTGGGCGTCGCTCACCACCGACAACGGTCGCTTTCTGCTGTGCGAGATCAGCGGCGGCACCCAGATTCTGAGGGCCGAGCGGCTGGGTTATGAGGATTTCATCGGGGTAGCGGAAGCCGATGCGTCAGGTGATCCGGTGGTCGTTCGCATGGTGCCCGACCCCATTCTGCTGGAAGGCCTCGAGGTCGTCACGGACCGGTTCGAGCGGCGGCGGCGGGCCGCGGCGACGTCCGTCCGCGCCTTCGATCAGGAGCAACTGGCGAGCAGCGGATACTGGTCGGCCGCCGACTTCGTCGACATGCAGGCCGGGATCATGACCACACCGTGCGGCATCAACCGGTGTATCTACTACCGGGGAGCGGTCGTGAACCCCAGGGTGTATCTCGACGAATTCCCGCTGATCGGCGGCTGGTCACATTTGGCGGCCATTCCGACCAGTGAACTGTACATGATCGAAGTCTACCGCAGGGGCACCCACATCCGGGCGTATACCCACGGCTTCATGGAGCGGGCCGCGAAGGTTCGCCTGGCGCCCATGATGATCTGGTAGCGCACAGACGCGGTTCTTGTGGGTTCGCGATGTCATGAGAACATTACAAAATGTAATGTCAACATTACTAGTGTGCCCACCCCAGCCCCTCCTTCAGCTCCCCCACGAAGCTGCGTAGTCCGCGACGGACGACCGAGCGGAGGAAGAGGCCGGCGAGCAACAGCAGGCTGACCTGTTGCAGCAGACTGGGGGCATCCTCCGTCAGGGCCGCGAGCGACGGAACGGGCAGGGCATCGAAGGCTGTATTGACCGCGACGCCCGACGTGACTGCGAGCGTCACCATGACCGCGGCGAAGGCCATCGCCGCGCGCCTGCCGTGGAGGCTGCTGAGCAGACCGAGGGTGGAGATGTTGGTCGCCGGTCCCGTGATCAGGAAGGCGATGCCCGCGCCGGGAGACAGCCCGGTGGCAAGAAAGGCGGCGACCAGGGGCGTGGCCGAGGCGGCGCACACGTAGGTCGGAAAGCCCAGCAGGGCAAAGAGCAGGACATCGGCCACCGGGGGCAGGCCGCCGAGCCAGCCACTCTCCAGGAACGGAGTCACGAGGGCCGCCACGCCCAGCCCGAGCAGGATCCAGGGGGCCGTGTGGTCGACCACTTCGCCCGTTCCCGTGCGCAGCGCGGCACCCAGGCGCTGGAGCGTGCCCGGCCCTTCGCCCGGTGCGGCGTCGGACTCCGGCGCGCGCTCGGCAGCCTTCAGACGGCCACCCACCCACCACCCCACGAGCAATGCCACCACAGCCGCGGTGAGAAGCCGCAACACGGTGACCTGCGGGCCCAGAAGCGGGATCGAAAGCAGGATCGCGTCGATGCCCAGTTCGGGGGTGGCGACCAGGAAGGCCATGGCCGCCGCCGGCGGGGCGCCCCGCTTGATCAGGCTGCGGTAGAGCGGCACCACACCGCAGGAACAGACCGGGAAGGGCAGGCCGATCGCCATCCCCCTCCCGGCCTGGGAAAGGCCGCCTCCCCGCCCCATCCAGCGCACGGATCGCTGCGGCAGGAAAGCGCTCAGCAGGCCGGCGCAGAGGTAGGCGAGGAGCAGTGCGAAAGCGCTTTCGGCGGACAGTACGTATAGGCGCGAGAGGAAGGCCGCGGCCCCGTTCGGGCGGATATCGGTGCCGAAGACGAAGACGATTACCAGCAAGACCACGGCAACGACCGCCCCCCACCCTTCCCACCGCCGGTCCAGCGGCCCCGTCGCCTCCGCGCGCCGGTGCATCACGACGTGGACAAGCGATCCGCCCACCGCAGCCTGATACAGCGTGACCATGCCCGAACCCGGCTCGATCCAGGCGGTCATTCCGCCGAGCGCGTACCCGGCCACGGTGGCCAGCATGAGCACGGCCAGCGCACCGATCGCGGCCCCGCGGTTCATCTCCCTTGCGACCAGCCACCAAACCGCCAGACCCACGGGCAACCGGTGCAGAACAGCCGCAAGAGGCAGCGAAATGGGAGCATCCGCGGAGAGCGTGGCCAGCGCCGCCCCGTCCAGCGCGGAGTGGATGGCGAACCCGGAGAGCCCGGCCAGCAGGGCCCAGCGGTGGGCTTCCCCGCCCGCCCACCGGGTGGTTCTCTCGACCGCAATCGGGAGGGCAAACCCCGCCGCGAGGGCAAGGAGCACACTCCAATCCCCTTCACCAATCGCCGAGGGAACGAATTCCAGGAGGATCAGCCCGGGAATGGCCGCCATGACCAGGCCATCGAGCAGCGGTTTGAAGCCGCGGCGGCCTCGAACTCCCGCGTCGGCGAGCGGGCCGGCTCCCAGGGCCAGAAGGGCTGCAATCAGATACGACATATCAGGGGACGGTATCGCTATCTTGTCACTGGAAGGATCGGCACCGGCCGAGCACGGCACGCTAGCGATTGTGGCGAGCCTGCACAATCATTGACCCATTGCCGGATCCATTTGAGCCACCAGGGGCCCCGTTATGCCCAGGACGACCTCCGAACCCATCGCGATTGTCGGAATGGCCTGCCGGTTCCCCGGCGCGAACGATGTCGAGGCTTTCTGGCGCCTGCTGGTAGAAGGCAGGACCTCGGTGATCGAGGGGGTCCCCGGATCGGGGGTGGGGCGGGTAGGCGAACTCTTCCCGGACCCCGAGGTCCAGAGCGTCGCGTGCCGTTTCGGAGCGTACCTGGACGAACTCGACCGCTTCGACGCTTCCTTTTTCCGCATCTCCCCGGTCGAAGCGCAGCTCCTCGACCCGCAGCAGCGGATGATGCTGGAGACCAGTTGGCACGCGCTCGAGGACGCGGGGATGGATCCGGGAAGGCTCAAGGGCAGCCGCACCGGGGTGTATGCGGGGATCAGCAACAACGAATACCGGGGTCTGGTCCTGGACGTCAGCGACACCTCCGAGCCTGCGGCGAGCCTCTATTCGGTCACCGGCACATCGTTCAATACTGCCATCGGCCGGGTCGCCTTCGCGCTGGGTCTGCAGGGACCGGCGATTGCGCTGGATACGGCCTGCTCGTCGTCGCTGGTGGCGATCCATCAGGCCGTGTCGGGCCTGCAGCGGCGAGAGGCGGATCTGGCCCTGGCGGGAGGTGTGCACGCGATCCTCTCCGGCCGACTGCTGGAAATGCGCGCGACCGCCGGGATGCTGTCGCCGGACGGGCGGTGCGCGACCTTCGACGCCGCAGCCAACGGATACGTTCGTGGCGAGGGCTGCGGCATCGTTGTGTTGAAGCGGCTGAGCGAGGCGGAGGCCGACGGCGACCGCATATGGGCCGTGATCCGCGGTGCCGCAGTGAACCAGGACGGGGCGAGTCCCGGACTTACGGTGCCCAGCGGGGCCGCGCAGGAGCGGGTGATCGCCGACGCGCTCCTCCGCGCCGGGCTTCGGCCCGCCGATGTGCACTACGTCGAGGCACACGGGACGGGCACGCTGGTCGGTGATCCCATAGAGGCCAACGCCACCGGGACCGCCTATGGAGCCGGCCACGACCACGACGATCCGCTGCTCATCGGTTCGGTCAAGACCAACATCGGGCATCTGGAGGCAGCCGCGGGGGTGGCCGGCGTGATGAAGGTCGTGCTCGCCATGCAGAACCGCACGATCCCGAGGCATCTGCACTTCCGGAATCCCAGCCCGGAGATGGACTGGGATCGGCTGCCCCTCAAGGTGACGGCGGAGCGGACGATGTGGCCGCGGCGATCCGGCCGCCCCCCGACCGCGGGTGTGAGCGGGTTCGGGTGGTCGGGCACGAATGCCCATGTCGTTCTTGAGGGGTACGAAGACGGGCGACGGGCTGGGGACGGTTCCGGATGGTGCTCGCCGACGGGCTCCGCGTTGCCGGTGCCTGTTTCCGCCGCGGGATCCGCGCCGGAGTCGACCCTTCGGACTCGCTCGGCACACATCCTGCCGTTGTCGGGCAAATCGGACGAGACGTTGCGGAAGCTGGCCAGCGGCTATCTGGGTTGGCTCGACGCTCATGCCGGGCAGACGGGATCCGCGGCCAACGGCAGCGAGCCACCGCTTGCGGACATGGCCTGGACGGCCGGGGTCGGCCGAGGTCACTTCGGCCACCGCTCGGGGCTGGTCTTTCGCGACGCCGCGTCCTTGCGCGCTGCCCTGCGGGCGCTTGCGGAGGGAGAGGCCGAGACTCGCGCCGAACCCGCCCGGGAAGAATCGAAGGTCGCGTTTGCCTACACCGGCCAGGCCAGCCAATGGGTCGGGATGGGGAGGAATCTCTACGAGGCCGAGCCCGTGGCCCGCGCCGTTTTGGATCGGTGCGAGGAGGCATACCGGGAGGCGCGCGGCCGCTCGCTCCTGGACGCGATGTTCGGGCGCGGCGACTCGCCGGGAGACCTGGACCATCCGGCATGGACACAGCCCGCCATCTACGCGCTGGAATGCGCTCTGACGGCGCTGTGGGAAAGCGTGGGGATCCGACCGCACGTTGTCGTGGGTCACAGTCTTGGCGAGATCGCAGCCGCGCAGGCCGCCGGGGTGTTCGGGCTGGAGGAGGGCCTGCGTTTCGCGGCGGCGCGGGGAGCGCTGATGGCCGATCTGCCGGTGGATGGCGCGATGGGAGCGATCTTCACCAGTGCGTCCCGCGTGGCAGCGGCTGTCGAGGAGCACAACGCGACCCTCTCGGGGCCCGGCGTGAGCGTCGCCGCCGACAACGGGGCGCACCAGGCGGTGAGCGGTCCGGCGGCCGAGGTCGAGGCGGTGTTGGCGCGCTTCGAAGCCGAGGACGTGCGGGTGAGGCGCCTGCGGCGAAGCCCGGCGTATCACAGCGCGCTGGTGGAACCCGCGCTGGACGGAGTGGAGGCCGCGATCGCCGACGTTCCCCTCGCGCCTCCGTCCATCGACTTCGTCAGCACCCTGACGGGCCGGGTGGTGGAGCCCGGCCGGTCGCTCGACCGCACCTACTGGCGGGCCCAGGCCCGTCAGCCCGTGGCTTTTCGGCAGGCAGTCGCAACGCTGGCCGAAGCGGGTGTGGACGTGGTCGTGGAGGTCGGTCCCCATTCCGTGCTGGGACCGATGGTGGGCCTGGCCTGGCCCGAGTCGGACGGTCACGCCGGGCCGCCCGATGTGGTGCCGAGTCTCTTGCGGCCAGGTCGCCACGTCACGGAAGCCGAATCGGAGGACTCATTCACTGCGGCTGCTGCGCTGGCGTATGAGATCGGTCTCCCGGTGTCCTTCCCGGGACTGTTCGCGGGAGAGACGCGTCGCCGGATCTCTCTCCCGGGCTATCCGTTCCAGCGAGAGCGCCATTGGGTCAAGGCCGCGAAGCGGCGGCGTGCGAGCGCGGACCACCCCCTGCTGGGCAGTCGTCACGAATCCGCCAGTGGTGAGATCAGCTTCGAAACGGAGATCTTTCCTTCGGATCCGGCGTGGCTGGTCGAGCACAAGGTCTTCGACCGCCTTGTCGCACCGGGAGCGCTCTATGGGGCCATGGCGGTGTCGGCCTGCCTCGCCGAGGGCGAGGGGAGGCAGTCGTTGGACGACATGCAGCTCCAGAGCCCGCTGATTTTCCCCGAAGAAGACTCCGAGGACGAGAACGGCCAGGACGCGCGCAAGATTCAGGTCCTGCTTGACTCCGCCGAAGACGACGGGTCACGCCGGGTTCAGATCCTCAGCCGTGGCGCTGGCGGCGGGGAGTGGACGCTGCACGCCGAAGGTCGGATGTCGTCCGGTGCTCGCGCTGAGGAAGGCGAGACTCGGGTCGACCTGGAGAGCCTCAGGAAAGGACTCGCCCCCCAGGACGTGCCGGCCTTCTATCAGGCCAAGGCCGAGGTTGGAATCGACCTGGGTCCTTCTTTCCGCACCCTGGCCGGCGTGTGGTCACGGGCGGGAGAGGCGGTGGGCGAAGTGGTCGTACCCGAGGGTCTCGACGGTGGCGGAGCGGAAGTTCATCCCCTCCTGCTGGACGGTTGCTTTCAGGTCATGTCGGCAGCGCGGGGGGCCGTGGGCGCCGAGGGCGGCATCACCTACCTGCCATTCGGGTGGGAGCGGCTTTGGCTTGCGGCGCGCCTGCCGGAGCGTGTGTTCTGCCATGTCCGAATGCGGGAGGCCCCGCGGGACCGGACCCCGGACGCAAGCGATGCCAGCTCTTCCAGCAGCGACAGCGGCGAGCCCGCCGAGGTCCTGGCCGGGGACCTGCGGATCTACGACCAGAGCGGCTTCCTGCTCGGAGGGCTGACCGGTTACACCATCAAGCGGGCGACGCGCGCGGCCCTGCTTGCCGCGGTGGAAGGACTGAAGGAACTCCTCTACGAGGTCACCTGGCGCGACCGCGCGCTCCCCCCCGGGATGCCCGCGGCAGACTTCCTTCCGGGACCGGCCACCGTCGCGGCAGAATCGGGGGTGTTCACCCGGTATCTGGCAGACGAGGGAGTAGGCGCGGAAGACAGGGACGCGCTGCTGGACGACCTTGAGCGCCTATCGCGTTCCTATGCTCTCCTGACGCTCGACCGAATCGGCTGGAAACGCATCGCCGGAGAGGTCGTGGACTCGGTGGAACTCCGCCGCAGCCTGCAGGTCCTGGACGAGCACGAGCGGCTGTTCCGACGCATGCTCGAGATGCTGGCCCGCTCTCGAGTGCTGCAGGAGACCGACGACGGCTTTCGAGTCCTCGTCGGATCCGGGGATCCGTTGCCGAAGGGGCTGCACGCCGACCCTGACGGCCATGCGGTGGAAATGGCCGGCCGGTATGCACACGGTTCGAACGAGATCGGACTCTTCCGGCGAAGCGGCGATGCGCTGGCCGAGGTGCTCCGCGGCAAAGAGGATCCTCTGACCCTCCTGTTCAGCAGCGGCGAGCCCACGGCGGCCGATCTCTACCTGAAGGCACCCGTGGCGCGTGCGGCCAACCGGATGCTGAGCGACGCGGTTCGGACTCTGGTGGCCGAATTGCCGGCGGAGCGCCGGCTCCGAGTGCTCGAGGTCGGCGCTGGCACCGGATCGGCAACGGCTTCGGTGCTCCCGGAGCTGCCGGCAGACCGGTTTGACTACGTCTACACCGACATATCGGCAGGCTTCTTCGCCGAAGCCGAGGCGCGCTTCGCGGAGAGTGGCGATCCGTTGGACTACCGTGTGCTGGACATCGAAAAGGACCCGGTGGAACAGGGGTTCGCAGCAAACGGATACGATCTCATCATCGCTTCGAATGTCCTGCATGCCACCCGCTACTTGGACGAAACGCTCGCCCACTGCCGAAAGCTGCTCGCCCCGGCCGGCCAACTGGTGGCGCTGGAAAACCTCCGCGGCCAGGGATGGCTGGATCTCACCTTCGGCCAGCTGGATGGCTGGTGGCGTTTTGCCGACGATTACCGGCCGCACCACGCGTTGGCCAGTCCCGAGGTATGGAAGCGGGCGCTCGGGGACGCGGGCTTCGGCGAAGTCGAGGTGCTGGGGGTGGACACGTCGGACGCGGCCGCGACTCCCGACCGAGGTGTGATCGTGGCGCAGGGGCCGACCGAGGTGGCGGAACCGGACGGTACGTGGATCGTGGCGGCCGACGAAGGCGGGACTGGCGAGGAACTGGCAGCCGAACTTGCGGCACGCAACCAGAGGGTGGTGCTTGCGGGCCGGGACGCGGGGCGCATCGAAGCGCCGGATCAGTCAGGCATCGTACGAACCAGCGTCGACATGGAGTGCCGCGAATCCTGGAACGAATTGATCAGCGAGCTGCCGGCCGACCCGCCGCTCCGCGGTGTTCTGCACCTGGCAGCGTTGGACGCACACGGCCCCGAGGCGACGACCTCGGAGATGGCGGAGGACGCCAGACGCGTTACCGCCAGCGCTCTAGCGCTCCTCCAGGGCGTCACGGACTCCGATGTCACTCCCACGAACGGCGTCTGGATGGTTACGCGCGGTGCCCAGGTGCTCGAGCGAGAGCGGACTGGCCGGCTCGCGGGGGCATTGCTCTGGGGCGTTGGCAAGGTCGTGGCCCGGGAGGCTCCCCATCTGCGTGCCCGCATGATCGACCTCGACCCCGAGTCAGACCCTTCACTCCTCGCACTGGCGAACGAGTTGTTCTACCCCGACGCCGAAACCCACATCGCGTACCGCGAGGGGTCCCGCAGAGTGGCACGCCTGGTCCGGGCTGGCGCGGGCGTGGAGCGGCTGTCCCTGCCGGAAAACATCGACTGGCTGTTGGAACCCGACCGGTCCGGCGCCCTGGAGGGACTGGACGTCGAGCCGCTCCCGCCGCGAACCCTCGGACCACGAGACGTGCGTGTCGCCGTGGAGGCCACCGGCCTCAACTTCTGGGACGTGTTCCGCTCGATCGGCTTCATCGACGAGGGGCTGCTCGGCGGCGAAATGTGCGGCACCGTTCTCGAGGTGGGCTCCGAGGTGTCGACGGTGTCGGCAGGGCAACGAGTGGTGGGCCTGGCGTTCGGCACGTTCGGGCCCGAAGCGGTGACCCGCGAGGAGATGGTGTGCCCGGCGCCGGCCGAGATGTCCGTCACCGCGCTCGCGACGCTGCCCACCGCATTCGTATCCGCCGACCTGTCCTACGAAGTCGCGAACCTGAAGGCCGGCGACCGCGTGCTGATCCACGCCGGAGCCGGCGGGGTCGGGCTCGCCGCGATCCAGCTGGCGCAAGCAACGGGGGCGGAAGTCTTCGCCACCGCGAGTGCCCGGAAGCGGGATTACCTGCGCTCGCTCGGAGTGGAGCACGTTTTCGACAGCCGCCAAACCACGTTCGGTCAGGAGATCCTGGAAGCCACGGACGGCTCGGGTGTGGATGTGGTCCTCAACAGCCTCACGGGTGAGGGGTTCATCGACGCGAGCCTTTCGTGCCTGGCACAGGGCGGCCGGTTCGTGGAACTGGCGCGGCGCGACATCCTCAGCGAGGAGGAGATGGCAGCCGTCCGCCCCGACGTCGACTATCACATCCTCGAGCTGGACACGCGGAGCACATGAGGTCTAGATCACGGCGGGAGATCACGTAAGTTCAATCAGGGCTGCACGATCTGCCACTCCCGCCGCTGAGCCACGTCAAGTCCCGCCGTCTCGCAATAGCCGGATTCCCGGAGTCGATTGGCGGGAGTTCCCGCCGTCGTTTCGGTGCGGTGATCGACGCCCCGGTGCGGGTCGCGAGCACTTCAGAACGTGAGGTCGAGGGCAAGTCTGACTCCGAGGTTGTGGGGCTGTCCGGGGCTCTCGGTGCGGGCGCCCTCGACGCCGAGCCTGAGCGTCTGGCCGAGCCGGTATCCGGTGCCGACGGACAGGGACCGTGCGAGCCCGCCCGCCGAGAGGCGGGTGTAGGTGTCGAACGCGCCGCCTCCGCGTGGGTTCTTGAGCGCGTATCCCGCTTCCGCGTCGAGCCGCCACTGTTGGCCGTGCGCGCCGCCCGGAGCCATGGCATGGAGCGAACGGCCGTCCATGAGTCCGTGGATGCCGCTCCGGTCGTGTCCGTGGGCGGGGCTTACGGCGAGCCTGAGCCCTTCGCCCCGCGTGCCGGGATCGAACGCGAGCCTGAGCGCGGCGCCCCATTCGCGGTGGCCGCCGGATCCGAGCGCGAGCCTGCCGCGGAGGTCGAGGTCGAGTCCGCGGCCGGCGTATCCGATGGTGGCTCCGGTCTCGGCCCCGCCGCCGGTGTCGGCGTCTCCGGCGTCGTAGTGTGCGCCGGCGCGGGTGGCGAGCTTGAGTCCGCCGTCGGTCCAGGACGCTTCGAGGAGCGCGCGTGCGCGGGTGGCCGAGCCTTCGCGGCCGTCGTCTCCGGTCCGCATGCCGACCGTGAACGCGTCGCCGGTGAGCGCGAGCCCGAGCGCGCCGCTTCGCGCGAGCGGCACCCTGACGCCGCCGGAGAGCATGCGGAGGGTGGCGTCGGATGTTGCGGGCTCCGATTCGTCGCGCACGTCCCCGCCGCCGTATCCGGCCATGGCCCAGAGGCCGACGCCGGGCGAGGGCCGGAGGAACAGGTAGGGGTGTACGCTGTTCATGGCGTGACCGAGCGATCCGTCGGCGGAACGGTTCGAGTAGTCGAGGTCGCCGTCGCTCCGCATGACGGACACGCCGAGGAGCGCGGAGGAACCGATGCGCGCGTCGGCGCCCACCGTGAGCGCGCGGAGCGCGCCGTCGTAGCTCGCGCCGGGCTCGCCGCGGAACGACTGGATCGAGCCTTCGGCCCAGAGCCCGACCCGGGGCAGCCCGGGCGATGCCTCGGACCCGAGATCGGTGGCGAACGAGAGGCCGGGCAGCAGGCGTTCGGCGGCCTCGCGCGCCGTGGGAAGCGCGGGCGAGCCGGAGCGGCGCGCCATGGCCTCGGGCGAGGACGCGCCGAGCGGCACCCCGGCGAGCGATGCGAGCGTGCCCGCGGCGCGTCCGGCCCACCCGGCCTCGGACCCGGGCGCGTCGGCGGCCCGGGCGGGCCGCATGACGGCGTCCATGCGCGCGCCGATGGCCTGTTGCGCGCCCTCGGCCACGGCGCGCCCGAACACGGCGAGGCCGACGTCGAACGCCTCGTCGCGGAGCGCGCCGTCGTCGCCGGCCGCGATGTCGACGGTTGCGGACGCGACCGTTCCGGCGCTGACGGCCTCGGGCAGGGTCCCGAACCCGAGCGCGAGCAGTCCGGGCGCGGTCCCGGCCGGAACGTCGAGCACGAACGTCGCGAGCGAGTCGCCGGGCTCGAACACGACCGGATCGGGCAGAACGAGGCTGGACATTCCGTCGCGCGCGGCCGCCGTGAGCGGCACGGCCACCCGCCGGTCGGCCGCGGGGCTCAGCCGCAGCTTGATCTCCGCGCCCGGTCCGCCCGCGACCGCCGCGTACCCGGTCTCCGCATACTCGACGTCCAGTTCCGACACTGCATCGTCGTCGGCCACGGTTCGAGTGGCCCGGTCGCCGGCGACCGCCGCGACGATGATCCGCGTGGTCGCCGGAACGCCGACGGCCACCCCGTCGGGCAGCGTTCCGAACCGGACCGCGAGGGTGTCCGCGGCCGTGAGTCCCTCCGTGCCGATGGCCAGGCTGCCGCTGCCCGCTCCCGTCTGTAACGTGACGGTGTGCGTCGAGTCCCCGGCCACAACCTCGACCGCCAGCGCGGCGGCCGCCGCGGGCGACACGAGCACCGCAACGTCGACCGATCCGCCCTGGGCGGCCGTGTAGCTGTCCGCGCCGAACGAGACGACCGGCGTCGCGGCTCCGACCACATGCACCGGCGCGCTCTCGGCACGCTTGCCCGGGCCGTGGCCGTCGGTGTAGGTGAACACCGCCCGCAGGTAGTTGCCCGCGTCGGCTTCGACCGGCGTGTAGAACCGCATCTCGGCGCCCTGCACGATCATCGTCCACGTCTCACCGTCCGGCGAACGCTGCCACGTCCGCATCTTGCCCCGCTCGACCGAGCGGTCCTGGTCCATCAGCACCGCCCCGATCCGCACGCCCACGCGCGCCACCGCCGCGCTCAGCCTGATCGTGCCCGGATCGTCGGCGTTCGTCACCCGGATCGTGACCTTCGCCGTGTCCGCGAGCTCGCCGTCGCTCGCCTCGACCAGCACCGTGAAGGCCGTTTCGCCGCTCTCGTAGTCGAGCGCCGCGCCCTCGGCGACCCGGATCCGGCCCGTCCCCGGGTCGATCTCGAACGGCGGATCGGCGGCGGCTTCGACGAAAGCGTAGGCCAGCTCGTCGTCGTTGGGATCGGTGGCCGTCAC
>LXNI01000551.1_pt1 | contig 41876 bp, 32 predicted proteins | sample 809091 | NCBI WGS metagenome assembly LXNI01 (sample SAMN04870527, study PRJNA318959) | sponge metagenome | biome: 01000161; feature: marine sponge reef; material: water | host: Sarcotragus foetidus | place: Greece: Milos, Mediterranean Sea | collected 2013-05-29 | depth 5-7 m
GCCGGGTTGCCGGACGCGCCGGCCGAAGACCCGACCCGACAGGCCGGGGGGTGGCACGGGGGCAAGCAATGGCGGCGCTCGCGCCGCCAGGGCGCGCCCGTGACAGGACCCGCCGGCCGGAACGGCACCGCTGGGCGCGCTACGGGTCGATCCCGGTACGGGCCTTGGGCTCGCAGGGCTGGCTGCGACGCCGAGCCGACACCTCAAGCGCAGCCAGAATGGCGTTGCGGGTGTCGCGGGGGTCGATCACCTCGTCGAAGCTCAACGCCGACGCGGAGCGGTAGGCCGATTCCTCCTCGGCCCGCCGCAGATCCTGCTCGCCCTGCCTGTCGGCTCCGACGGCCCTGCCAGCACCGGCCGCTCCCATGGCACCCACCGTGGCCGCGGGAAAGGCGAAGCTGAGGGTCTGGGAGTCGTGAGGGTTCATGGCCATCACGCAGCTGCCGAAGCCGAAGGCCTTGCGCAGCGTGACATGGATCTTGGTGGTGCTGGCCCGGGTCTGGGCCGCGTACATGCGAGCCGACGCCCGCAGCACGCCTGCCCGCTCCGATGCGGATCCGGCCAGCACGCCGGGGTTGTCGCTGAGGAACACCAGCGGCAGGTGGAAGCTGTCGCACACCGAGATGAAGTGGGCGGCCTTGGTGGCGGCGGCCACATCGATGGAGCCGGCCAGGCTGGCGGGCTGGTTGGCCACCACGCCGACAGCCTCGCCGCCGACACGGGCCAGGGAGCACACGATGGACGGGCCGTAGCCGGGCTGGATCGGCAGGGTCCGGCCGCCGTCGACGACGGCCTCCACCACCGCGCCCATGTCGTAGGCCCGCTTGCCGTCGCGGGGGACGAGGTCGAGCATCTCGGCTATGCGGCGCGGGCCGGAATCGCCGGTGTCGACGGCCGGGGGCCGCTCCCACGCTGAGGACCCGAAGTACGACAGGTAGGCCCGGATCTGGGCCAGCAGGCCGGCATCGTCATCGGCCAGGTTGTGGATGGTTCCCGCACCGATAGCCACCGAGGGTCCGCCGAGCTCGTCCTTGCCGATCCGCTCCCCCAGCGACGCCTCCACCACCGGCGGCCCGGCGGTGAAGATGGCGGCGTCGGGCGTCATGATCGAGAAGTCGCACAGCAGGGCGGTGATGGCGCCGTGCCCGGCGGAGGGGCCCATCACGCCGCAGACCATGGGCACTACTCCCGACAGGGCGGCCTGAGCCTGGAGGTCGTTCGGCCCGCCCCCTCCGGGATCGCCCGGCATGGGCGGGCGGTGTCCGCCTCCCTCCAGCAGCATGACCAGCGGGATGCGCTCGCGGCCGGCGATGTCTGCGATGCGCCAGCGCTTTCGGGTGGCGGCCGGGCCGATCGAGCCTCCCATGGTGGTGAAGTCCTCGGCGCCGACGGCCACGGGACGCCCGTCTATCGCCCCTACACCGGCCACCAGAGCGTCGGCGGGCACCGGTCCGGCCAGGGTGCCGATCTCGGTGAACGAGCCGTCATCGAGCAGTCCGTCGATCCGGGCGCGGGCGTCCAGGCGACCCTGGGCCCGCCGGGCGGTCAGCTTGTCGGGTCCTCCCATGGCCCGGGCCGACTGCTGGCGGCGCTCGAAGTCCTCAAGGGTGGCGTTCCAGCCCGACACGTCGCTCACGCCGGCGCGAGCTCCCGACGAACCCGTATGCCGGTGACGGCCGTGCCGGTGACTGCCATGCCGCCCACGGTAGCTATCCCCAATCGAACCGGCAGCACAATGCACGCATACCGTGCGAAACGCTGCCAATTCGCAGGCCGTGCCTCGCCAACGCGACAACTGGCAGCACAATGCACGCATACCGTGCGAAACGCTGCCAATTCGCAGGAGGACTAGCCGGTGGCCGTCGGCCGGGCCGTGAGCCGTTCGGGCACCGCGGGTCGGCTGACCGGTACCGGACCGTCGGACAGTTCGACTGCCCAGCCCGAGCCGTCGGGCACGACGGGCCGCTCGATCTCGTCGCCGGCCTGATCATGGGCCCACGCGGCCGCGACCGCCAGCGACACGTCCACGAGCGCGGCCCGACCCTCGGCCAACAGACCCGCGGCTACCGACGCGGCGACCAGACCGGCGATGGGATCAGCGATGGCGTCGCCCACGAACATCGGCGGATCGCCCGGCACGACCAGCCCGCCGGAGACGGCCGCGTCGTCGCCGAAGGCGATCCGGTTGCGGTCCGGGCCCCAGCGCCCATGCCCGGTGATCGACACCCAGGCTGTGCCGGCCTCCACGACCTGGTCAGGGCATATACCCCACTGCTGCATGACTCGGGGCCGGCTGGCCTCCAGCACAAGGTCGGCGCCGGCGATCACCTCCCGCAGCGTGCCGACCGCTCCGGGGGCGGGCAGGTCGAGGCTCACCACTTCCTTGCGGCGGTTCAGCAACTCGAAGAACCCGGCCGAGCCCCGCCGGGCGCCGTCGGGCCGCGACGAGGACTCCACCTTCAGCACCCTGCACCCGGCCTCGGCCAGCAGCCCGCCCGCCAGGGGCCCGGCCCACAGGCTGGTGAGATCCACGACCAGCGGTCGAGAGCCACGAGACCGGGCCCGCCCCTCGGAATGCATGGACCACGCCCGCTCCGGGATGGGCGTGGCACCGACGGCCGCCACCGCCAAACCCAGCGCCGCGCCCGTCTCCACGATGTCGGCCGAGGCCATGCGGCCCAGGCGCGATCCGATCTCGTCCCAGTCGCCGGCGGGCGCCGCCGCACCCACCAGCGCAGGCAGCGCCTCGATGTCCGACGGCCGGGGAAGGCTGAGGGCCATCCAGCCGTCGCGGGCGCGGACCATCTGCGAGTAACCCCCCACGCTCCGGGGTCCGTCGCGACAGAAGTTGGCGAACGCGGCCCGCTGACCCAGCAGCCCCACGGCGTCGACCCTCACCTCGAGACCCAGACCACCGGTAGCCGAAGCGAGCGCATCTCCAAGCGCGGCCAGGGGGCGCACGACGCCTGCGGGTGACAAGGCCGGAGGGCCGTTGGCCGGACCGGTCAGGTGCATGACCCCGGACAGGGCCCAGGCCCTCGCGCAGCAATCGTCGTCGAGGGCGAGACTCCGGCACCCGAGCATCGCCCGAAACTATCCGACCGGGTCCGGGGCGCTTCCCGCCCGGCGCGCTCCTTTGGCGGCCCGGTGCGCTCCTGCGCCCACCGACTGCCCGCAAAGGCTCAGGTGAGACGGGGAACGGGACCGTCCCGGGAGGCGTCGGCGGCGATTTGCCGAACAAGCACCATGTTGTAAGCTGCGGCCTGCTTCGCCGCTGCAAGGAGGGCGCTCATGGGCCGGCTGGACGACAAGATCGCACTGGTGACCGGAGCGTCGCGGGGACTGGGCGAGGGAATCGCCCGCAGGTTCGCCGACGAGGGCGCGGCAGTGGTGTGCGCCGACGTGCTCGACGCCTCCGGCGTGGCCTCGTCGCTCCCGGCGGCACCGTCGGGCGCCCAGCCCATGGCCATCCATCTGGATGTCACCGACACCGCACAGGTCGAGGAGCAGATGCGACTCGTGGCCGAGACATACGGGCGCCTCGACATCCTGGCCAACAATGCCGGCGTCGCCCAGCCCATCGCGGCGGTCATCGACACCCCTGACGAGGTGTACGAGAAGGTCTTCGCAGTGAACGTCCGCGGCTTGCTGGCCTGTTCCCGCGCCGCGGCCCACATCATGAAGGAACACAACTGGGGACGGATAATCAACACCGCCTCCCAGACCGGGAAGGTGGCCTGGCAGGGGTGGGGCATCTACTCGGCCTCCAAGTTCGCGGTGGTGGGCCTCACCCAGGTGCTGGCCAAGGAACTGGGCGAGCACAACATCACGGTCAACGCCATCTGCCCCGGCACGATGTACACCGACATGACCAAGGCCGGATGGGGCGAGGCCGCGGCCTCCGCCAACAGGGAACGCGACGAACTGCTCGCCGAGCACATCGAGACCATCCCCTTGAAGCGCCTCGGAACCGCCACAGACATCGGCGCCATGGCTGCGTTCCTGGCCTCCGACGACGCTTGCTACACAACCGGCGCAAGTCTGAACCTCACCGGCGGCGACCAGGTCTTCTTCTGAGAGGCCGAGCGAACGAACCGACGGGCAACGAACCGCTGGGAAAACGGTGAGCATGCGCGCGGCCGTCTATCACGGCTCCCGCGACATCCGGATCGAGGACTTGGAGGTGCCCGAGCCGGGTCCCGGCGAACTGCTCATCGAGGTGCACGCGGCCGGAATCTGCGGCACCGACGCCTCGGAGTGGAACCACGGCCCGACCATGTTTCCCATCTCGACCCGCAGCGAGCTGTCGGGCCATCTGGGTCCGATGGTTCCCGGCCACGAGTTCGGCGGCCGGGTGTCGGCCCGCGGCCACGGCGTCGAGGGCTTTCGCGACGGTGCCATCGTGGCCAGCGGCGCCGGCATCTCATGCGGCACGTGTCCTGCCTGCACGCAGATGCTCACCAACTTCTGCGAGCGGTACTTCACGGTAGGCCTCCAGCGGAACGGCGCCCTGGCGCAGTACGTGACCGTTCCCGCCTCGATCTGCCTGCCGGTGGATCAGCACGGACTGGGTGACGACGGCGCGGCCCTTGTGCAGCCCATGTCGGTGGCCCACCACGCACTGCACCAAGGCGCTCCGCAGCCGGGCGACACCGTCGTCGTCATCGGGATCGGGGGCGTGGGCGCGTTCTTGGTGTACGCCGCGGCGGAGATGGGACTTCAGGTCGTTGCCGCCGACCTCTCGGCCGAGCGGCTGGAGATCGCCCGTGCGCTGGGAGCGGCCGTCACCGTGGAGGTCGACCGCGACGAGGACCTCGCTTCGCAGGTGCTGCGAGACTCGGAGGGCCCCGCGGTTGTGACCTACGAGGTCACGGGAGTGGCCGAAGCGCTCCAGGCGGCGCTGGCCGTAGTGGCACCGCGCGGCCGGGTGGTTGCCGTCGGTCTCGGCGCCAGACCCGTCCCGCTCGACGTCCGCACCATCACGCTGCGAGAGGTGTCGCTGGTGGGAACCAACGCCCATGTCTTCGGCGCCGACTTCGCGGAGGCGGCCCGGCTGGTGGGGCACCGGCCGGGCGGATGGGGCGACGTGGCACCGGTGGCCCTGCCGCTCGACGCTCTCGTGCCGCGCGGGCTGCAGCCGATGGTCGACGGCAAGGCCGAGCGGATCAAGACGCTCATCGATCCGTGGGCCACGCAAGTGCGTCCCACCGGTGAATGGCCCGTCGAATAGCTTGCTCGATGGGCAGCACGCGCCGACCGGCTCACAAGGGGGCTGAACAGTGAGCACTGAGAACCAGATCGGCGAGTTTCCGGTCGCCACGACGCCCTCGCCCGGCGTAATGGCCGTCGACTGGGAGGAGCGGGTGGACTTCAACCGGCTGCGGCGCTACCGCCTTGACAGGGCGAAGGCCGCACTGGAGGAGTCGGACCTCGGGGCGCTGCTGGTGTTCGACACGGCCAACATCCGCTACCTGACCGCCACCCACATCGGGTACTGGGCCTTCAACAAGATGGAGCGATGGGCCCTGCTGACCCGCACCGGTGAGCCCTGGATCTGGGACTTCGGTTCCGCGGCCCGGGTTCACACCCTGCACTCGCCGTGGCTGGAGCAGGGCCATTCGGTGGGGGGCAACACCGGCCTGGCCGGATCCATCGGCCCCGAGTCGGGACTGGTGACGCGAGCCGTCCGCGAGATCTGCGACGTGCTGCGAGACGAGGGCGTCGCCGGCATGCCGCTGGGCATCGACATGGCCGAGGCGGAGATGTACCTGGAGTTGGTGAAGGCCGGCATCGACGTGCGCAACGGGCAGCAGGTCATGCTCCAGGCCCGGGAGATCAAGAGCCCCGACGAGATCATGCTGCTCACCCAGGCCTCCGCGATGGTGGACGGGGTATACCACGACATCTTTGAGGCGCTCAAGCCCGGCGTGAGGGAGTCCGACATCGTGGCGCTGGCCAACAAGCGGCTCTACGAGATGGGCTCCGAGCATGTCGAGGCGATCAACTCCATCGCCGGAGAGCGCTGCAGCCCGCACCCCCACGTCTTCTCGGACCGCCTGATCCGTCCGGGCGACACCGCCTACTTCGACATCATCCAGGCCCACAACGGCTACCGCACCTGCTACTACCGGACTTTCGTCGTGGGACGGGCCACTGCGGCCCAGCGAGACGCCTACAAGCGGGCCCGCGAGTGGATCGACGCCGCCATAGCCCTGGTCAAGCCAGGGACCACTACCGACGTGATCGCGGCGTCATGGCCGGAGGCCCAGGACTTCGGGTTCCCCGACGAGATGGAGGCGTTCGGCCTCCAGTTCGGCCACGGAGTCGGCCTCTCGGTCCACGAGCGTCCCGTGATCAGCAGGCTGAACTCGATAGAAAACCCGATCGAGCTCAAGGAGGGCATGTTCTTCGCGCTGGAGACCTTCTGCCCGGCCGACGACGGCCGCTCGGCGGCCCGCATCGAGGAGATGGTGGTGTGCTCGGCTGAGGGGCCCCAGGTGGTGACGCTGTTCCCCGCGGAGGAGCTTCAAGTTGCCAACCAGTACTGAGGGCGAAGCCCCCAGCAGCGAGAGTGTGAGCCTCGCCCAACGCATCGAGTTGTACCGGATGATGGTGGAAGCCCGGTTGTTCGAGGAGTTGGCCTACCGGATGTTCCTCGAGGGGCTGGTGAAGGGAACCTCGCATCTGGCCATCGGCCAGGAGGCCATCGCGGCTGCCTTCGCGGCCGCCATGCAGCCGGGCGACCTCAGCTTCTGCACCTACCGCGGACACATCCACACGCTGCTGCGGGGAGCGCCCCCGAGCCGGCTGATGGCCGAGCTGTTCGGACGAGGCTCCGGGATCTGCGGAGGCAAGGGCGGTTCGATGCATCTCACCGACGCCTCGGCGGGGGCGATGGGATCCTACGCCATCGTGGGAGCCCACCTGCCGATCGCGGTCGGAGCGGCCTGGGCGGCATCAGAACGGGGATCCGGCCAAACGGCCGTCTGTTTCTTCGGCGACGGCGCCACCAACATCGGAGCCTTCCACGAGGCCTTGAACATGGCGGTGGTCTGGGCGCTGCCGGTGGTGTTCGTGTGCGAGAACAACCAGTACATGGAGTACACGCCCATCCAGTCGGTGACCGCGGTGAAGAACCCGGCCGCGGACCGCGCCTCGGCATACGGACTCGAGCGCGTCCTCGTGGACGGGAACGACGCGGACCGGATGTTCGATACAGCCCGATCCACCATCGAGCGAGCCCGGACCGGGGGAGGCCCCAGCCTCATCGAGGCCGCCACCTACCGCCACGGCGGCCACTCCCGGGCCGACCCGGGCGACTACCGGCCTGACGACGAAGTGGCGAGATGGAAGGCCCGCGACCCGATCCCCGCCTACAGGGAGCGCCTCCTCGCCGCGGGCGTCCCGGCCCAACAGCTCGACGAGGTCGAAGCCACCGTGAACAGGACCATGCATGAAGCTGTAGACGAGGCCAAGTCCGCTCCCCCACCCCCTGTTTCGGCCATCGGCACGAACCTGTGGGCTGACGGAGGGTCATCATGGCGGAACTGATCACCTACCGCGAGGCCGTGGCCCGGGCGCTCGCCCAGGAAATGGAGCGGGACGACACGGTGTATTTCCTCGGCGAGGACGTGGGTGCGGCCGGAGGCGTCTTCAAGACCACATCGGGGCTCCTGGAGCGGTTCGGACCGCGACGGGTCCGCGACACCCCTATCTCCGAGGAGGCGATCATCGGCGCGGCAATGGGCGCGGCGATGAACGGCCTGCGCCCGGTGGCCGAGATCATGTTCTCCGATTTCCTGGCCACGTGCTGGGACATCGTCGCTAACCAGATCGCCAAGACCCGCTACATGACCGACGGTCAGGTCGAACTGCCTCTGGTGATCCGGACGGCCAACGGAGCGGGTATGCGCTTCGGTGCCCAGCACTCCCAGAGCGTCGAGAACTGGGCCATGTCCGTGCCGGGCCTGAAAGTAGTGGCCCCATCCACGCCCCGCGATGTCATCGAGTTGATGGCCGCCGCCATCCGCGATCCCGACCCGGTGGTGTTCTTCGAGCACAAGGCGCTGTACCCCACGAAGGGACCGGTCCCCGACGGCGAGTTGGTGGGCGAGTTGGGCAAGGCCGCAATCGTGCGCACCGGCTCCGATCTGACGATCGTGGCCCTGGCGGCCATGGTCCCCGCAGCGATTGCCGCTGCCGAGGAACTGGCCCGCCGGGGGGTGGAGGCCACCGTGGTCGACCTGCGCTGCCTGGTGCCCCTCGACACCCGGACGCTGCTGGCCGCCTGCAGCCAGACGGGGAGGGTCTTCACGGTCGAGGAGAACCCGCGATTGTGCGGGTGGGGCGCCGAGGTGGCGTCCATCGTCATGGAGGAGGCCTTCTTCGACCTGGACCAGCCGGTCGTGCGCATCACCACCGATCACATCCCCCTGCCCTCCGCCGACTCCCTGGAGGACGCCACCATTCCCTCGGTGTCACGCATCACCGAAGTCGTCTCGAAGACTCTCGATTGACCAGGTCGCCGCGGATGCGAGGAACGGCGAGGCAACCATGAGCGACACCACGGTCGGCTTCATCGGGCTGGGGAGTATGGGGCTTCCCATGGCGGCCAACATTGCGGCCGCGGGGTTCCCGCTGGTCGTCTGGAACCGCACCGCATCCAAGTCGGGGACGCTGGCCACCGGCAGCGGAGCCCGGGTAGCCGCCTCGCCCGCGGCCCTGGCCGCCGAAGCCGACGTGGTGATCACCATGGTGTCCGACGGCGACGTGCTGCTCGATCTCTACACGGGCTCGGGCGCTTTGGCGGGGTCGCTGCGACCCGGGACGGTCTGCGTGGACATGAGCACGATCAGCCCGGGCCAAGCCGTCGAGTTGGCGAGTCACATCGACGACGCGGGGAGCAGCTTCGTCGATGCCCCAGTCTCCGGCAGTGTGGCGCTCGCTGAGGCGGGAACTCTCACAATCATGGCGGGAGGCGAGAACCGGCATGTCGACGCGGTGCGGCCCGTGCTGGAGGCCATGAGCGCGCGGATCTTTCACATGGGGCCGACAGGCTCAGGCGCGACCATCAAACTGGCGGTCAATTCGATCGTCTACGGGCTCGGTCAAGCAGTCTCGGAGGCTCTGGTGCTGGCCGAGGCGGCCGGGATCGAAAGGGCCCGCGCCTACGAGGTCTTCGCCAACAGCGCCATCGCGGCCCCGTTCGTGCAGTACCGACGAGAGGCCTTCCTGAAGCCCGGTCAGATCCCAGTTGCCTTCCGGATGGTGCTAGCTCGCAAGGATCTGGATCTGGCACTGGAACTGGCCGGGCGCGTCGGCGCAGCACTGCCGCAGAGCGCGCTCAACCGCACGGTGATTGCGGAGGCCATCGGGGCGGGCTTCGGCGACCACGACATGTCGGCCGTGGCTGAGTACCTGCGATCCGAACGCTCCGAGGACTGACTCTGAGTTTGTATACACCAGCGCACCGGATTAGCGTCGCCCCCGTCCGTAAGCGTCCAGGTTCATCCTGGGCCTCCGAGTCAAGGGGGAGAATGACATGAGACTACGGTTCGCGCCTCTCGTGGGTGCGCTGGCTGTACTGGCGCTGGTGGCCGCTGCCTGCGGCGACGACGATGAGCCAGAGGCCGCACCGGCCACGACTGCGGCACCGGCCACCACCGAGGCACCGGCGACAACGGCGGCACCGACCACCACCGAGGCCATGGAGGAGACGGGCAACACCATCGTCGCCTTCATCCCGACCACGACCAACACCTACATCGCGGAGTGGGGTCGGGGCGCCGAGGACGCCGCGGCCGAGCTCGGCTACGACCTGATCATCATCGAGAACAACTTCGACCAGGCCGAGCAGGACACCCAGGTGCAGCAGCAGATCGGCGCGGCGGACGCGGACGTGGTGGCCTACGCATGGTGGCCCTCGGACAACGAGGCCGGCGTGGCCTCCTTGCAGGCCCTGGCCGACACCGGAGTCCCGGTGATCCAGACCAACCAGCTCCCCTTCCCGGGAGCCGAGCAGTACGTGGTGGGCTACGCCGGGGTCAACGACATCCTCAACGGCGAGGTAGCGGCCCAGCTCATGGTCGAGGCTCGCGACGTGATGGTCGAAGCCGGCGCAGAACTCCACAGCGACGGCGGCAACGCCATCATCATCGGATTCGTGGCCGGATACCAGGCGGGAATCGACCGCTCGAACGCCGCCAGGCCGATCCTCGAAGACGCAGGCATCGCAGTGCTCGGCGAGCTCGATGTCGGCTTCGGGCCGGCCGAGGGCTACGACGCGACCAAGCAACTGGTTGCCGCTCACCGCAGCGATGGAATCGACCTCGTCTATGCCCACAACTCGGCTCTGGCCGAAGGCGTGATCCACGCCCTTGAGGAGGAGGGCTACACGCCGGGCTCCGACATCATGGTCGTCGGGGGCACCTGCCACGGCAACCTCGAGTTTCTCGAGAACGGCAAGGAGTTCGCGACCGGCCTGCAGGCGGCGCGGCTCGAGGGCGTCTTCAGCATCAATACGCTGGACGAGTACCTGACCAACGGCTCGCTGGCGAGCTTCAACAACTTCATTCCCAATCCGCCAGTACGCAGCCCCGCTCACTCGGACACCAATGAGATCGAGTCGGTGACCGTCGAAGGACTGGGCGTCCACGATCTCTGCGTGTACTGATCGGTTGGCAACGGTCAACGCCGATTGATTCCATGATCGCAGCAGCGGGCCGGCCCTGATGCCGGTCCGCTGCTTCGGTCCATCGGCCCAGCGGGCCGAGGCGCCAGCCACGAAAGGACCGCGAACATGACAGCCAGCGACCTGTGCCATGTAGGCATCCTCGTCGAGAACATCGAGGAGGCCATGGCTCGCTTCTCCGAGGTCCTCGGGCTGACATTCAAGGATCCCGAGATCGCTCATGTTGACCGCTTCGAGCAGGGGGAGATCGTCGAGGCCCTCGACTTGCGGATCACCTGGTCAGTCGAGGGACCCCCCTACCTCGAGCTCCTCGAATCGCAGGACAACGACGGCATCTACGGCCGGGCCCAGGAGGGCCTCCACCACATCGGCCTGTGGGAGGACGATCCCGCGGCTCTGGTAGAGCGCCTCAAGGAGTTGGGCATCGGCAACGAGGCCACCCAGTACACGCCTGAGGACCGGATTCTGGCCACCTACACCGCGCCCCGCGACATGTACGGGGCGCGCCTCGAGTTCATCGAGTCGTCCCGCAAGGAAGGGATGGAGGCTTGGATCGCCGGAAAGTCGTGGCAGGACTGAGCACGACCGTTCTGGCTCTTCCGACGCTCCCCTCCCGGAGTCTGCCTGCAGTCCAGACATGAAGCAGGCCCCGGCGTGAGCAGCGGAGACGCCGTGAGCTCATCCGAGCCCTACCTGCGAGTCGACGCGCTCTCCAAGACGTTCGGTTCGATACAGGCCCTGGACAGCGCGGACTTCGAGGTCGGCCGCGGCGAGATGATGGCGCTCGTCGGCGAGAACGGCGCCGGAAAGAGCACCCTGGTCAAGATCCTGGCCGGCATGTACCCCCCCGACGAGGGCAGGATCCGCCTGGGAGGCAAGGACGTCCACTTCGGCGGCTCCACCCAGTCCGAACATGCCGGCATCGCAGTCGTCCAGCAGGAACTGTCGCTAGTACCCAGCCTCTCTGTCGCCGACAACGTTTTCCTGGGCGACACGAAACGGGGGTGGAGAACCGCGCCGCGGGCGCTGGCCCGGGCAGCCATGCCCTATCTGAAGCAAGTGGGCCTGGGAGAGTTGGATCCCCACGCCCCGGTCGAACACCTCTCGGTGGCGGAGCGCCAGCTGATCGAGGTGGCCCGCCTGCTGGCGCGTGACGCTCGCGTGGTGATATTCGACGAGCCGACCGCGGCACTCGCCGACCGGGAGATACAGCGAGTCAAGACGGTGGTCCGCTCCCTTCGGGAGCAGCGCCGTTCGATCATCTACGTGACCCATCGCCTCGACGAGGTCTTCGATCTGGCCGACCGGGTGACCGTCTTCCGGGATGGCAGGTCCAGCGTTCCGACCGCAACCGGAGACCTCACGCTCGACCAGCTCATCTCCATGATGCTGGGGGGCTCGCTGGAGGGACTCTTCCCCAAGCACGCCACCGCCCCCGGTCCGATTGTGCTCGATATCCGGGATCTCGTAACGGACAACGTGACCGAACCTGTGAGCCTCGGCGTCCGCCAGGGCGAGATCGTCGGTCTGGCCGGCCAGCTCGGCAGCGGCGCCAGCGATGTGCTGAGGGCGGTGGCCGGCCACCAGCCCAGAGTGGCGGGCACGGTGACGGTCGGGGACAGCACGGTGCCGTCCGCCTCGCCGTCGGCCGCCATACGCCACGGAATCGGGTACAGCTCTTCGGACCGCCAGCGCGACGGTCTCTTCCTCCAGCGCAGTGTGGTCGAGAATCTGACGTCCCCAAGCCTCGACCATGTCACGACGGTCGGATGGCTGAGACCGAGGGCCGAGCGGTCCATGAGCGACCGCATCGCCGAGACCTTCACTATCGACCGGCTCCGGCTGGGATCCGTTGCGGGCGCGCTGAGCGGCGGGAACCAGCAGAAGATCGCGGTAGGCAAGTGGACCGGTCACCCACTTCAAGCCCTGCTGATCGACGAACCCACGCGGGGTGTCGACGTGGGGGCCCGCGCAGAGATCTACCGCCATCTCCGCACCATCGCGGAGCAGGGAACGGCCATCGTCATCGCCACATCCGACAGCCAGGAGATCCTGGGCCTCGCCGACACGGTGGTCGCCTACTTCAAAGGGGCGCAGGTCAGTGTCCGCCGTCGCGAGGACACCGACTCGCGCCTCCTCACCCGGGAGATAACCCATCCGCAAGAGGCAGCCTGATGAGCAGCGCCGAGGTCAGCGTTGTGAAGCCGGACTGGTCATGGCGACGGGCATCGGTGCCGCTGACGGTGGTGGGCGCCGTCGTCGGCCTGGCCGTGGTGGGATGGCTCACCACGCCCGAGTTCGTCACGTACCGCAACTTTCAGAGCATCGTACGCTCGGCCGCGCTGATCGGGATCATCGCCGTGACCATGACGGGCATCACCATGGCCGGCAGCTTCTTCTCGCTGTCAGTGTCCCAGACCGCAGCCATGGCGGCCATCGGTTTTGCCGCCTTCATGAGCTGGGGATGGCCGGTGTGGGCCGCGGTACTCGTCACGTTCATCATCGCGGCAGCGGTGGGGGCCGCCCAGGGTGGCGCCGTGGCCCTGGGCGGGAACCCGATCGTGGTGACGCTGGCCGTGGGGGCAGTCCTGTTCGGATCGGGTGCCTGGCTGACCGACAACAAGACGGTGAGAACCGGCACCGACGCGGCGGACTGGATCGGTACCTCCCGGCCCCTGGGAGTCCCCACGCAGACGTGGGCCTTCGTGGTGATCACCGTCATTGCCGCCACAGTCCTGGCCCGCACCCGGTTCGGTCGGGAATTGACCCTGGTGGGCGCCAACCGGCTGGCGGCGGCCGCTTCGGGGCTGAGACCGGGGAGGACCACCGTCTACGTGTTCGCGGCGTCGTCGCTCGGTGCCGCCCTCGCCGGGATCTTCACCGCCGCCCAGTTCGGCCAGGGCCGGCTCGATCAGTTCGACGGCGCCGACATCGACTCCATTGCCGCCATCCTCGTGGGCGGAGCGGCCATTCAGGGCGGAGAGGGCTCGGCGTCGAGGACCGCGATCGGAGCGGTGTTCATCGCCGGCCTGCAGAATCTCATGGTGCTGCGCGGCTTCAGCTTCGGGGTCCGGATCCTGTTCGTCGGTCTGGCCATCCTGGTCAGCGTCAGCGCCTTCACGGTGCTCCGCAACCGAAGGCAGCTGACATGAGGGCGATCCAGCGGGTGGAGCCGACGGCATGGGCCCGACTCGTCCTCTTCGTCGCCGTGTTCCTCGTCTTCTCCTGGCGCGACGATCGCTTCTTCTCAACAAACAACGTGTTCACGATCTTCGAAGGCTTCGCATTCCTGGGCCTGGCCGCGCTCGCGGTCGGGGTCACGATCATCGCCGGAGAGCTTGATCTCTCGGTGGGGTCGGCCGCCGCGGTCGCGGGGATCATCTCTGTGTCCGTCGTTGAGGAGATCGGACTCATACCGACTGCCCTGCTCGCAACTTTGATCGGCGTCGCGTACGGCAGTCTTCAGGGGTATCTGATCTATCGCCTGAAGATCCAGTCGCTGGTGTTCACCCTGGGCACCCTGATCGGCCTTCGCGGCCTGGCCTTCATGATCTCCGGCGAGAACACCGTGGTAATGAAGGACTTGGAGCTCGCCCGCACCGTGCGCCGGCAACTCTGGCTCTTCTCGCCCTTCAGCCTGGTCACGCTGGCCTGCTTCGCACTCGTGGCCCTGTTCCTGATCAACACCCGCTTCGGGCGGGAGATCTACGCCATCGGCGGCGGGCGCCATGAGGCCGCCGCGGCCGGTGTGCCGCTGGTTCGCCCGCTCGTGCTGGCCTTCGCCCTCTCGGGAGCGCTGGCCGGCCTGACCGGGGCGCTCACGTCGATCAAGTCCGGCAGCGCGGGCCCGGCGGCTTTCGAGACCCTGCTCCTCCCCGCAGCCACCGCGGCGCTTATCGGCGGCGTGAGCCTGCTGGGAGGGAGAGGCTCCGTGTTCGGGATCGCAATCGGCGCCCTGACCCTGCGCTTCATCAACAGCGGGCTGAGCCTAGGAGGGGCTCCGTTCTACATCCTGACCCTGGCCACGGGAATCGTCCTGATCATGGCGGTGGTGCTGGAGTTGCTGATCGGACGACCCGAATTGCGGGCTCGCTGGCGCCGATGGCGCAGCCAGGGCGGTCTGGGCCTCCGCCCCCGCCACCAGCCCTCGGGCTGACACTGGGCTCGACGAACGCCAGCCGGCAGTCATCTGCCGGGTCGGCCGGCCAGCAGTTGGGCGATCGCTCTCCGCAGGTCAGAATGAACACCGAAGCGGGCGCAGGCCCGCACCGAGTCGACCGGAGGCAGGAGGACGACATGGTGGAGATGAGACCCGGGGCCCGGTTCCAGAGCACGGTGTGCGCCACCGAGGTGATCGTGGTGAAGGGCACAGGATCCGCCGAGCTCGCCTGCGGCGGCTCACCCATGGTGCCCGCTGGCACGGCGGAGCGGTCCGGCGAGCCCAGCGCGGACGCATCGGAGGGAACCCTGCTCGGCAAGCGTTACGGCGACGACGGCGAGACTGTCGAGGTGCTGTGCACCAAGGCCGGTGCGGGCAGCCTCGCCCTCGGCGGCGTCGCGCTGGCGGTGAAGGTGACCAAGCCGCTGCCCGCCTCGGACTGATCGGCCGGGCCGCAAGAGATTCCCGCCAACCCCGCTCGGCCTCTGCCATGAACTTGATGATGCTGCTGGAGATGGCGGTCACGGCCATGGGCGACCGGGTGGCGCTCGGGCCGCTGGACCGAGGCATCACCGGCAACCGGCTGATGGGCGACGCCGCCGCACTCGCCGGACGGCTGCGCGCCTCGGCGGCTGAGCGTCTGGTGCTGTGCGACGAGCCCGGAACCGTCCTGCCGGTCGCCCTCTTCGGAGCCGCTTGGGCCGGCGTGCCCTACGTGCCCATCAACTACCGCCTCCCCGACGCCGATCTATGCGAGCTGGCGGGGCGGGCCGCGCCTGCGCTGGTGCTGGCCGACACCAGCAGCGCCGAACGGCTGGCCACCGTCGACGGTCTGGACATCGTGGAGCGGGACGGGTTTCTCGCCGATCCTGCCGGCGGCGCCCCGGCGGCCGAGCCCGGCGACTGGCCCATGGATCCCGACGCCACCGCGGTGCTGCTGTACACCAGCGGGACCAGCGGCCCGCCCAAGGCGGCGGTGCTGCGCCACCGGCACCTGGTGTCGTACGTGTTCGGCACCGTCGAGTTCGCGTCGGCCGGTCCCGACGAGGCCCACATCATGGCCGTGCCGCCCTATCACGTCGCCTCGGTGTCGGCGCAGCTGTCGCAGGTCTACTCCGGGCGCCGCATCGTGCCCCTGCCGAGGTTCGACCCCGACGCCTGGATCGACGAGGTCCGCGCCCAGGGCGTGACCCACGCCATGCTCGTGCCCACGATGCTGGCTCGAATCGTCGACGCCCTCGACCGCCGCGGCGAGACCCTCGAAACGGTCCGGTTCGTGTCCTACGGAGGGGGCAAGTCGCACCGGGCCGTGGTGGAGCGGGCGCTGGAGGTGTTCCCGGCCGCGGGCTTCTCCCACGCCTACGGCCTGACCGAGACGAGTTCCACCGTGTGCGTGATGGGCCCCGACGACCACCGGCGCTGCGCCGCCTCCGACGATCCTGCCGAGAGAGCCAGACTGGCGTCGGCGGGACGGCCCCTGCCGGGGGTGGAGGTCTCGGTGCGCTGCGGCGACGGCACCGAGGCCGACACCGGTGCAGCCGGCGAGATTTGGGTCAGGGGCGAGCAGGTGGCCGGCGAGTACTCCGAGGGCGGCTCGCAGCTCGACGGGGACGGCTGGTTCTACACCCGCGACAGCGGCCACCTCGACGAGGCCGGCTACCTGTGGGTTCACGGGCGCAACGACGACATCATCATCCGGGGCGGCGAGAACATGTCACCGGGCGAGATCGAAGACGCGCTGCTGACCCACCCCGCGGTCCTCGACGCGGCCGCGTTCGGCGTGCCCAGCCGCGAATGGGGCGAGGAGGTGGCGGTGTGCGTGGTCACGCGCTCCCCCGCTCCGACCGCCGGCGAGCTGCGCGAGCTGGTGAACGCCCGGCTGCGGTCGAGCCGGGTGCCGGCCCGCGTCGAGTTCGTCGACGACCTGCCCTACAACGACACCGGCAAGCTGCTGCGCCGCGAGCTGCGCCAGCGCTACACCGCCGACCCGGTCCCGGACAACTAGCCATGCACGGCGGGATCTGGCCGCTGGAGGAGGTCAGGGCCGCGATCGACTCGGTCGACTTCGACCGGCTGGTGATCGACGGCATCGCTGCGGCGGCCGGCGTCCCCGCGGTGGTCGTGGATGTGGGCGACGATCCCGCCGACGACGTCGGCGCCGCGCTGGCCGCCCTCCCGGTGGTGGCGATCGCGCGGGGCGCCGGGGGCGGGTCGTGGGATCTGGCCCTGGACGATCCGGGCCCGGCCCTCGAAGGGCTGCAGGCCAATCCGCAGGCCTCGGTGGTGGCGGCCCAGACCCTTCGGCTCGGGCCCCGGCTGAGCCTCGGCGACGCCCTGCTCGCCGAGAGCCTGGCCTACGCGACGCTGCAGGCCGGAGCCGAGCACACCGGCTGGCTCTCGGGCCGGGGGCGCCGCACCCGCCGGGATCTCGACCAGCCCCGCATCGACGTGAGCGACGACGGATCCTCGGTGACGGTGACGCTGAACCGTCCTCGCCTGCTCAACCTGTTCGACGCGGCCATGCGGGATGAGTTGGTGGACGTCCTCAAGGCCTTGGCCGCGGGGGCGGACGGCCGTCCGGTGGTGATCACCGGGGCGGGGGGCAACTTCTGTGCCGGGGGCGACCCGGCCGAGTTCGGGACGGTGCAGGACCCTGCCACCGCGCACCTGATCCGCAGCCGCGCCAACGCGGCGCCATGGATGGCGGCCATCGCCGGCCGGGCAACGGCGCGGATCGACGGAGCGTGCGTGGGCGCGGGCATCGAACTGGCCGCGTTCTGCGCGGCCGTCACCGCCACCGAGCGAGCCCGGTTCCGGCTCCCGGAGCTGTCGATGGGCCTCATCCCGGGCGCGGGCGGCACGGTGAGCATCCCTGCCCGCATCGGCCGCCAGAGAACCCTGGCCTGGCTGCTGACCGACACCGAGATCGACGCGCACGAGGCGCGGCGCTGGGGCCTGATCGACGACCTGGTGTAGAGATCCGGCCCGACTCGAGGCCGGGGACTACTTGTGGACGAACGTCTGGGCCAGAGGGGCCTGCTCGAAGCCGGCGGGTGCCGACCCGGTGGTGGCGTAGAGGTACAGCGCGGTCTGGAAGATGGCGTTGAGGGCGGTCAGCACCACCATCACGACCGCCACCCAGGCTGCCCCAGCGATCACGCCGATCACCATCAGCACCGTCCAGCCCGACGCGATGAACAGTCCGGCCACAACCGCGGCCGGGATGATCAGGACGAAGCCGAGAAGGCCGAAGCCGACCCGGGCGGCGATGTTCTCGCCCCAGGTGTGGCGCAGCAGCGACGCCGACTTCTTGAGACCGGCTACGGCCCCGAGGTCGTCGATGACTATGGCCGGCACGGTCAGGAAGGTCACGACCTCCCAGGCCATCTCCAGCATGTGGGTGACGATCCGTCCGAGCCAGCCGGCCCGGTCCCTCAGCGCCTGGAGGACCAGACCCACCGTGGTGGTGATGATCGCCCACGGGACCAGCCCACCGATGCGGGCGAACGCCCGGCCGATAGCGCTGCGTACCGTCGGATCGCCGCCGGTGAGCCGCTCGTGGGCCCCCGCCACCAGCGCGCCGTTGAAGAACACGGCGATCACGCCGAGGACCATCGCGGCCAGCACGTACACCACGATCATGGCCGGGTTGAACTCCATGGTGGTCTGATCGTGCGTGGACTCGGTGGACAGCGTGATGAACGTCAACACGAGCACCACCACGATCACAACCGCCGACGCCAGGAACGACAGCACCGGCATCCACAGCAGTTCCCGGTCCTTCTTGAGCACCCCCCAAGAGATCTTGGCCAGATGCCATGTATTGCTGAGCCGACCCATCGCTTCTCCCTATTCCTGTGTCCGTCCCCCGGCGGTCTGCACGCTAGCGGGATTGCTGCCGGCTATCGCGGCTCCCTCGGGAGGCCCAGAACCCGCTCTCCTATGATATTGCGTTGTATCTGGTTGCTTCCCCCGTAGATCGTGTGGGCCCGGGAGTAGAGGAACGTGCGCTGCCAGCGGTCGAGCGGGTAGTCGAGCCCGGCCTCGCCGGCGTGAGCGCCCGCCCCCGGGTCGGCCACCATCGCCCCAGCGCCGCGCACCTTCATCGCCAGCTCGCCCAGACGCCGGTGCCACGATGCCCAGTAGAGCTTGCCGATGGACTGCTCGGGCCCCGCGGTCGCGTCGTGAGTGAGCGATGTCAGCAGCCGCAGCTGGTTGTAGCGAAGGATCTCCAGCTCGATATGGCACTGGACCAGGTCCGAGCGCAGCACTTCGCAGTCGATGCGTCCCGACGCTCGGGCCTCGGCCACGAGGCTGTCGAACTCCTGGCGGAAGCTGGTCTGCTGACCCAGGGTGCTGGCCCCCCGCTCGAAGGCGAGGGTGCCCATGGCCACCTTCCAGCCGTTCCCCTCGCCGCCCACCACGAGGTCCGCTTCGGTGACGGCGTCGTCGAAGAACGTCTCGTTGAACTCGACGCCGCCGGTGACCTGCACAATGGGCCTGATCTCGATGCCGGGCTGGTCCATGGGCACGAGCAGGTAGCTGAGCCCGGCGTGGCGCTGCGACTCGGGCGTGCTGCGGGCCAGCACGAAGATCCAGTCGGCGTGCTGGGCCAGCGAGGTCCACACCTTCTGCCCGTTGATCACCCACATGTCGCCCTGCAGGGTCGCCCGCGTGGCCACGCCGGCCAGGTCGCTGCCTGCGCCGGGCTCGGAGTAGCCCTGGCACCACAGCTCCTCGCCGGCCAGGATGGCCGGTACGAAGCGGCGCTGCTGCTGCTCCGACCCGAAGGCCATGAGCGTGGGGCCGAGCAGCATCACGCCCACGTTGGGAAGCCGCCCGGGCGCGCGGGCCTCGGTGTAGGTGTTGAAGAAGGCGACCTGCTCGGCCAGGGTGCAGCCCCGCCCGCCGATCCATTCCGGGAAGTCGAGGCCGAGCCAGCCTCCCGACGCCAGCTCGCGCTCCCAGGCGAGCTGCACCTCGACCGGCACGTCCTCCTGCCCGGTTAGACCGCGGCCCCGGTACCGGGCGAACTCCCCGACCAGGTGCTCCTCCAACCAGGTCCGCACCTCATCGGCGAAACCGGCGAGCGAGGGATCGGACCGAGAATCCATTTGGTCTGAGCGTACAATCGTGGGCGTGCCCGACCCCGGGGACGCTCCCCCGACCGAGGCTTCAACGCCAGGCCGTCCGACCGCCACCGGGTTGGCAGGATTCCTCGCGGGGATGTTGGGCGCCGCGGTGTCGCTGGGCTTCGGCGAGCTGATCGAGGGCATCAGCGAGACGATCCCGTCGCTGGTGATCGCGGTGGGCGAGGTGGTGACCGACTACACGCCGGGCTCGATCGTGTCGTTCAGCATCGAGAATCTGGGGTCCAGCCAGAAGACCGTTCTCACGGTGGGCATCGTGATCGTGTCGCTGGCCGTCTGCGGCCTGTTCGGCCGCTTGGCGGCCCGGAGCCGCCGCGTCTCCGCCGTCGCGGGATTCGCCGTGTTCGGCCTGATCGGCGGCTGGGCCGCGGCCCGCAACCCGATCAGCCCGGCCGTTCAATCGTGGATCGTGGCGCTGGCAGCTGCCGCGCTGGGCGCCGCCGCCACGCTGTTCCTGGTGAGCCGGGCGTCCGCGGCCGGCGGGCTCGCTGCGGCCACCAAGGGATCCGACGAAGACCATGCGACCCGCCGACGCGAGCGGGTCGGGACCCGACGGTCCTTCTTCGCCTACGCCGCCGGCGCGGCGGCCACCGCTCTCAGCCTGGTGGGACTGGGTCGGGGCCTGCGGGGGCCGTCGGCCGCTGAGCAGGCCCGGGAGATCTACGCGCTGCCGACGAGGACTACCCAGCCGCCGTCTGACGCTACGGATGGCGCCACCACCGCTGACCCCAACGCCGCCGTCGAGGTCCCCGAGGGAATCGAGATACCCGAAGGCATAGAGATCCCCGAGGGAATCGAGATACCCGAAGGCATAGAGATCCCCGAGGGCATTGAGATACCGGAGGAAGACCCGGTCGAGGTGGTCGCCGATCAGACGGGTGCCGGCGTCGAGGACACACCGGCCACAATTCCCGATGAGACGGCCGCTCCGACGACCACGGAGCCAAGCGTCGACGCCGCCCAACCCGAGCAGGTCACTACCACCACGCAGCCGCCCCCTGAGACCACCACCACACAACCACCACCCGAAGAATCCGCTGCTACCACGCAAGCGTCACCCGAGACCACCACCACACAACCACCACCCGAAACCACCACCACTACACAGCCGCCACCGGAAACCACGACGACCACCACACAGCCGCCACCCGAAACCACGACGACCACCACACAGCCACCGCCACCCGAGACCACCACCACACAGCCGCCACCGGAAACCACCACCACGCAACCGCCGAGGTCGTCGACGCTGCCCCAGGTGGCCCACCTCGACACGCTCGACGGGGTGCCGGGCATATCGCCCTACGTCACCCCCATCAGCCCGAGAAACGAGTTCTACCGGATCGACACGGCGCTGACCGTTCCCCAGGTGGACCCCGCCGACTGGCGCCTGCGCATCACCGGGCTGGTGGACGAGCCCTACGAGCTCACCTACCAGGAGATCCGGGCCATGCGCCTGGCCGACTACGCCATCACGCTCGCCTGCGTGTCCAACCCGGTGGGAGGCAGCCTCGTCGACAACGCGGTATGGACCGGCATTCCTCTCAACGTGCTGCTGCAGCGGGCCGGCGTCCAGCGCGGCGCCCAGCAGATCGTGGGGCGCTCGGTTGACGACTTCACGGCCGGGTTCCCAACCACCGCGGCCTACGACGGGCGCAACGCCATCCTCGCCATCGGCATGAACAACGAGCCCCTCCCGACGCGGCACGGGTTCCCGGCCCGCATCGTGGTGGCCGGGCTCTACGGCTATGTCTCGGCGGTCAAGTGGCTCGAGGAGATCCACCTGACCACCTGGGAGGGCTTCGACGGCTACTGGGTGCCTCGGGGCTGGTCCAAGAGGGGACCGATAAAGACCCAGAGCCGCATCGACGTCCCGAACCGGTACTCGAGCCTCAGGGTGGGTGTGCCGACCTCGATCGCGGGCGTCGCCTGGGCCCCGACCCGGGGAATCCGGCGGGTCGAGACGAAGATCGACGGAGAGGACTGGGTCACGTGCGAACTGGGCGAGGTTCTCACCAATGAGACCTGGGTACAATGGCGCCGCCCATGGACCCCCGACAGGCACGGCAGCCACCTGATACAGGTGCGAGCCACCGACGGCGGGGGCACGACCCAGGGCAGCTACAGGATCCCCAGCAGGCCCAACGGCGCCGAGGGATTTCACAACGTGAGCGTCAACGTCAGCCGCTGAATGCTCCCTGAGACAATCGAGCGGGCGGCCGGCGAGTTCGGTTCGCGGCCAGCCTTCATCCCACCCTCGGGCGGATCCCTGAGCTTCGAGCAGCTTGAACTCGCCGGGCGCGAGGCGGCAGCCGGGCTGCGGGCGCGAGGACTCTCAGAAGGCTCGGTGGTGGGCCTGGTGCTGCCCTCCGACGTGGACTACCTGGCCATCTACCTGGGTGCGGCCCGCATCGGCGCGGTCACCGCCGGGATCAACCCGCTGCTGACCCGGGCCGAGATGGCCGGATGCCTAGACACTCTCGACGCCGATCTGGTGGTGGTCGATCCTCGACTCGCCCACCTCGTCGGGCACGGGACCACCACGCGCACCGAGATCCTGGAACGCGGCGCGGGTGCGGCCGCGGCCGGCGGCTCGATCCGCTCTCCTGCTCGGGGGGCACAGCGGCCCGCACCCGCCGACGATGACGACGAGCGACCGGTGTGCATCTGCTTCACGTCGGGATCGACCGGCGCGCCGAAGGCAGCCTGGTTCGCCAACCGCCAGCTACGGGCCGTCGCCGGCATCGACGCTGGGAGCGCATGGGGTGGCGGCCACGGGATCTCGTCGACGCACTTCGCCCACGTCGGCTTCATGACGAAGCTGCCGTGGATGCTGGCCTGCGGGCGGACCACCCACCTGCTGGAGCGCTGGTCGGCCGGAGCGGCGCTGGAACTCGTCGCCCGCCACCGGATGGCCGCGGTGAACGGCGTGGCGCCCCAGATCGCCCTGATGGTCAGGCACGCTCTCTCCAGGGAGCTGGACTTCTCTGCCGTTCGGGCGGTGGTGGCAGGCGGGGGACCGTCTTCACCCGAGCTGGTGCGGGCAGCCCGAGAGCGGTTCGGCGCGCCGTACTCGATCCGCTACTCGTCCACCGAGTCCGGTGGCGTGGGGCTGGCCACCGCGCTCGACGCCGACGACGACGAGGCCTGCCATTCGGTCGGCCGGCCCCGCGACGGTGTGGAGGCCGAGATCCGGGATGCGAGCGGGGTCCGGCTCGCTGCCGGGGAGACCGGCGAGCTCTGGCTGCGCTCGCCTGCAGTGATGTCGGGCTACTGGCGCGACCCGGCCGGCAGCGCCGAGGCCCTGGTCGACGGCTGGCTGCGGACCGGGGACCTGGCCACCGTCGACGGGCGGGGCCTGTACCGGCTGGCGGGGCGGACCGCCGAGATGTACATCCGCGGCGGCTACAACGTCTACCCGATCGAGGTCGAGGCTGCCCTGGACGCCCATCCCGGCGTCGCAGAGGCGGTGGTGCTGGGGCGTCCCGACCCGGTGATGGGCGAGATCGGCCTGGCCGTGGTGGTGCCGCGAGATCGCTCCAACCCTCCGACGCTGGAGGACTTGCGGGCCTTCTGCTCCGCGTCGCTGGCCCGCTACAAGCTGCCCGAGGCGTTGGAGCTGGTCGACGCGCTTCCCCGCAACCCGTCGGGCAAGATCGACCGCCGCCTCCTCGGCTAGAGGCCGAGCGAGTAGGCGAGCGACACCGGTACATACGGGCGAGGCCGTGGCCCGAGCGGCCCGTGAGCGCAGCGAACAAGAGCGGGAAACACCCCGCGCCGACGCAGCGGGCTTGCACCTACTCGCGCACGTTCTTGGCCGCCGCCTCGGCGGATTGAGGGGCGCAGGCCTCAGCGCCGGCCGCGGGACCGGGCTCTCTTCTCCTCGCGAATGCGCTGCTGCTCGATCTCATCGCGCAGGGCCAGGAATCGCTCCACCCGGCGGGCATCCATCTCGCCGCTGCCGACCGCGGTGCTCACGGCACAGTCGGGCTCCGCACGGTGGGCGCAGTCGGCAAACCGGCAGCGGCTGCCGTACTCCTCGATATCGCTGAAGACCCGGCTCAGCGCCTCCTGGGCATCGACCAGGCCGAGGGCCCGCACGCCCGGGGTGTCGAGCACCATGCCGCCGTCCCCGGGCAGCAGCACGAGCCGGCGGGCGATGGTGGTGTGCCGCCCCCGCCGGTCCGAGGACCGGACCTCGGCCGTGGCCGCCACCTCGGCGCCGGCCAGCGCGTTGACCAGGCTCGACTTCCCCGACCCGCTGGCGCCCACCAGCGCCAGGGTGCGGCCGGCGCCGAGCATCGACCTCAACTCGGAGATGCCGGCACCGCTGCGGACGCTCAAGGTCAGCACGGCCACATCTCCGGCCACCGCCCTCACCGTGGACGCGGCCGCAGCCGGGTCGGCGGCCCGGTCGGCCTTCGTGAGCAGGATCACGATCGACGCGCCGCTGTCACGGGCCATCACCAGCATGCGCTCGAACCGCCCCGGCGGCAGCGGCCTGTCGAGGCCGGCAACGATGCCCACAGTGTCGAAGTTGGCCGCCAGCACCTGCTCGGCGTCACGTTCGGCCGGGTCGCGGCGGGTGAGGGCCGTCCGCCTCGGCAGGACCCGGCTGATCAGCGTCACATCGTCCTGGCGGGTCAGCTGCACCCAGTCGCCGGTGACCGGGGCGACCTCGGCCTGGGCCCGCACCGAGTCCGAGCCGGCCCGAACCATCCCGGCGGCCGCGACCACATCGCACTCTCCCCGGTCCACCTGCACCACCCGGCCGACCCGGGCTCCGCCGTCGACGGCGCCGGCCACATGGTCGCCGTACCCCCAAAGGCGCAGGTCGTCTGCGGGATCACTCATCGAAACATGCGCGAGCGGGGGACCCTCTCCATCCGTCCACTATTGCCCATCGCTTGTACCAAAGAAAGGCGTACTATCTGAAAGAACAACGTCTGAGGCGGCGAAGAGGCACACAGTGACGGACGAAGACACGAACACAGGACGCACCCCCTTCTCCCAGGCAGCATCGGCGGGCACGACCGGCGCTCTGGCCGGTACCGCCGGCGCCGCGGTGGGACTGGGGTTCGGCGAGCTCATGGAGGGTGCGTTCGAGTCGGTCCCGTCCCTGGTGGTGGCGGTAAGCGAGCTGCTCAGCGACTACACGCCCGGCGATGTGGTGCGGTTCAGCATCTCCAACTTCGGCGCCGGCCAGAAGACCCTCCTCACCGTGGGCATCGTCGTCGCCACGCTGGCTCTCGGCGGTGCGCTGGGGCGCTTCGCGGCTTGGGGCCGCCTGCGGGTCACCCTGGCCGGATTCGCCCTGTTCGGTTTGCTGGGCGGATGGGCCGCAGCCCGCAACCCGATCAGCCCCGCCGCCGGATCCTGGGTCGTGGGTCTGGCGGCTGCAGTGCTGGCCGCGGGCTCCACCCTCCTGGTGGTCCGCCTGGCGAGCAGGCAGGCCGCTGCGGCCGCGCCCGCGCCCGCGCCAGCAGGAATGGCCGCGGTCGAGCCGGACGAGACCACGACGCCCGCGGCCTCCCGCCCGCCCGCAGTTGTCGGGACCACCCGGCGGTCCTTCTTCTACGCGGCCGGCGCCGGCGCGGCCGCCCTGGCCATGGTGGGCGTCGGCAGGAGCCTGAGGGGACAGTCGGCTGCCGAGCAGTTCCTCGAGGCCAACGCCCTGCGACCCTCCCCCACGACCGAGCCGCAGGCGGTGGCCTCTTCCACCACCACGACGACCGAGCCGCAGGCGGTTGCGGCGTCCACCACCTCCACCACCGTGGCCGCACAGCCGGCCGGACCTTCGGTGCAGGAGCAGCTGGACGCTCTCGACACCCTCGACGACGACGTCGACGGCATCTCCTCGTATGTGACACCCAACGACGGCTTCTACCGGATCGACACCGCGTTCGGCCGGGTCCCCCAGGTCGATCCGGGAGACTGGCGGCTCCGGTTCACCGGGATGGTGGACAACCCCTACGAGATCACCTTCGACGAGATCCAGGCCATGGACCTGTCCGATCACGTCATCACCCTGTCGTGCGTGTCCAACGAGGTGGGCGGCAGCCTGGTCGGCAACGCGGTGTGGACCGGGGTCCCGCTGTCGGTGCTGCTCGACCGGGCCGGGGTGCAGCCCGGCGCCGATCAGGTGGTGGGCCGGTCGGTGGACGACTGGACCGCAGGCTTCCCGACCGACGTGGTCTACGACGGCCGCAACGCCATCCTGGCCATCGGCATGAACGACGAGTTCCTTCCCACCCGCCACGGGTTCCCGGCCCGGCTGGTGGTGGCCGGCCTCTACGGCTACGTCTCGGCCGTCAAGTGGATCGAGGAGATCAACCTCACCACCTGGGACGGCTTCGACGGCTACTGGGTGCCCCGGGGCTGGTCCAAGGAAGGGCCCATGAAGACCCAGAGCCGCATCGACGTGCCCGGCCGGGGACTGGTGGCCGGTCGGCCCACGCCCATCGCGGGCATCGCCTGGGCGCCGACCCGGGGCATCGAGCGGGTCGAGGTCGACATCGACGACGAGGGCTGGCTGCCCTGCAATCTGGGCGAGGCCGTCGGCGACGAGAGCTGGGTGCAGTGGCACCGCGAGTGGACGCCCACCGCGGGCCGGCACCGGATCCAGGTGCGGGCCACCGACGGCGACGGCGTCACCCAGGGCGAGCGGGAGGTGCCCCCCGCACCCAACGGAGCCGAGGGCTGGCACACCGTCAGCGTCAACGTAGACGCCTGACCCTCGACCGAGACGATCCATTGCGGCGAGAGCAGATGTATTGCATTTTGTGATACATTGTGCGGGTGGCAGATGCGATCTCCGTACGACTCGACGAGGAAGCCCTCCGAGCCCTACGTCAACTGGAGGCTGGCGGGCTTACACGGTCGGAGGCCGTTCGATCGTCGCTGGTGCACGAGGCAGCACGGATGCTGGCCCGCAGGGCGCTGGCAGCGGAGGTCGCCGCCCTGGAGGCCGACGACGCCGACAGGTCCGAGATGAGGACCGTCGCAGGTCTCATGGAACAACTCCGTGCGCCGGGGTGATGTCTTCGAGCTGCGGCTGCCCCGGGGAGTGGGCCATGAGCAGCACGGGCGCCGCTTCGGTGTGGTGGTGCAGTCCGACGCGCTGCTGCCTCGCTCGGTTGTGCTGGTAGCGCCGACCTCGACGAGCGCTCGGCCAGCTTCGTTCCGACCCGTCATCGAGTTGGGAGGACAGCGGACGACTGTGCTCATCGAGCAGGTGGGCGCGGTCGACGTCACCCGCCTGGGCGACTTGGTCGGACATCTCCGCCCCGAGGACCAGTGGGGTATCGACACCGCCCTGGGCACAGTATTCGACCTGCGTTAGGGGCTGCACCCGCGCAGGGCAGGAATGCTGGAGGCCGGCCCGCGAACCGATCCCTCCACGATCCGGCGACGTGCGCCTGCATCGGGGCATGGGCGCGCCTAGACTCTTTAGACTCCCAGTATTGTACCCATCAATATTGGGATGGTGGAGTAGGCGATGACTGATCTTCAACAGCGGCCAGCGCCGGCAGCAGCAGCGTCGGCGACCGAGTTCGTCTGCAACGGGTCGACGGTACGGGTCGGCGACCATCCCCACCTGCTCGCGGCGCTGCGCGAGGAACTGGGGCTGATCGCCGCCAAGGACGGCTGCTCGCCCTCGGGGCAGTGCGGCTGCTGCACGGTGCTGCTCAACGGCAAGGCCCGGGTGGCGTGCCAGATCCCCCTCGCCAAGGCCCAGGGCGCCGAGATCATCACCCCCGAAGGCCTCAGCGACGAGGAGCGCCACCGCTACGCGGCCGCCTTCGGCGCGGCCGGCGCGGTCCAGTGCGGCTTCTGCACGCCCGGGATCGTGATGCGGGTCAAGGCCCTCATCGACCGCAACGGCGCCAACCTCACCCGCGACCAGGCCTCCCGCCACCTCGGCGCCCACCTGTGCCGCTGCACCGGATACCTCAAGATCCTCGACGCGGTGGAGATGCTGGCCACCGGCGCCGACGGCATGGCCGGCGGTACCGCGGTCGAGGTGGCCCGGGGCGTCGGATCCCGCGCCGCCCGCTACGAATCGACCGAGTTGGCCATGGGCGACAAGCTCTACATCGACGACATGACCGCGCCGGGGATGCTGCACGGCGCGGTTCACCTGGCCGAGCACGCCCGGGCAGACATCGTCTCGATCGACACCAGCCGGGCCGCAGCCCAGCCCGGGGTGGCAGCCGTGTTCACCGGCGACGACGTAGAGGGCGACCTGCGGATCGGGCTGATCCACAAGGACTGGCCGGTGTTCATCCCGCCCGGCGGCCGCACGTCGTATCTGGGCGACATCCTGGCGCTGGTGGTGGCCGACAACCGCGAGACCGCCCGCCAGGCCGCAACCCTCATCGACGTGGTCTACGAGCCGCTGGACCCCATCACCGACCCGGCCGCGGCGGTGGCCGAAGGCTGCGAGGACGCGGTGTGGGGCCTCGACGGAAACATCCTGTCGGTGTCGTCCTACGCCCGCGGCGGCGACGTGGAGCAGGCGCTGGCCGCGTCGGCCCACACGGTGCGCGAGACGTTCCAGACCCAGCGGGTGGAGCAGGCCTTCCTGGAGCCGGAGTCGACACTGGCCGTGCCCAAGGTGACCGACGGCGAGCGCCGCATCGACGTGTACTCCGGCGGGCAGGGCGTGTGGGACGACCGCGACCAGGTCGCGGCGGTGCTCGGCATCGACAACAGCCGCGTCTGGGTGGAGCAGGTCGCCAACGGGGGCGCCTTCGGCGGTAAGGAGGACTGCTCGAACCAGACCCAGACCGCGCTGGCCGCCTGGCTGCTGGACCGGCCCGTCAAGACCACGTTCTCGCGCGAGGAGTCGCTGCTGGTGCATCCCAAGCGGCACCCGGTGCGCATCGAGTTGGCCGTCGGGTGCGACGGCGAGGGGCGGCTCACTGCGCTCCTGGCCCGCATGCTGGGCGACTCCGGGCCCTATGCCTCCGTGGGCATGAAGGTTCTGGAACGCGCCGCCGGCCACGCCTGCGGCCCCTACGCGGTGCCGGTGGTGGACGTCGAGGCGGTCGCGGCCCGCACCAACAACAGCGTGTGCGGCGCCTTCCGGGGCTTCGGGGCCAACCAGGCCCAGTTCGCCATGGAGGGCGCCATGGACCGCCTGGCCGTCGCGGTCGGGATCAGCGGCTGGGAGATCCGGCGCCGCAACGCGGTCACGCCCGGAGCGGAATGGGGCCCGGGCCAGATCATGGACGACGGCAGCCTCGGCGCCCTGGAGTGCCTGGAGGCCATCAAGGGCCCCTACGACGAGGCCATCGCGGCCGGCAAGGCCGTCGGTCTCGGCCTGGGTCTCAAGAACTCGGGGCTCGGCAACGGCTTCAAGGAGATCAGCCGGGCTGTGGTCCATTTCGTGCCCGACGCCGCCCATCCCGCCGGCACCCCCGCCGGACCGGACACCGTCGTCGAGGTGCGCCACTGCTGGACCGAGATGGGCCAGGGAGTGCACACCGTGGCCCTCCAGGTTGCGGTCGAGGAGCTCGGAGTTCGGCCCGAGACGGTGAGGGTGTACGTCGACACCAGCCGGGAGCTGGGCGCGGGCCAGACCACCGGCTCGCGGGGAACGCTGATGGGAGCCGGGTCGGTGGCCGAGGCCTGCCGGGCCGCGCTGGCCGCAGGCTGCCTCACCGGCATGGACTACGAGGGTGAGTACCGGGTGGACTGGACCGACAAGCTCAGCGACGGCCTCGAGCACCCGGTGATCCACTCGACGTTCGGCTATGCGGCCCAGATGGTGATCGCCGACCCCCGGACCGGAGCGGTCGAGAAGGTGGTGGCCGCCCACGACGTGGGTCGGGCCGTCAACCCGCTGCTGTGCGAGGGCCAGATCGAGGGCAGCGTCCACATGGGCCTCGGCTACGCGCTGAGCGAGGACTTCCCCTGCGACAGCGACGGCCGGCCCCGCTTCGACACGCTGCGGGGGCTCGACATCATCCGTCCCAAGGACATGCCGCCGGTGGACGTGATCCTGGTCGAGGCCCCCCAGCCCGACTCCCCCTACGGGATCAAGGGCGTCGGCGAGATCGGCCTGGTGCCCACCGCCGGCGCGGTGGCCGAGGCCATGCGCCAGGTGGACGGCCAGTGGCGCACCCACCTGCCGATCAACACACACCAGCCTGTGACGCCCCGGTCGTGACCGGCCCCACCGCGCATCCCGGAGCTGCCGCGCGCCCGGAGCCGGACGAGCGCACCACGCCGGGAATGGTGTGCGCCCATCACCACCTGTACTCGGCGCTGGCCCGCGGCATGCCCGCGCCGCCCCGCACCCCGACCCATTTCCTCGAGATCCTGGAGCTGGTCTGGTGGCGTCTGGACCGGGCCCTCGATCTGGAGATGATCGAGTGGTCGGCCAAGCTGGGCGCGCTGGAGGCCCTGGAGTCGGGCACGACCGCCATCATCGACCATCACGAGTCGCCCAACGCGATCGAGGGGTCCCTCGACGTGATCGCGGCGGCCTGCGCCGAGGTGGGAGTGCGGGTGGACTGCTGCTACGGCGTGACCGACCGCCACGGCTCGGCCGGAGCGGCCGCGGGACTGGCCGAGAACGACCGCTTCCTGCGGGCGGGAGGCCGGGGCCATGTGGGGGTCCATGCCGCCTTCACCTGCTCCGACGCCACGCTGGAGGCTGCCGCAGGACTGGCCGCCGACCACCGCACCGGCGTGCACATCCACGTCTCGGAGGGGACCGCGGACCTCGCCGCCGGGGCCCGCCTGGAATCGCTGGCCCGCGACGACTGGCTGGTGATCCACGCCGTTCACCTCGACCGCGACCTCCCCGGCGTGATCGTGCACAACCCCCGCTCCAACATGAACAACGCGGTGGGCTACGCCCGACCCGCGGCCCGGCCCAACCCGGTGGCGCTCGGCACCGACGGGATCGGTGCGGCCATGCTCGACGAGTTCCGGGTGGCCTACGTGCGCCAGCGCGAGGACGACGTGACCGCCACGCCCGAGACGGCCTGGAGCTGGCTCGAGACCGGGTGGAGGCTGTTTCCCGAGGCTCTCGAGGACACGGTGACGTGGTCCTATGACCGTATGGACCCGTGGTCGCTCGCCTTCACCACCGGCGTGCAGGCCACCGACGTCGCCGTCGACGGCGAGACGGTGCTGCGCGACGGCCGCCCCACCCGGGTGGACGCCGAGGAGATCAGAGCCAAAGCAGCCGAAGCAGCCGCCAGAATGTTCGCCAAGCTCGAAGAGATGCCCTGACCACACCGGCAAGGTTGCACCAGCGGCACGAGGAGGAGACATGACCCAGCCAGCAGCCCTCTATATCCAGGACGCCCACACCCTCGCGGAGTCGATGGAGCTGTCCCAATACGCAGAGGCCAAGGGCTTCGACGCGGTATGGCAGGCCGACTCCCGCCTGGTGCGCGACGCGGTGGTGCCCATGGCGGCCATCGCCGCGGTCACCTCCACCATCAAGGTCGGCAGCGGCGTGGTGGACTGCTGGACCCGCAACCCGGCCCGCCTGGCCTCCACGTTCTCCACCCTCGACGATCTGGCCCCGGGCCGCATCCTGCTGGGCATAGGGGCCTGGTGGGAACCGCTGGCATCGAAGGTGGGCGTGCGGAGAGTGCGGCCCCTCAAGGCGATGCGCGAGATCGTCGAGGCCTGCAGGGGTCTCCTGAACGATCAGACCGTCACCTACCAGGGCGAGTTCGTCCAGTTCGACGGGGTGGAGCTCGACTACGTCCAGCAGGAGCGCCGGCCCAAGGACGTGCCCATCTACATCGGAGCGACCGGCGCCAAGATGATGGCCCTCACCGGGGAGATCGCCGACGGCGTGGTGTTCAACTACCTGGTGTCGCCCCAGTACAACGCGCAGGCGATGGAGCACCTGGCCGAGGGCGCAGCCCGGGTGGGCCGCACCGTCGACGACCTCGACCGGCCCCAGCTGATCGTGTGCTCGATGGCGTCGGGAGACTCCGAGGCCGAGCGGACCGAGGCGCTCGACAGCGCCCGGCTGCTGATCACCCAGTACCTGGGCCAGCAGCCCCACATCATGAAGGCCTCGGGAGTGTCTCAGTCGCTGCTCGACGAGGTCGGCTCGGTGCTGACCTGGCCGGCCACCCTGGAGCAGGTCGAGGAGGCCTCGAAGCTGGTGCCCGACGAGGTGGTGCAGCTGCTGTGCGCGGCCGGCACCGCGCAGGAGTGCCGGGCCAAGGTGCGCCACTACATCGAGAACGGCTGCACCACCCCGATCCTGTACCCGCTGGGGCCGGACGCCAAGGGGATGATCGATGCCTTCGCCGACTGGGACGGCTCCTGAACCAGTAGCGAGTCCGCACCGCGACCGTGTCGAACCGCTGACACCATGACCGACCTGCTCGTCCGCAATGCGCGGCTCGTGGCGGCCATGGACGCTCAGCGCACCGAGATCGCGGGCGGCTGGGTGGCCGTGACCGATGGGCTCGTTTCGGGGGTGGGTCTGGGCGGCACCGAGCCTGAGGATGCGGCTCGCACCGTCGACGCCGCCGACTGCCTGGTCACGCCGGGCCTCGTCAACACCCACCACCACCTCTACCAGAACCTCACCCGGGCCTTCCGTCCCGCCCTCGACGGCAGCCTGTTCGACTGGCTGCGGGTCCTGTACCCGCTGTGGGCCCGCCTCGACGAGGAGGCTGCCCACGTTTCGGCCTGGGTGGGGTTGGCCGAACTGGCCCTGAGCGGATGCACCACCAGCACCGACCACCTCTATGTCCATCCCGCCGGGGGCGGCGACCTGATCTCCGCCGAGATCGCCGCGGCAACCGACCTGGGGGTGCGCTTCCATCCCACCCGGGGGTCGATGTCGCTCAGCGAGAAGGACGGGGGCCTGCCCCCCGACGCCACCGTGCAGACCGACGACGTGATCCTGGCCGAGTCCGAGCGCCTGGTGGCCGCCCACCACGACCCGTCGCCTGCCGCGATGGTGCGTGTCGCTCTGGCGCCGTGCTCGCCGTTCTCGGTGTCCACCGAGTTGATGACGGCCACCGCCGAGCTCGCTGAGCGCCTGGATGTGCGGCTGCACACCCACCTGGCCGAGGACGTCGGCGAGGACGGCTTCTGCCTGGAGACGTTCGGGATGCGCCCGGTGGACTACTTCGAGCACTGCGGGTGGGGTTCGGACCGTTCCTGGATCGCGCACTGCGTGCAGCCCGACCCGGCCGAGATCTCACGTCTGGGCCGCTGGGGCACGGGGGTGGCCCACTGCCCCAGCTCGAACATGATCCTGGGCGCGGGGCTGGCCCCGGTTCGGGAGCTGCGGGCCGCGGGGGTGCCGGTGGGCCTGGGGGTGGACGGCTCGGCGTCGGCCGACTCGGGCTCGATGTGGTCCGAGGCCCGCAACGCCATGCTGATGGCCCGGCTGCGCGACGGCCAGGCGGGCCGGGCCGGGCTGTTCTCCGCCCGGGAGGCGCTGGAGATGGCCACCCGGGGCGGCGCCGCCTGCCTCGGGCGAGCCGGGGAGATAGGCGAGCTGACGGTGGGCGCCTGCGGCGACATCGCGGTGTGGCCCCTCGACGGGATCGCCTTCGCGGGGGCGTGGTCGGACCCGATCGAGGCGTGGCTGCGCTGCGGCCCGGTGTCGGCGCGTCACACGATCGTCGCCGGCCGACTGGTGGTGTCCGACGGCGAGTTGCGAGCCGCTGGCACCGAGCAGATGCTCCGCGACCACCGCCGCATCTCCGCAACGATGCAGTCAATTTACTGACAAGCAATTACATTGAATAACACATAATAGAAAATGCTAGAGTGTGGCGGGGGCGGCTCCGGTGCCACACCAGTGTGCTCTGCCAAACCGGGGCCGCCCCGACTACGGTGACATCATAGCTGACTGTTGGCCGAATGCAACGATTCTGGGTGATTCTGTAGGAGGACGAATCTTCTTGTAACAATCAGCCGGGCCGGTGAGCCGTGTCCGGCTCAGCCTTGCCGACGCTCGAGCAGGCCTTGCTCCTCGGCCTTGCGGAGTCCGTGGGCGCGGTCGGGCACGCCCAGCGCGTCCCACAGCCGCGACAGTTCCCGGAAGATGCTTCGCCGAGAGTAGCCGAGCTGTGCGGCTAGATCCGAGACGGTCAGGCCCGCCGACACGCCTTCGAGCAGTTGCCGCTGGGCGTCGTCGAGGGCGACCCCGGGGTCGCCGGCCACATGGGCGTGTACTGCGGAGGCGGCCGCATTCAGCCGCTGCGCGCCTGCGGGGGTTGTGAGCGCGGCGAGCCGGTCGAATCGCACAACCGGCGGCGGCTCGTCGTCTGTGTCGATCGCGGCTGGTGTCGACGCCTCAAGGCTGCGGGCACTGCCGACCTCCGCCAGAATCTCGGCAATCGAGTCGGCGGCGTTGGCGAGGTACCGCCTGACGATCACCCAGTCCTCGGCGAGCGATGCCGGGATCTCGCCCTGTCCCATCGACTCGGCGCAGTGCCGGAACAGCGATTCGATGTCGATCTGATACGACACCGGCAACGCCTCGGCGTATAGGGCTACAGCGTCGTCGAGGTAGTCCTTGGTCCAAGGCTCGCAGTGAGGACCGGGCGTGACATCGAAGTCGTATGCCCTCGACATGGCCCGGGAGGCACCGAGGATACGGCCGCAAGCGAGCTCCAGGAGCCGCCGATCCGGCAACGACCATTGCGCAGGTTCCATGTCTGGGATGCTACCGATCCTGCTGCCGCAACTCGGGAGCGCCCGACGAGCGCGGGGTGCTCCAACTGGTGCCGCCTGGCGCCCATGAGTGCCGCCCAGTGCCACGGAGTGTCAGAAGTTGGCAGTCCGCTGCCACAGATTGGCACCGAATCCGGCTCCGTGCGTCCCACCCGGCTGATACGCGTAGTCATACTGACAACGCGAGCGTCGGCCACGAAGCCGAAGGGAACGCACAATGACCATGAACAAGCTCCCAACCCGCAAGTTCACCCGACGCCGCTATCGGTGGGCAGCGGTCACTGCATTGGCCGCAGTGTTGGCTCTCGTCCCATCTGTTCGAGCCGGCGCCACAACAGCAGCTGACGAGACCCCGGCGAGCCAAGACCCGGCGGTGGCGATGTACGCCGCCGATTACTCGGTGTCCCCCGAGGAGGCCGCCAGGCGTCTCGACCGCATACAGCCGCTCCATGAACTCATAGCCGCGATCCGCGAGGCCGAAGCCGAACGCGTGGCAGGATGGGGCATCGATCACTCCCCCACCTTCACCGGCTGGGTACTCCTCACCGGAACCGAGGCCCCCACCGCCGTCTCAGCCGCGACCGCCGAGGCCAACGCCGACCTGGAGATAAGAACCGGCGCAGCCCACACCTACAGCGAGCTGCTGCGAGCCAAGCAGGCATTGCGCGAGACAGGCCCCGTCGGCCGAGTCGACGACCTCGGCGACAACCCGGCGGGCGCGCTCGACATGATCAGCTTCACAGCCGTGGACATGGCCGCCAACGCCGTAGAGATCGGAATCGACCCGCCACTCCACGGCGGCAACCCGCACCAGATCGACGACGCAGGCCCGCTCGGAACCGCCGACGACACATTCGAAACCCAGGCCGCTGCATTCGCAGCAGCCATCGCCCCACACATCACCGTCGCCCACACCGTCGTCGACGGACGCGGCTTGAGGCCTCACAAAGACTTCATCGGCGGGCAAGCCACTACTCCCTGCACAGCAGGGTTCACGGCTCAGAGGGGCACGAGATACGGCATCCTCACCGCTGGGCACTGTGCCGAAACTCTGAGCATGAATGGGGTCGCGCTCGACTTCATCAATGGATGGAACAGTGTAACGGCTGATGCTCAGTTCCATGCTGTGCCAAGCGGCAGCGGACATGTCGTCAAGGACAACTAACTCTGTGGTGCTCAATCGAATATCGAGTGCGACGTGAGCGGTCGTCGCTCACGCTTGACCATGATCGGAGACTTCGTGTGCCATACCGGAAAAAACAGTGGAACCACCTGTGGCACCGTAGACAGAATCGACTATTCACCCGATTATACGAGTGTAGGTAAGGATGCTTGCCTGAACAGCAGGAAGCAACCTACCGACTGTGCAGCCGTCTTCGTGCAGGTAACCGGAGACTATCTGCGCCGATGCTCCGGCGACAGTGGCGGGCCATGGTTCCGTCAGGGTGTCGCTTACGGTCTGCACATGGGTGGAGCAAGCGCATCTTGTACTTCGCACGGAGCCAGTGCACACTTTTCTGCAATTCTGGAGGTCGAGAGCTTCCTCGGAGTTTCTGTGCTTACCTCCGGGGACTGGACTGTGCAATAACCCGCCTAGATAAACTGCAACCGTGAATCACGCCTTTCGGAGCAAGTGGATGTCAATATTCGGCGGTAACCGCGCTCTCGTGCTGGCCTTGGTGTTTGCGATTCCCGTAATCGCTGGCTGTTCACCAGATGAATCTGGGGTTCACCGTGAAACCGCTTCGTTGATCGTGGAAATGTATGACTGGGACCCAGATGGATGGCATGCGGATCAGATATGGAGCGGCCGTCTTGTTCTCGGGCATACAGGGTGCGCGTACCTGGATGTCACTCATCGCGACGGTGTCGAGTTGAGCGATGAGGAGCGGCCTCTCCGCAGTTTCCTGAGACTGCCCCGCACCGCGACAATCTATGATCGGCGGAATCAAACTCTGCGTGTGGGGAATGCACCAGCAATTTCCCTCGGCGATCATGTGACCGTATTGGGCGTGCAAGGATGGAGACAGGAGTCCAATCAAAAGGGTGAAGAATTCAACGTATTTCACAGGATATGGCACGGACCAGACATCGACAATAGCGAAGTTTGTCTCGCCAATGTATCGTTCTGGGTGGCGTCGATGGGTCAACGAGGTCGCCGCCTTGCTCCGGCATTTGTTCCAGTCCAACCATCTGGGCGACCCCCGATTGCGGGTATGGTCTCCGCCGACGATGCATACCACAGCAACTCCATTGCCGATTGGGGTGTACTGGAGATCGACGGGCGTTGCCTCTACCTGTGGGTACCGGACGACAGAATCCCTCTCGACCGTCGAGAAACACCCGAGTCCGCACTTGTTCGCGACGGCATCGAGACCCGCGGCCGTACTCCGGTTGCGCTCCGGCGCACCTTCATCAGGCTGGGACAGCCCGAAGTAGAGTTCCACTCCGAAACCCAGCAGCTCAGAGTGCGGGGCGGCGAGGCGATGACCACGGGAGACCTCGTGGAGGTGGGCGGCGGCCTGGCTGATGGGGATTTCGCCGGGCTCGACCACTACGTCGAGGAGTGCCACGCGCCCAGCGTCATCGCGGCGTCGGTCATGCAGCTCTGCGAGCCGATGCCGGAAAATTGGCCGGGTTTCTGCGAGCCCGCCGGAGTCCGGACCGCCATCGATGAATTGAACTCCCGACGGTTCGAATCGGATCCGTCCGACTCGCCGACGGTCGCTGAGGACTTCTACATGGAGCAGTACGGTGTGGCCCTTCCCGAAGCGCAGGGGCGGTTGGCCCGAATCCCTGTGCAGCAGGCGCTGCTCGACGAGATCCTCGAGATCGAACTGGACCGTGTCGCGGGCCTGGCCATCGACCACTACGACACCTTCGGCGCATGGGTGTGGCTCAAAGGCGGCGACGCTCCCAGCGCACGCACCGCCGAGATCGCCGCGGCCACCGCCGACCTGGAAGTGCGCACCGGCGCAGCCCACACCTACTTCGAGCTGCGCGACGCCAGCGACGAAGTCTCCGACATTCTCGGCATCCTCCCCATCACCGACGAATCGGACGGGCTCGGCTGGCTGGTCCACTTCGTAGACATCGACATGCACACCAACAGCATCGAGATCGGCGTGGACCCCGGCCACGAGACCCGAACCCTGGGAATAGCTGTGGACCCCGACCGCCCCCGAGCCACGGACGAAGAGGTCGAGGCCGCGATGGCTGCCATCGAGGAAGCCCTCGAAGGCCGGGTGTCGGTCGCCTACATCGTCACCGACGGCCGCCGGGACGCCCAGCTCGCCACCCGCCCGCCCGAGCACAACACCGTCGGCCTCGACCGGGCCTACGCGAGACACCAGCGCGAGCAGCGCCGCGCCGGGTAGGGCCGGCCAGCCCCATCACCGGACGGAGCACGCCAGCAACCGCGGCCCCTCGCCAGCCGCGGATCGTCCGACATCGCCGCGGTGGCGCGTTCGGGAGCAGGCCTGCGAGACTCCAGCATCACGGCGTCCACCCGAGGGCGATCCAGAACTAGTAGGAACTGGCAAGCTTGACCGACCCCAAGGAGGCCGACCGGCCGTGAACGACAGCACAGCACGCGAGGAGATGGACTGGGCGCTCTACGGTCAGGGCGTCCGCGAGCTGGCGCAGATGGTCGCCGACGACGGGTACCGGCCCGACATGATCCTGGCCATCGCCCGGGGCGGGCTGTTCTGCGCAGGGTCGTTGGGCTACGCGCTGTCGGTCAAGAACGTCTACGTGATGAACTGCGAGTACTACACCGGCGTGGGCGAGCGCCTGGAGGTGCCGGTGGTGCTGCCGCCGCAACTCGACCTGGTCGACCACCGGCAGTCCAACATCTTGATCGCCGACGATGTGGCCGACACCGGCCACACCCTGAAGCTGGTGCGCGACTACTGCCTCGGCGAGGTGGCCGAGGTCCGCTCGGCGGTGCTGTACGAGAAGTCGCACTCGCTGGTCAAGTGCGAGTACGTGTGGAGGCGCACCGACCGGTGGATCAACTTCCCGTGGTCGACCCTGCCGCCAGTGGTGGACCTCGCCGAGGCCGGCTTCCAGGTTCTCGACGCCTGAGCATCCGATGCCCGGCGCACGGGCCGTCCGACCGGCAACCGCTCCCCGAGACGACGGCTTCTGTGCGCAATCCTGCCGCTGGGGGCGGCTTCGCTGCGCACAGAACGGCCGATGGGCGTAGACAGGGGTCATGGATCCGGCCCTGGTCGACAGGAACGTCACCCATCTGGCCGGGATCGACGACGCCTCGCTGCCGACTCGTTCGATGACCATTCCCGGGATCAATGGATCGCTCGAGGCCCGCATCCTGTCGACCGATCTTCGGGGGTCGAGCACCCGGCTGGTGCGCCTGGGCTCGGGGTGGGGGTCCGAGACCCCCGGTGCCTTCACCGCGACGGTGGAGCTGTTCATGGTCCAGGGCGCGCTGGCGGTCGACGACCATGTCCTGGAGACCGGCGACTACCTCCAGATCCCGCAGAACCGGGTCGTTGGCGGGCTGCGCGTAGCCCATGACGGCGCGGCCCTGCTGATGACATCCGGCCCGGTTCGATACCACCAGCACTTTCTGGGCGGGCCCGCCGACCTCACGCCTGCACGGGCCTCCGACCAGGACTGGGTTCCGGTGCCGCAGATGCCGGGGAGGCTCATGAAGCCTCTGGGGAGGGGCTCCGTCGGCGACGTCTGGCTCGGCGGCGCCCACCAGTGGGACCACGGCGACGGCCGATGGCACAGCCACCCCCATCACGAGGAGTGCTTCGTCATCGACGGCGAGATCACCCTCCGGGAACGGCACGAGGATCCGAACGCCGCGCTCACCGCCGGACCGGGCACCTACTTCTTCCGCCCGGCCGGCGTCCTGCACTGCGGACCGGGATCGCGCTGCGACGACACCGCGCTCACGTTCCACCGCACCTTCGGCGACCTGCACACCGACTGGGACCACGACGCGGCCGCCGAGCCCGGCGCCGACTCGACGATCTGAGGCTCCTAAGAACGTGCGCGGGTAGGTGAAGCCGCGTCGCGGTGCAGGGTGGTGTTTCCCGCTCTTGTTCGCTGCGCTCACGGGCCGCCCAAACCAAGGCGACACGGGCCACGGCCGCGCCCGTATGTGCCGGATTCGCTCGCCTACCCGCGCGGCCTCTCAGGCCAGTACGGAACGGACTGCAGCGGCCACCTCGTCTGGGCCGGGCACCACCGCGGCCTCCAGCGGCGGGCTGAACGGGATCGGCGCAGAAGCGGCGCCGACCCGCGCCACCGGCGCCTCCAACTCCCCGAACAGCTCGGCGTGAAGCTGGGCGGCCAGCTCGGCGCCGAGACCGCCGAAGCGCCACGCCTCGTGGGCCACCACCGCCCGGCGGGTGCGGGCCACCGACGCCAGCACCGTCTCGAAGTCGAGCGGCACCAGCGACCGCAGATCGAGCACCTCGGCCTCGATGCCCTCCTCCGCCAGCTGCGCCGCGGCGGCCAGAGCGTTCAGAGTCATCGCCGAGTAGGACACCACGGTCACGTCGGAGCCCTTGCGAGCCACCGCCGCGGAGCCCAGCGGCACCCGATGGTCGCCGACGGGGACGGGACCGCGCTGTGCGGTGATCTTCTTGTGCTCCAGGTAGATGACGGGGTCGGGATCGTCGATAGCGGTGCGCAGCAGTCCCTTGGCGTCAGTCGGATTCGAAGGAGCCACCACCTTCAGGCCCGGCATGTGGGTGAACACCCCCTCAAGACTGGAGGAGTGCTGGCCGGCGGAGGATCGCAGCACCCCGTCGGAGGCCCGCAGCACCATCGGCACCGACACCTGCCCGCCGAACAGGTAGCGGAACTTCGCCGCCTGGTTGACGATCTCGTCCATGGCGCCCAGCGTGAACTCGACGAAGCTCATCGACGCCACCGGGCGCAGTCCCGCGGTGGCGGCCCCTACCGCGACGGCCACGATGATCGCCTCCGAGATGGGCATGTCCATGACCCGGCGCGGACCGAACTCGTCCACCAGGCCGCGGAACTGGCCGAAGTTGCCGCCCCACGAGATGTCCTCACCCAGCGTGAACACCGCCTCGTCCTCTCTCATGGCCCGGGCCATCGCATCGACGGTGGCCTGGCCGAAGGTCATCCGGCGGGTCTGCTCGGCGTCGTCGGTCCCGGCCGGTCCGGCCTCAGCCTCGGAGCCGCCACCGACACGACTCCGGGTGCGCCGGTCCGGGGTGCCAGCGACAAGGCCCGAGTCGTGCGCTTCGTCGGCATCCCCGCCACGGTCGATACGCGCCGGCCGATCCGATGTGAACACGTCCTCGAGGGCAGTCTCGGGGTCAGGGTCTGCACCGGCTTCGGCCCGCTGCTCGGCCTCGCCGACCACCCCGGCAGCATGCTCCCAGACCGCGGCGCGCTCGGCCTCGTCCAGCCAGCCGCGCTCGACCAGCACCGCCTCCCAGCGCCCTATCGGGTCGCGGTCGCGGTGCTCGTCCACCTCGGCGGCGTCGCGGTACACCTCGGCGTCGCCCACGTAATGGCCGCCGAACCGGTACGTATCCATGTTGAGCAGCGTCGGCCCGGAGCCGGCGCGGGCCCGGTCCACCGCCCGCGCGGCCGCAGCCGCCACCGCGCCCACGTCGTTGCCGTCCACCGTCTCACCGGGCATGGCGTAGGCGCCGGCTCTCACGGACAGATCGTCCACCGAGGTGGTGCGCTGCCGCGCCGTGAACTGTGCGTACTGGTTGTTCTCGCACACGAAGACCACGCCGAGGCGATGCACCGAGGCGAAGTTGAGGGCCTCGTGGAATGTGCCCTTGTTGATCCCGCCGTCGCCGAAAAAGCACACCGCCACCTGGTCGGCCTGTTGGTAGCGGGCCGCCAGGGCCGCCCCGGACGCGATCCCGAACCCGCCGCCGACGACGCCGTTGGCGCCCAGCATCCCAAGGGAGAAGTCAGCGACGTGCATCGAGCCGCCCCGACCCCGGCACGCACCGTCGGCCCGCCCGTACAGCTCGGCCATGAGCGCGGCCGGAGCCATCCCCTTGGCCAGGGCGTGGCCGTGGCCGCGGTGGGTCGAGGTGATGTAGTCGTCGGACCGCAATTGCGAGCACACCCCGGCCGCGATGGCCTCCTGGCCCAGGTAGGTGTGCACGAAGCCGGGGAGCTTCCCGGCGGAGAACAGCTCCTCGACCCGGCTCTCGAACAC
>LXNI01000552.1_pt1 | contig 41845 bp, 37 predicted proteins | sample 809091 | NCBI WGS metagenome assembly LXNI01 (sample SAMN04870527, study PRJNA318959) | sponge metagenome | biome: 01000161; feature: marine sponge reef; material: water | host: Sarcotragus foetidus | place: Greece: Milos, Mediterranean Sea | collected 2013-05-29 | depth 5-7 m
CCACGGCGCTCATACTTCGGGCGAGTGATTTCGGTCCACATGTCGTGCCTCCTCGTTTGCTTTGACACAACCGAGTAAGGCACAACCGACTGAAATCACTCAACTAGTTTCGAGTTGAACTCTGAAGCTCTGGGGCGCGGCGGGTTATGGCACGGGCGAGGTAACGCTCAAGACCGCCATGGACGAGAGCTACAAGTCCGATACCACCTGGAGCACGGCGGCGGCCGGGCTCAGGGGCGATCTGCTGGCGCCCCGGCCCCCCGGATCGGGGTCCGGGGCAGGGTCCGGGCCGGCGCTGGCGGTGACCTCGGACGCCTTGTGGACACGGACCTCGTCGGAGAAGACGGACCGGCTCGCGGCGTCGGACTCCGATGCGACCCGTCTCCGGCTCGGCCTGGAGGGCGGTTACCGCATGGCGCTGGAGGGCGGCGGTCATCTGACACCCAGGCTCGAAGTCGGCGCGCGCCATGACGGCGGCGACGCGGAGACCGGCTTCGGCATCGAGCTCGGCGGCGGCATCGGGTGGAACGACCCGGCGCTGGGCCTTTTGCTCGACGTGTCGGGCCGCTCGCTGATCGCGCACGGCAACGACGACCTGAAGGACCGGGGCTATGCGGTCTCGCTTGCCTTCGATCCCGACCCGGAGATCCGGCGGGGTCCGTGGCTGAGCCTGCGCCAGGAGTTCGGCGGACAGGCGCGGGGCGGGCTCGATGCGCTGTTCGCGCCCGACTCGCTGGAGGACCGCACGGGCAGCGAGGCGACGAGCCGCTGGAACATGGAGGCCGCCTACGGCTTCCCGGCCTTCGGCGGGCGCTTCACCGGCAGCCCGCATGTCGGGCTGGGGCTCGCTACGGGTACGCGCGACTACAGCCTCGGCTGGCGCCTGACGCCGGAGGGACGCTCCGCGGCGAACGTCTCCTTCGGCTTGCGCGCGACCCGCCGGGAGAACGACGCGCCGCCGCCGGAGCACACCATCGGGTTTGAGATTACCGCGCACTGGTAAGCCGTGGTGTGCGCCGACAACCGCGCTGCCGGATCGGAGCCAGCCTGCCCCGGTTCGGCCTGTGCGCCCTGCGACGGACTGCCCTTCCGGGCTGGACCCGGGGGTGGCTGACCGTGGCTCGGCGTAAGCATCCGGCGAGGACCGCGGACGGTGAATCGCGGGTCGTGACACGGTGGGATCGGGAAGATCGAACACGGAGGGGCGAGTGATGCTCAGCGCCACGGTTACGTCCACCGTGGACCGCGCGGAGACGCGGGCTCGGCCGGAGGAAAGACGGTGTCCGGGGTGAGGTCCGGCTTAGGTTGATGGGCCGGCCGCAGCCCATCCACAACGCAGGTTTGCCCATCAACGTTTGGCAAAATGGTTTCCGGGGCCCGCGGCCCGCTCAGACGCGGCTGACGGTCCAGACCACCCGGCCGACCACATGGGCGTCTTCGGCGAGGCAGGTGTAGGCTTCGTATTCCGGGTTGGCGGAGTGAAGCCTGAGTTGCGGCGGCTCGCCGCGGGGCAGAACCTCGACCCGCTTGACCACCAGGCCGGTACCGTCCCAGAGCACGAACATCTCGCCGGTGGCGGGGATGCGCCGCGCGATGTCGACGACGATGCGGTCGCCATCGTGCATCTCGGGCTCCATGGAATTCCCGCGCACGCGCAGGATGCGGAGGCCGGCGGGGTCGGCGCCGGCCTCGTGACGGATCATGCTTTCGGGCAGATACCAGCGCGCCTTCTCGGTGGTGAATTCCTCGCTCAAAGCCCCCGCCCCGGCGGCGGCCTCGACCGCCATCTCGGGTATGGCGGCAAGCGGGGCGCCGGGAAGAGCGCCCGGCGGGGTGCGCCGCCTGCGCTTCTGCGGCTTCCGCTTGGGCGCCTCGGCAGGGCGCAGTTCGGAGCCGCCGCAGCCCAGCAGCCCGGCAAGCTTTTCGCTGTCGCTGTAGTTCAGCGCCGCCGGCGTGCCGCGCTCCAGAAACTGGTGCATGTAGCTCGGACTGCGGCCGATGGCGGCGGAGGCCTCCTTCATGGTGAGGCCGCGCTTCCAGAGCAGGTCCTTGATTTTTTGCCGTAGCGGGTCGCGTTCCATCGTAGCCCCTCGCGCGTTTGGCGTTGATAAATAGTGTATTCAATATCAAAACATATTGTCAAGGCTGCATGTTCCCCATACGTTCCGGATCATGACGCCTTTAGAGACATCCCTCAAACGCACCATTGAGGCCTACATCCAACGGCACGGTATGACCCCGAGCCGCTTCGGACAGGCCGCGCTGCACGATCCCTCCTTCGTCGGCGTCTTCGGCCGGGGCCGCTCGCCGCGGCTTGATACCGCCGACCGGCTGCTGGCCTTCATGGGGCTTGAGCCCCTCGGGCCCGGCTTCCGGCGCGAGGTCGACGCGTTCCTGGCGGTCACCGGGGCCAAGTCCTCGGAATTTGGCCGGGAAGTGAGCGGCAATCCGTCCTTCGTGACCTGGCTGCGCCGGGGCGGCTCGCCGCGGCTCGCCACCGTGGACAAGGCGCGCGCCTGGATGGAGCGCGCGGCGAGCGCCGGGGAAGTCCGGGCGATCCGGGCCATGGCGTCCGGGGACGGGGAGATCAGCCAGGACATCTTCAAGGGAGACTGCGACATGGGCGACGACGCCTGGCAGTACATGGGCACGCGCGATGTGGCGTCCATTCTGGGCCTGAGCCCGCGCACGCTCGACCGCTACCGGGTCAGCGGCGCGGGTCCGAAGTTTCACAAGTTCGGCAACCGGGTGCGCTACGCCCGCGCCGATGTCGAGGCGTGGGCGGCGGAACGCCGGTACGGCTCGACTTCCGGCGAGGGCGGCCCGGCGGGGAAGACGGCGTGATGGGCGGCCCCGTTGTCCCGCGGCTCAAGAGATATCGGCAGGCCGTCCACCGGTTCGCCGGACGCGGCGGGCAAGAAACACCTGCACGGAACACTACGCGCATGACCGGTGAACTCTTGTTTGCTTGTCCGCACCCTGGTTTGCCGATCGGTTTCGCGCGATCCGTCTGTTTCGCATTGTCGCTTGCCGTGCTTGCGGGCTGCGGCCTGGCCGAGGTCGAGCAGGCGAGGATGGAGACCGGGGATGTCGCGCGGCAGGTCTCGGCGCTGCGGGCGCCGCACGCCGGGCCGCGCCTTTCAACCGTGCGGCTGATTGAGCGGCGGCCCTATGTCGGATTGACACGGATCGAGCCCGATCCCCGCGCCGGTCTGCCGGCGCGCTTTCGCCGCGTGGACGCGGTGACGCTGCCGCTGTCGGGGATCGGCGCGGCGGCGGTACTTGCGGGACGCATCGAGGCGGCGACCGGCCTCGCGGTGCGGTTTACCGGTCCTCCGCGCCGGACAGACGAGACGTCGGACGAGACGGCGGGCGATCCGCCCGCGCATCTCCTCGGCGAGGCCGGACGAGACGGGTTGTCGCCGGACGGCGGCATCTGGACCGGTCCGCTCGATGCACTGCTCGATGCCTGGACCGGGCCCCCCGGCTACGAATGGCGTTTTGAGGCGGACCGCCGGGAAATAGAGATCGTGCGCGGCCGTTCCGCGGTCTTTCATATTCACGCGCTGGCCGGCACGCAGCGCTACACGGTGTCGGCCTCGACCCGGGACACCAGCGCCGCCGGAGACGGCGGCGGCGGCAACCTCACCAGCCAGGCGATCTCCACCGAGACGGATTACGACCCGTGGCCGGAGATCGAGGGCCAGTTGAAGGAATTGCTCGATCCGGCAACGCGGCTGTCGGTGGCGCCGTCGAGCGCCTCGGTGACGGTGAGCGGCACGCCCCGCGATATCGCCCGGGCGCGGGCCTACCTCGGCTATCTCAACCGCGAGGTGCTGCGGCCCGTCACCCTGTCGGTGCATGTCTATTCGGTGCGCGTCGAACGCGAGGCGGATTATGGTCTCGGACTGAGCTTCTCGATCGCCCGGCTGCTCGGCGAGGCGCTGCGCGTCTCGGTGGGCGCCAACGCGGTGGCGCTGATAAAGCCCTCTCCCGATGGCGGGAGCGGCGATACCCTGTCGGCGACGGTGAGGGCATTGAACAGCGCGGGCGCGGTGTCGCGGGTGCTGTCGGCCGATATTCCGTCGCTGAACGGCAAGCCGGCGCAGTTCTTCGAGCTCTTCCAGGAAGCTTACCTGCGCGAACTGCGCACCACGGCGGGCGACGGCATCGCCCAGACCGAGCTGACACCGGGCACGGTCTCGTCCGGCTTCGCGGTGAGCTACCTGCCCCGCATCACCGGTCCCGGCGAGGTGCTGGTCCGGCTATTCGCGAGCCTGCGGGACCGCCCGTCCTTCACCGCGTTCACGTCGAACAATCAGACCATCCAGCTCCCGGCCTATGCCAGCCGGGCCATTCAGGTGACCCAGAAGATCGGACGCGGCGAGACGCTGATGGTGACCGGGTTTTCCGACCGCAGTGCGGCGGCCGGGCGTTCGGGCACGTTCGACGCCGATCTGCCGTTGCCCGGCGGCGGGCGCAAGGCGTCCGCGGCCCGTATCGAACAGGTGCTTCTGGTCACCGCCGATATCGGCGAACCCCTCGGCATCGCGGAAGTCCGGGGGATGGCGTTTTGAGCAGGATTGTCGTTAACGGACAGCCCTTCGCGGCGGGGCTTTACTGGCTGGAGCGGGCCGGGCCCGGCGCCACGGCGCGCGCCGCGCGGCGCTTCGCGCGGCCCTGGTATGTCCACCGGGCGGACCAGACCGGCTATGCCGGCGGGACCGAAGACGACGCCCTGGAGGGACTCCCGGCGCTCGCGCCGGCATTGGCCGCCCTGATCGAGAGCGACTTCTGGATGGCCCTGGTCGCGGGCGATGCGGCCACGGACAATTCAACCGGTTCCGGCGGTACTAGCGGTACCAGCGGTACTGGCGGCACCGGCGATACCGGGCATTACGCGCTGATCAAGGTACGCGACGGCGCCGTGCTCGCCGATGGCGACGAGGTATTCACGAACCCGGATGCCGCCGTCGAAGCCTTCGGCCGCGCGCGCGGGCTGGGCTGGGACCTCTACGCGACGCCCGGCCTGCTCGCCGGCGGCGCGGACCGGGATGTCACGGAACTCGATGTTTCCCGGCTCGCCGCCGGACCGGAGAATGTGCTCCGCCGGGCGCCGTTTACCGGGATTCGGCGCTCGCACCTGGCGCTGGCCCTGTTGTTGCCCGCCGCCATTGCCGGCGCGTGGACCGCCTGGTCCCAGCGCGACGCCCTCCTGCACTGGATTACCGGGCCGGAACCCGTTGCCGCCGCCGCCCCGCCGGCCGAGCCGGACCTCGCGGCCGCAATCGATGGCGCCGCCCTGATAGAGGCCTGCCGGCGGGCATTGATCGATAATCCGCCCTGGCTGCCGGCCTGGCGGATCGAGAGCCTTGCCTGCGCCGCCCGCTTTTCCGATCCCGAACTTGCCCTGCTCCGCCCCGAACTGGCGGGCCGCGCGGTCATGCTGGTGCGCTGGCGGCTTGGCCCGGGCCGTGCCGAGCCCCTCAACCGGCAACTCGCCGAGCAGCATCTGTCGCGCTGGTATGCCGCGTCCGTGGTCGGTGCCCGCGCCTGGGCGGTGCTGCCGCTCGCGCCCGTGCTGCGTATCGCCGAGACCGCGCCGCCCCCATTCCTGGCGTTTCGCCGTGTTGTCGACCGTGAACTCGGCCTTCACGGGGCGCGGATCGACTACGCCCGCGGCCCGCAAGGCGGCTGGACCGTCCGGATCGGCCATCCCGGCCCGTTGCCGCGCCTTGCCGGTCTATTCCGCGGGGCCGCCGGCCTCGCCGGTCTCGAGATCACCGGGCTGGAGCGCGGCGCCGGCGGGGGATGGCGCCTGCATGGCCGCCCCGTGGCCCCGGAGGCGATGACGCCCGCGGAATTCCGCGAGGCGGCCCGCACCCCGGAAAGCAATTCCCGACTGTTTCCAACCGAGGAGGTACCCCATGAGTAGAACATTCCGCGCAACCATGCTGGCCGGGGTCAGCCTGTGCGCGCTTCTCGATGCCGCCCCGGCGAGCACCCAGCAATCCGCGAACGAGCGTGTCTACCGCCAGGAGGCGCTGGCCCATGCCCGGGCGGTGACCACGGCCTGGCGGCGCCTGGAGAGCTACATTCTCGAGGGCTCCGCCGGCACGCCCGATCCCGAAGGCCCCAGCGCCTCGGGCTGGAGCGGGCCGGTCCCGCCCGCCGCCAGCGGCTGGCTTGCGGACTGGACGCAGCGCGGCGTGCGCGCGCGTTATTGCGAAGACACGCTTCTGGTCTATCTCGCGCCCGGGCGCCTCAAGGGCGTCGGCCGCGATCACCGCGCGGTCCAGGCGGCGCCCCATGCCTACGGCGGGGGCGGAACGCAAGACCGAGTTCCGGTGCTGCACTGGCTGGAAGCGGGCCGGGCCACGGGCGCCGCGGGCCGCCCTTCGGTAACGCTGCCGGCCTGCCTGTCGGATACCGCCCGTGGCGGGCCGCTGCCGACGGGCCGCGCCGCGCTTGCCGGCACGGTGCGCGATCCCTACGCCCACACCAACGAAAGTGTGAGCCGCGAACGCCGGGTTGAGGCCTGCGCCGCCGGTGAGCACGGCCAGGGGCGGACAAGCGTACGCGAGGTCACCCAAACCCGCGACGAACGCGGCAACCCGGTCGGCGATCCCGTATTCGGCCCGTGGCGGGTTCTGATCGACGAATGCCGGGCCGATTACACCACTTGGGAGAACTACACGCTGGCCTGCCACTGGGACGCCGGGCCGCCCCACAACCGGCGCATGGAGGGCCGCGAAATCTGGCGCCGCCTGAAGAGCGTGACGGCCGACGGCGAGACCCTGGGTGCGCCCGAATTCGTCTCGACAAGCTGCTGGACCGGCAAGGTTCCCGAGACGCCCACGGCGGTGGTGACGGAGACCGCGCAATCCGAGGCGATGACGGATAGCTGCCCGTCCGGCTATACCGGAAGCCGGGACTACCGGCGCACCGTCACCCATAGGGGCACCCAGTTCCCGTGGGATGACGAGCCGGTCGTACAGATCAATTTCGGCCCCTGGATTCTGGAGGTGGACGACTGCCAGGCCGTGATCCCGCCGGATTTGGATTTCGATGATGGCGGCGGCGGGGACATCGGCGGTGTGGGCGGAGAGGGTGATACCTGGGACGATTCCTGCGGCACCGATAGCGGCCCCGACGATCCCGGCTCGGACACCTGCGACACCGACGGCAGTTTCGACTTCGACGATGGCGGAGATGGCGGCGGCGATGGCGGAGATGACGGCGGCTGTTTCCTGACCACGGCGATTGTCGAGCGCCGCGGCATCGAAGCGGATAACGGGCCAACCCTGACCGCGCTGCGCGGTTTTCGCGACGGCTACATGATGAAGACCCCCAAACGCCGGGCGCTGGTCGCGGAATATTACGAGATCGCGCCCGGCATTACCGCGGCAATTCCCGAAACGCATTCGGACTGGGACTGGATCGGCGGGCGCATCGACGCGGCCATCAAGGCGATCGCGTCGGGCGACGAAGACCAGGCGTTCGGGATCTATGCCGCCATGGTGCGCCGTCTCGCCCAGCGCTGGGCGGAACCGGCCGGCCGCATGGCCGGCGGCGCGGACACCACCGAAGGAGCACGGTAATGACCTGGAATTCATCCCTGCCGCTGGCCCTGGCCGCAATGATGGCGAGCGGTCTCATGGCGGATGGCGCGGCGGCGCAAGGCCCGCCCGCCCGACCCAACTACAGCTCTCATGCCGCCGGCTTCTTCACCGGCCTGCTGGAGGGCCGGGTCTGGATCCTGGAGCGGCCGAACTCGCGGCGGGCTGGGGACCGCAATACGGTCTGGGCGCACTACCACGGCCCGGACGGCACGCTTCGCGCCTGCGCCCATCTCGGCGGCGCCCATGCGCCCGGAACCGCGCGCTGGCGGGTGGTGCCGTCCCGTAAGTTCCGCGCGCTCTACAATTTCAACGAGATGGGCGTGGAACCGGATCCCGGGCAGCGGCGCGGCCACACCCCGATATTCTACGACCCCGCCACCGGCGTGCTGCACAACGAGGCCTTGGGAGCCGCGTCCGGAATCTGGGCCGTGGCCTCTTACGGCTGGGTCCAGGAAAGCTGGCCCCGGGCGATGAAGGACGCCTGCCCGGACCTGGCGTTGCCGCCGGACCTGCCGGTCAACGAAAAGCAGACCTCGACCGCGTTCGACCAGATGATGGCGCAGGATACGGAGGCGCCGCTGCGCGGCTTTCCGGGCTCCGAACTGCGCGGGCCCGGCGCCACCGGCCTCGCCGCCTCGGGCGGGCGTCCGCTCCTGCCGGCGGCGGCCCTCAGGCGCTTCCTCGAAGACAATAACGGCCGGGTGCTCACCGGCAATACCGGTGCGCGCCACGTTCTGGTGCTCGGTCCGGACCGCGACGAGCTGTGGCTGCTCGACGGCAATGGCCGTGCCGGCGCAATCGCCGATACCGGCCATCTCGTCCCGGCATCGGACGGTGCGGAGATCGCGCTGCATTACGAGCGGCTGCCGCTGCGTCCGCGTTTCCGCATCGGCGACGCGCTGCCGCTGTTGCCGACCGGAGAACGGTATGCCGCGATGCGGCTGACCGATTGGCTGGCGGCGCGCGGCGCCCCGGTGACGCTGCCCTTCATGGACGCCCGGGAGTCCACGTTCCGCTTCCGGGCGGACGGAACCCTGACCGCAATATTGAAAGACGGCAACGGCGCCCGCGAAACCCCCGGTGCGTGGCGCTGGTCCGGCGGCGAACTCATCGTGACCCTCGACGGCGCGGCGGCGGCCAACAGCTATCCCTGGCGCGCGCTCGCCGCCCATCTCGGATGGTCGCCCGAATGACCGCCGGGGCGTATCTTCGCACTCTCGTGGCTTGTCTCGTGGCTGGCCTCGCGGCGATGGCGGCGGCATCGGGCGCATCCGCGCTGGATGGGGTTTTACCGGCGGCGCCGGGGACGCAATCCACCGGGGCCGCCGAGGCGGCGGCGGCCGCGCCGGCCGGCGTGAATTCAAGGCCGGTGCTTTCCGTCTCGCCCATGATGCCATCCATGGGCGCCCCGAACGGCGGGGGCCGCAGCCGTCTGCTTCGGGTGCTGGACGGCGGGGCGGCCGGGCAACCGCAAAGGTTGGGCCCGGGCGAAGAAGCGCGGACGCCAGATGGGTCCGTTCCCGAGACCGGCATAGCGCCGCCGCCGATGGCTGCCTCCGTCATCGCGGGTTGTCCGCGCGATCTGCTGACCCGCCTGCTTGAGGGTGTGACGGAGAGGCGGGACATGCTGTCCGCCCTGGCGATCGAACAGGAGATCCTGAAGCTATGCCATGAGCGCCAGCTGATCGTGACCGGGATATTCGAGACGGAGGCGCAGCTGCGGGCGCTCCGGGCGCCAACGGTACCGCCCGCCGAAAATCGATCCCGGGCGGCGGCCGCCGCCGTTCCCTCGGTCGTGCCCCAATTGAACAGGGCCGCCGCAAAGCCGCCGGCGTCCTCCACGATTGCGCGCAAGCCCGCGAATGCCGCGCCGGCCGCGCCGCGCTACGGCTGGTTCTCGATCGTCGGGATGACCGGCGATCTGCGCGCCGGCGTCACCGACGGAGCTCGGGTCTGGTTCGTGCGCGAGGGCGATCCCCTCCCCGGCGATATCCGGGTCGGCCGGATTGCCGCGCGCCCTCCAGGCGTGCAAATCGAGGGTTCCGGCGGTCACGCACTGCCATACAGGGCCAGGCCCGGAGACGGCTCATGACCCGGCCTCTTGCACGGTTATTGGCATGGCCCGGCAGGCGCAACGGCGTCGCCGCGGCGGATATCCCGGATGCCGACCGGCTGATCCGCGTCCCCGCGATGGACGTCCGGTTCCGGCGCATCTCGGCGGTGTTTGCCGGCGGGCGATGCCTGATCGCGCGCGGTTACGAGGCCGACGCCAGGCTGCGCTCCGCCCTGCTGGCGCTCCGCCAGAGCGGGGCCATCCCGGCCGCGATGGCCGAGGAAACCGCGACCCTCGAAGAGATCGCCGAATGCTGGCGCTCGGCGGCCGCCCCATCCTCACCGGCGGCGGGCGAAGCGGCGGCCCGGCGGATCAAGCGCCTGTTCGAGGATGCCGCCCGGGCGCGGGCGAGCGACGTGGTGTTCGAGACCGGCGGCGGCGCCTGTCATGTGTTCGCCATCGTCAACGACCGCAAGCTGCCCTTGGCCGGGCCGATGACGGCGGAGGAGGGCCGCGAGGCCGCCGGCTTCCTGTTCCATTGCAAGGACGAGGGCTCGTCGCAGACCAGCTACCGGCGGGGCTCCTTCCAGGGTTTTTCGATCCGCGCCGGCGGCCAGGTGCCGCTGCCGGCGGGTATCTCGGCGCTGCGCTGCCAGCGCGGCCCCCACGAGCCGGACGGCGACCACCTTTTCGCGCGCATGTTCTATTCCGACCGGCTCGACGCCGGCATGACCCTGGAGCGTCTCGGTTTCTCGGCAACCGAAGCCGCCCTGTTCGCCGGCATCCGCATGGCGCCCCATGGCGGTGTCTTTATCGGCGGCACGGCGGGCGACGGCAAATCGACCACCTTGGCCGCCAACCTCGCCCTGCAGATGGCCGAGTTCGGCGGCCAGCTCAATCTGGTGACCATCGAGGACCCGGTCGAATACCGCATTCCGGGCGCGGTGCAGATCGCCGTGCCGACCTCGGGGCTCGGCGACGAGCGGGCCGGGCATTTCAAGGAGGCGCTGATGCATTTCTGCCGGATCCACCCGGCCAGCGGCATGGTCTCCGAGATCCGCGACGCCGACGCGGCCCGCCAGGTGATGCAGTTCATCGATACCGGCCACCAGGTGTGGACCACGATCCACGTCCATTCGGCCAACGCCATCCTGTTCCGGCTGATCGACATGGGCGTCGGCGTGGCCGAGGTGACCAAGCCCGGCAACGTCGCGCTGCTGATGAAGCAGACCCTGTTGCCGCTTCTGTGCCCGGATTGCGCCCTTGAGCGCCCGGCGGACGGGCGGGAAGCGCCGGATCACCTGGCCGCCCGCCTCGGCGGCAACGGAGCGGTCCGCTACCGCAACCCCAAGGGCTGTCCCCGGTGCCGGCGGGACGATGGCGGCGCCGTCGCGGCCCGGGCCTGGAACGGCTACATCGAACAGACGGCGATCGCCGAGACCATCCGGCCCGACGCCGGTTATCTCGCCTTCGTGCGCGACCGCGATCCCCTGGGCGCCTGGGCCTATTGGTGCCAGGAGATGGGCGGCGCGCCGATCGGCGGCAAAATCTGGAAACTGGTGGCCGAGGGCGCGGTCGACCCGTTCGACGCCCTGCTCAAGGGCGCCGGCACCGAACATGAGGCGTCCGCGAGCCTTAAATTGGTCCCGGAGGCGGTCGGATGATGGGGCCGTTCCGCTTGGGCGTCCGCATCGGCGTCTTCTGGAGGCGGGCAATCGCCGCGCTGGTGCTCGGGCGCAAGGCGCGGGTGGATTGTTTCCGCACAATCGCCGATCTGCTGGAATCGGGCTTCGAGCTTGAACGCGCGCTCGACGTCACAATGCGGGCGCAACGCGGCCAGGGGCCGGGCATGCGCGCCCGCCTGCTGGAAGGCTGGCGCCGGGCGCTGATCGAGAACCGTTTCGCCGAGGCGATGGCGGCCTCCGCGCCGCCGGCCGAGGCGATGATCTTCCAGGCCTACGGGCGGATCGAGGCCGCCCTCCTGTTCGCCGCCGCGGCCCGGGTCGCCGATTTGCGCGACCGGCAGATCTCTGCGGTCCGGAAGGCGCTCGCCATGCCGCTGACGCTGGCCGGCGGGCTCGCAATCATGCTGTGGGCGGCGGGGGGATATTTCGTGCCGGTGCTGGAAAGCGTCGTGCCGCCCGAACGCTGGGGGCCGGCCGCGGGCCTGTTCCGCACCGCCTCGGCCTGGCTCCATGCCGAGCCGCTCCTGTTTTTGGCCATCTGCGCAACCGTCGCGGCCGCGACAGGCACGGCGATGGTCCATTGGACCGGTCCCGGCCGGACCGCGCTCGACCGCATCGCGCCGTTTTCGCTCTACCGCACGATCACCGGCTCGGCCTTCCTGTTCGTGGCGCTGGAGTTCCTCGCCGCCGGTCTCGATCTCAACGACCGCGCCTTCGAGGATCTGAAGCGCCCCGCCTCGCCCTATGCGCGCCATCGCATCGGCGCGATCCAGCGGGGCATGGCCCGGGGCGCGGGTCTGGGCCGCGCCATGGCGCTGGCCGGACACGGGTTCCCCGATCCGGCGCTGGTGCCCGTCGCCGCCGCGCTCGACGGCGCGCCCGGCTGGGAGGACAAGCTCGCCCGCTTCGTCGAGCGCTGGGTGGGCCGCTCCGAAGACCTGCTCAAGTCCCGCGCCGCGGCGCTGAACGGCGCCCTCCTGATCGTCGTGACCCTGGCGATGGCGGCCGGCATCGACGCGATGTTCTCGGTGCTGCAACAGGCCGGACGGTCATGAGCGATGACCGGAGGCAAACGAAACAGGGGGGGAAGGCATGGCGTCCCCCGCACGGATCGACGCCCCGGCGGACCGGACGGCCATCGGAAGGATAAGTGGATGAAAGAGACGGCAATGAAAGGAAGAGAGATGGCGGCACGGATGAAAACGGGAATGGCGGGCCTGGGGGCCGCCGTCAAACGCTACCGGGCGCGCCGCTTCCGGCGCGGTTTCAGCCTGTTCGGGGTTCTGCTCGGGCTCGGCCTCGCCTCGGTGGTCGTCGTCGGCGCCGTCGGCACCTACAACGCCGCCCGCGAGGCGGCCAACCGGTCCGAGACCCTGGTGCTGCTGAACCGGATCCGGGCCAATATCGAAGCCGCTTTCGCCGGCGCGCCGAGTTACGGCAACAACGCCGATCTGGTCGCCGCGCTCGACCGCCGGGGCGGCATTCCGGACAGCGCCCGGACCATCGGGACCGGCGACAAGGCCGAAATCCGCCATCCCTTCGGCGGGCTGGTGACCGTAACCGGCGGGCCGGGCGGCATTACCAACCGCTTCCGCATCCAGTTCGCCGATGTCGACAACGAAATCTGCGCGGCGCTCGGCGATGCCTATGCCGGGCGCAGCCGGGCCCGGGCCGGGGTGATCTCGATCACGATCAACGGCGCAACTCTCACCTCGCCCGTCACGGCGGCCCAGATCACCACGGCCTGTGACGATGGCGACGGCGCCAACGATATCGGGTTCATCTTCGGATGATCCGCGCGCGCAGACATACATGCGGCGCGGGGGCGCTGCTCGGCGTGCTGCTGCTGGCGGCGTTTTCGGGAACCGTGCTGAGCCTGCATTACGAGGCGCGCGGACTGGCCCGCGGCGAGGCGCTCGACCGCGCCGCCGGGCGGATCTTCGCGGCCTGGTTCCGGGCCGCCCACCGGGCGAGCCAGGAACACGCGGCGGCCTTCCAAACCAACCTCGCGGGCGGGAACACAATTGTCCTGACGCCGGCGCGGTTGCGCGCGCTGGGCGCGGCCCCGCCGGGACTGCCCGACGTATCGGGCCGGAACGCCGCGTTCGCGCTCGGCGTTATCGCCGACGGCACGCCCGACGGCGTTCCCATGGCCTTCGGCGTTCTCGAACCGACGCCGGATGGCGGCGCCGCGCACGGGGTGGCGATGCGCGAAGGCGCGCTTGCCGCCGGCCTCGCCGGTCTGGAACAAATTGGCGGCGGCGCCCTGATGGCGCCGCATCTGCCGGCGATCGAGGCGGCCCTCGGCCGCCCGCTCGGACCCCAGGCACTCTATGTCACGGGCGATCACGGGCTTCGGTATCTGGAGCAGGCGCTCTACCGGCGCGCCCAGCCCGGCCGGGCGTATCTGAACCGGCTGGAAACCGGCCTCGACATGAGTTCCGCCGATCCCGGCAATCCGGCGGGCCGGAACATCGTTGCGGCCGGGGCGGTGAGAGCGCGCGCGGCGGATTTAAGCGGCATGGCCGAAATCGGCGGCAATGCGGTGGCGGATGATGCCGTCATGGCCGGGCGCCTCGCCGCGGCGGAGATCTCCGCCCGGGAATTCGGCGGCGCGGCCCTGACCGTCTCCGCCGATCTGATTGTCGGCCATGCCGCCACCGGCGTTGTGTCCGCCGCCTCCGTGACAACCGCCGGCAGGCTCGATGCGGGAGGTTTGAGCATTGCGGGCCCATTGAGCGCGCGGACACTTTCCGCCGCCAGGTTGGCGGCAATCGCCGGTGAGGCGGCGGTCACGGGGACGTTCGACGGCGAGGAAACCAATGCAGGCGATCTCCGGGCGGACGGCATCGCCGCCCGGGCCGCGCACGCACCGCAAGCCCGCATCGACGGCCTGATGAGCGTCGGGAGTTGCGGCGGATGTTGAGGCGCATGCCGGGACCGGCGCCGGGATGCCGGTACACAAAGTTCCGCCGGGGGCTGAGCCTGTTCGGCTCGCTTCTGGCGCTGGCGCTTCTGGGCATGATCGTCCTTGCCGGCGCTACGTTCTTCGAGACACTCCAGGCCGAAAACCGCGCCCGCATCGCCGTCAAGCAATTGACCGTGCTGGCGGATGGGGCGGCGAGCCATGTGCATGGCCGGTTTCCGGAACTCCTGGCGGCCGCGCGGGGCGGGCCTCAGGAGATCACCCTTGCCCAACTCAAGGGCGCCGGATCGCTGCCGGCGGATTTTCCGGCGGTGAACGCGCTCGGGCGCGGCTACCGGGTGCTGATTCTCTCCGCCGGCGCGGACGCCATCGACGTCCTGGCAGCCGAGGCGGTGGGGGCGGGCGATACGGTCCCGCCGCCGGCCGCGTTGCTGGAGGCCGCCGGCGAGGCGCGCCTCGGCCTGGTTGCGCCCGATGCGCCGTCCCGGCTGGCCGGACCCGCCATCGATCATGACGTCGGCGCCTTCCAGGCGGCCTTTGGCGGCGCCCCGGCCGTGGGTGCGCTCGCCGCGCTCGGCCGCTTCGATCACCAGGCCGTCTACGGCGGCAGGCTCCAGCGGCTCGCCGTGCCGGGCTTCCCGGACGCCAACCGGATGGAGACCGATCTCGATTTGGGCGGCAACGCCATCACCGGCGCCGGACGGCTGTCGGCCGAAAGCCTCGTCCTGAGCGGTGATCTGGAAGGGGGCGGCGATATTGCGCTGAACGGCGATTTGACGGTCGGACAGGCCGTGCGGGTCGCCGGGACGGTCGAGGCGGCGGGTGTAATCCGCGGCGACACGGCTTCCTTCGCGGGCGTGGTGTCGAGCGGGCCGCTGAGGGTGAACGGCGCGCTCCAGGCGGCAAGCATCAATTCCACCGGGGCCGTCACGGCCGGTTCGGTCGCCGCGACGGGGACGGTCACCGCCGGCAGCGCCGATCTCGAGCGCCTTACCGCCAACACGGTGTCGTCGCGAACGGTGACCGCCGGCACGCTGTCGGCCGCGACCGTCAGGGCCGCAGGCATCCGCGCGGACGGGCGCCTCGACGCTTCCACCGCCGGGTTCAGCACGCTCATCGTCGGCCAATGCACGGGGTGCTCCCCATGAAACCGTCATTCGCGCTCCCACTTATTAAATGGGCGTATCTCGCAACCGTGTTTCTCGTGGCGGTGTTTTTCTGGCTCCTTGCCGTCAACACGGCCGCCGGCGCGGAACCCCATATGCGAGCCGCCCCGCAGCAACAGGCGGCCGGAAGGGAAACGCAGCCCCGCTCTCCGCTGTTCGAAGCGCTGAAAATCCGCGCGAGCGAAGACGCGGCGCGGCAGGGAACGGGGAGCGCCGAAGGCGATCATCGGGGCCTCAAGACGGCCTGGGACAGGGAACGCGCCTTTGCCGGAATGGAGGTGCTGCGCGCCGAGATCGTGATGTTGAACGGCCTCGGCGGCGCGCAACGGGAACTGCTTCGGTGGAACCGCGAGCGGATCAAGACCGGCAGGCCGCCGGCCCACTTGCCGGCGCGCCTCTGCCGTGAGGCGAAACTCAGCGCCTGGTGCGCATTGCTGCCGGCAACCTTCGGCGCGGCCGGCCGGCGCAAAATTGGCGCGGCCGCCAAACCGGCCAATCCACCGGCCATTCCACCAACCGAAAACACGCGGCCGAACAATCCCCAAAACGGACCAACGAAGGATGAACAACAATGACTGAATTGATGATGGCCGGTCTCAGCTCGGGCCTGGTACTCGCCGCGATGGCGGCTTTGGCGGTGCTGGATGCGCGCCGGGCGGTAATCGATCCGCGCCTGGTGCTGGCGCTGCTCGGCGCCGCGGCCCTATGGCGTTATCTGAGCCCGGACAGTGATAGCCCGTGGACGCCCTGGACCGGCATGGCCCTCGGTATCGCCGCCGTCGCGCTGCCGATCATGGCCGCCCAATGGCTGGGCCGGCGCTGGCCGCTCTATCCGGGCGACGCGATGATGCTGGGGGCGTTCGGTTTCCTGCTCGGCCCAATCGGTCTGGCATGGACGATGCTGCTCGGATCGGCGTTCTCCCTCGCCTACCGGGTTTGGCTGCAGCGAAGGCGCGGGCGGCGCATCCGCAAGGGCCTCGTGCCCCTCGGCCCGGGCATGACCGCCGGGGCCGCCGTGGTATTCCTCTGCGTCAATTTCGGCGTCGCCCTCGCCGCCGGCGAACCGCCGCTTCATGGCGTGTCGCCGCTTCATGGCGTGCCGGCCGTCACGGTAACGCCGGCCCCGGTAACAATTTCCCCGTTGCCCGATATCGCGCCCGATTTCGCGCCCGATATCACACCAGGAGGGGCGCCGCTCCCGGCGACGGAACTGGCCCCGGCCGGAACCCCGCTGCCCGACGCAATCGCAACCCGCGACCTGGCATTCGAGCAGCGGGAGCCCGTGTCCCTGCCGGCCGCACTCCGCCGCCTCACTTCCCTTTCGGGTATCGCGACGGCGATCGAGGAGCGTCCGGCGCGAATCGCCGGCGGGATGGCGATCCTGCCGGATGCGCCGCCGATCCGCCTGGTCCGGCGGGGCGATCTTGCCGGCCTGCTTGACCGCCTCGCGGTCCTGAGCGGCTACGACTGGACGTGGCGGGACGGAACGATTGTCTTCTACCGCTATTGGGACACGGACCAACGCGCCGCGGCCGCCGGCTCTGCCAATGGAGTTGATGAAGCCGCACCGGGCGGTTCATGGATCGTCGAGGCGGGGACGCACAAGACCCTGCGCGGCGTGCTCGAGAGTTGGGCGCGGGAGGCGGGATGGATTCTGGTCTGGAACGCGCCCCGGGATTACGCCGTGGGGTCGGGTCCGGAACGGGCCGGCGACGCCGTATTTCGCGGCGGGTTTCTGGAGGCGGTCGATCAGTTGCTGGCCGGGGATGCGACGCGGCGCACCTTGTCTGTGCTCGCCTACAAGGCGAACCGCCATCTGGTGATCGGGGACGCCGGAGCCGCCGGACGATGAAAATCCCAACGGCATTGGCGATTATCCCGGGCTTGATGGCCATGCTCCCGGCCTGCGCCGCATTTGCCCCGGCCGTACCGGAGGCGGGCCCGCCTGTTGCGGCGGACCCGGCGGAGACGCTTCTGACCGAGGCCGCGCTCCGCGCCGAGCGAACATTCGTGGCGCTGGCCCGGGCGCGCTCCACGGAAGACCCCCTCGCCGATACGCCGCTGCCGCGCATCGTCCCGGCGGCGCTCCTGGCCAATGTGACGCTGGACTGGACCGGACCGGTAGAGATTCTCGCCGAGGACCTCGCCCGCCGCGCCGGGTATCGCTTTCTTGCCGCCGGGCCTGTCCCGGCGCGCCCGGCGATGGTCGCCGTCCGGACGACGGATGCGCCGCTGATCGCCGCCCTCCGCGATGCCGGCATCCAGGCAGGACGGGCCGCCCGGCTGACGGTGGACGCGGAGCGGCGGATCGTGCGCCTGGATTGGTCCCGGCCGGATGACATCCGGACCGGGAACACAGGCAGGGAGGGCTCGTGATGCGAGCTTGCGCTTTCGTCCTGCTCTTCCTTCTTGTCGCCGCGCCTGTCCGGGCATCGGATCCGCCGCCCGATCTGGGGGCGCTCTTGGAATTGGCGCCGGCCGGGGGAGCGGCGATCCCGTGGCTTAAGGAAAAGCGCCGGTCGGCGATGCGCCTGGCGGCGCTCGGGTTCGGGGCGCGGGCCGGTCTGGCGCGCCGGAGCTGGGAGATCGGGGTCATGCTGGAACGGTTTTCCGCGCCGCTTTCCGCCATCTACCGGTTCGGCGATTTGATGCTGAGCGAAGGCGGCTTTACGGTGCTGCCGCCGGTACTGGCCGAGACCCGCCGGGCCTTCCGGCTGGGACGCGGTGAGAAGCGCGCCGCGACCGCCCGGCGCGTGCTCCGTATCGTCGAGCCCGAACGGATCGTGAGCGCCGCGCCCCACTGGCGGGACTATCTGGTCCGCTCGTGGCGGACGCCCGCCCCGCCGGCGGCGGTGCTGTTTCCCCGAACCGGTCCCGAGACCGCGCTATGGCGGCAATGGCTGGCCGAGGGCTGGGCGCAGGGCAGGTTGCTCGGCGAGGATATCTTCGCCGCCGACCTCGACCGGCTCAACCGGATTTTCGAGGGAATCGTCGGCTGGCACCGCCTGCATCTCGCGGACATGGTTTCGGCCCCCGGCGTGACGACCGCCTACACGGCGGCCACGGGCCACGAGCGCCTGCTGCGGATCGGCGAGACGAGCGTGCGGCTCGACAGGCGGGCGGCCTTCAATCTCGACCCAAGGGCGTGGCGCGTCACCGATGGCGGGGACCTCCCATGACCGCGTCCGCCGACGCATATTGGCCCGAGGCGGCGCATGCGTTTCCGGTGGAACGGCTCGACGCCTTTCTGCTGTGGGCGGCCAAACGGGGCGCTTCCGACATCTCCTTCCAGACCGGCGCGCCCGCCTTCATCGAAATCGACGGCAGGCTGCGCCGCGCGAGCGGCGCGGCCCTCGACGGGGTCGCGCTCGGCGGCTTGTGCGGGCGCATCTTCGATGCCACGGGGGAAGGAATCCTGCGCGGCGGCCGGGCCATCGATTGTTCCCACGCCGTCGCCGAGGGCCGCGGCGTCTTCCGGCGCTTCCGCTGCAACCTCGCCCCGGTGCAGGCCGCGGGCGGTTTTGCCGTGAACATCACGCTCCGGGTTCTGCCGGGCGCGCCGCCCAGCTTCGAGGAACTCGGCATCGAGGACGAGATCGTCGAGGCCTGGGATTCGCGGCGCGGCCTGACCCTGGTGACCGGAGTGCCGGGCTCGGGCAAATCCACCCTGCTCGCCGCCGGCACGCGGCGGCTGCTTGAGCGGGGCGCCGGGCGCATCCAGTCCTATGAGGCGCCCATCGAGTTCGTGTTCGATCATATCGAGGGGGACGGCGCGCTGATGTCGTCCTCGGAGATCCCCCGGCACTTCCAGAGTTTTGCCGAAGGCCTGCGCTCCAGCCTGCGCCGCCGCCCGGCCGCAATCATCGTCGGCGAGGCGCGGGACCGCGAGACCGTCGAGGCCGTAATCCGGGCCGCCGATTACGGCATCGCCGTCTATTCAACCGCTCACACCATCGGCGTCGCGGCCACCATCCGCCGGCTGCTGGCGGAGTTTCCCGCCGGCGAGCGCGCCGAACGCGGCGCCGCGCTGATCGACGCCATGAACCTCGCGGTCACCCAGGTGCTGGCGCCGAACCCGGCTGGAGCGGACCCGGACGGATCACTCGGAAGCGGGCGCACGGCGCTGCGCGAATGGCTGGTCTTCGACGACCGCCTCAAGGCCGAACTGCTGGAACTGCCGCAAACCGGCTGGCCGGCGCGGATCGAGGCCGCGCTCGCGGCGACCGGCAACAATCTTGCCGCCGCGGCCGGGCGCGCCTTCGCCGAGGGCCGGATCGGACCGGACGCGCACCGGCGCTACCGCCCGGCTGCCGCGGATGCCGCCGGCGATGGCAAGAACGCCGACCGGGCAGGAGGTCGCAGGCCCGAAGGCCGACCGGGAGATCCCGGCACATGTTGAGGAGACGATTCCATGGAGCCTTCCGACGTGCCCTGGCGCGACACCATGCGCCCGGTGCGGTTCTACATGATCGATGCCCGCCTGCTGGTCCTGCTGACCGTGTGGCTCTTCCTGCCCGCCTGGTGGACGACGGCGGCGGTCCTGCTGGCAATCACGGCGTTCCGCATCGCCGAGGCGCGGGGCTACCGTTTCCGGGCCGGGCTCCGGGCGCTCCGCGCCGCGAGCGCCGGCCGACGCCCGGCCCTGCACGCGGCGCGGTTGCGGCGCTTTGTGGATTTTGGCTGATGGCGGGATCGGCCCTCATGCCGGCCGCCGCCTCGGCCGAGTTTCGCTACGTGGCGCCGTCCGCCGTCCGCGCCGGGGTGACCGTGCTGGACGAGACCGGAGACCGGGTTGGGCGCAACGGCGCAACCCTCGCGCAAACCCTGAAACGCCTGGCGCCGTCCTCGCTTCGGCTGCGCTACGACCGCCGGGTCGACGCCGCCAGGGCGGTCGTGGACGAGTATCCCGACTGGCGGAGCCTGCTGTTCGGCGAAGGTCTCGCGGCGGTTCGCCGCGGCGGCGAGCTTCATGTCCGCCCGGCCGGCCTGCCGCCGGGCGCGGTCGAGCTCGCGAGCGCCGATCGCGGCCATGGCGTGTGGCGCATCGAAGCCGGCGACAGCTTGCGGGAAGTGCTGGAGCGCTGGGGCGCGCGGGCCGGAATAGGCGTGCTGTTTCTCACCGACCGGCGTTACCGCCTGCACCGGGGCCGGGCGTTCGAAGGCGCCTTCATCGATGCCGTGCGGGCGCTGTTCTTCGGGCTTTCCCATCTGCCGCACCCGCCCGCCGGGGAATTCACCCCCGGCGGCAAGTCCCTCGCGGTGACCCACCGCGCGCCGCAAACACCCGCAAACGGAGGCAAACCATGAACCCAAGACTGATCACGAATATATTACGGAGTATTACAACGGCAATAGCGACCGTTCCGGTTGCCGCCGTTGCGATTCCCCCGTCCCTCGCCGCCGAGCCGGACCTTGTGAGCGCGCTCCGGGACAAGGGTGCGCAAATCGTGCCGCTCGGTCCGCGCGGCGGGCTTGCGGGCTATCTCGTGACCCCGGCGGGCGGCGCCGGTTACAGCCTCTATATCACCAATGACGGTCATGGGGTCGCGGGGCTGCTCTACGGCCCGGACGGGACGCTGATCACCGGCAATCAACTCGCCGCCGCGCGCGGCGAAAACCCACCGGCGGGCGCCGCACCTAAGGATTTAAGCGTTCCGGGCGAAGCCGCAACGCCCGGCGGGTCCACCGCCGTCACCCGGGCGGCCCTGTTCGAGCGTTCGGCGTCCGCATTCGGTTTCACCCTGGGAGAGCGGGGGCCGCTGGCCGTTCTGTTCGCCGATCCGGGTTGTCCATGGTCGCGCTCGGCCGTCGCGCGGATCGGCCGCGAGGCGATGGCCGGCAGGCTGCGGCTGCATGTCGTGCCGGTGGCGCTGTTGGGCGCGGCGTCGGCGCGCCGCGCGGTGGCGATCGCCGCCAGTCCCGATCCGGCGCAGGCCTGGTTCGCCCGCAACGCTGGTCCGGTCGGCCCGGGCGGCTCAGGGCACCAGGACGCCCGGGACCGCATCCAGCGCAATAACGCCCTGTTCGATGCCTGGGGCGAGCGCTCCGTGCCGTTGACCGCATACCGCACCATGCATGGCGGGATCGCGGGGGGTGGAATCGCGGGGGGCGGGATCGCGCACCGTGTCGGCGACATCGCCGATCTCGATGCCTGGCTCCGGGAGCTCGGCCGTGAGTAGCCGGGTTCAGGCCATCGCGGAAGCGGCGCGGCAGTTCGCTTTCCAGCGCGACCAGCATCATGGCTGGCGCCGCGCCGCATCCTGGCTGCTTCTCGCCAACACGCTCACGGCGGCGGCCTTCGCGGGATATGTGTTTTTTCATTCCACGGTCTACATCACCGTGGCCGCGACCCCCGATGGACGGCTGGTGCCGCTGACGCCGCTCGACGAGCCGATCATGTCGGATGCGGCGTTGCGCAACTGGACCGTTGCGGCGGTCGTCGAAGCCTTCACCCTCGGGCATCACGACTGGCGCCTGCGCCTTGCGGGCATCCGCGGCAAGTTCACCGATAGCGGCTACGAATCGTTTCTCGCCGGTCTCGACGACAGCCTGTTTCTCGACCGGCTGCGCGACAACCTCCAGGTCGCCTCGGCGGTGGCCCGCGGCGCGCCGGTGATTACCGATACGCGGCATTTCGCCGGGCGGATCGGCTGGGCCATCGAGTTTCCCCTTCTGGTCACCTTCGAAGCCGGATCGCGGCGGGTCAGCCAGGACCTGCTGGCCCAGGTGCTGGTCATGCGCGTGCCGCGGGAGGAACGCCCCGCCGGCATCGGCATCGAGCAATTGATCGCCAGCAAGGGAGGGGGCTCATGATCGTCAGGACCCTTGCACTTCTGTTGCCGATTCTCTCGCTAATTCTCTCGCTGGCGCCGTCATTGGCGCCCGCGGCCGAACCCGACACGCCGAATCCCGGCGCCGGCAGGCCCGCCAAGACCGACGTCTGGCCAGAACACGCCCTGCCGGATGCCGACGCCGCCGCGCCGAACCCCGGCGCCGGCAGGCCCGCCGGGACCGACATCTGGCCCGAACACGCCCTGCCGGATGCCGACGCCGCCCGGCAGGGCCGGTCCGCCCTGCCGTTCACGCAAGAGCAGATCGAGACCCTGGGCCGGCTGTTGCGCCAGACCCAGCGCGCGAGCGCGCGGGGCGCGGGCGCGCCGCCCCAAGGCCGCATCCGGCGGATCCGCCTGGACGCGCCGGACGACAGGCAAATCCCGGTGATCGCGCTGAGGCGCGGCTACACCACGGTGCTCTCCTTCACCGGCATGACCGGCGCGCCCTGGCCGATCGCCGAGACCGTGCTCGACAGACGCTTCCTGCCGCCGGGCCGGGAGGCCGAAGCGGAAGAGGCTGATCCCGGCGCCGGCCATCTGCTCTATCTGGCGCCCCGCCAGGCATTTCTCGACGGCAACGCGGTGGTGACGCTGGCCGGTCTGGCCGAGCCGTTGGTGGTCGCGCTGCGCGAAACCGGTGGGGCGGCCGACTTCCGGGTCGATATCCGCCTTGCCATGCCCGGGCCGAATGCGGACCCGGCCTTGCTGGCCGAGCCCGAAGGGTTTCACGCCGGCGATCCGGTGCTGCTCGGCCTGCTCGGCGGCGCCGTGCCGCCGGACGCCGAACGGCTTGCCGTCGAGGGGGGCGGACAGGAAGGCCGCGCCTGGAGGCGGGGCGGCGATCTGCTGTTGGTCACCCGCGCATATCTGCTTTCGCCCGGCCCCTGGGCGGCCGAACGCGGCCCGAGCGGACGCTGGGCCTACCGGTTGCCGGACACCCCGCAGGCGCTCGTGAGCGCGAACGGCCGGGAGGCCAGGCTTTCGTTCCGCTCATTGGAAACCCCGGACGTGCGGAAGGAGATCGCCGATGAAAACTAGGAGAACAATGAGAGCGGCGGCAATCCCCGGCGGTTCCCTTCATATATGCGCTCTGCTTGTTTTATGCGCTCTCTTTGGCGCGCTCCCGGGATCGGGCGTAACGCCATCGGCCCGGGCTCAGGCGCCGGACAACCGGGGCGTCAAACTGAACCCGGAAGACAGTGCTCCCCCGGCCTATCGCGACACGCTTGACGAACGCGACCGGCTGCGGCTCGACGAGGCGCGCAGGCGAGGGGAATCCTTCGTGCCCGTGGTCCAGGGCCAGGGCCTGCAGCCGGAACGCAAGCCGCCGGCCGGCGCGGAACCCGCCCGGCCGGAAAACGAGACGCCGCTGTTGCCGGAGGCAACCGACGGTCCCGCGAAACCGAAGGCCGCCTACGAGGCCTACCTCCCGCGCCCGAATGAGGGGGGCCGGCAGGGCGGATCCGAAGACGGCATATCGGATCTGATGAACGTGCTGCTGGAGAACTGGAACAAACCGCCTGAGATCGTCCGTATCCGCTATCCGGCCGCCAAACCCGGGAATGCCGCGCCCGATACTTCCGGCACACGGGCCGCCCTGCCGCCGATCCCCCTGCCGCAGACGGGCGAGGGCGTCTATGCGCGCACGATTTATGCGGTCAACTCGGACTATCCGGGACCGGTGCTGATCGAACTTCTGGGCCCGCCGCTCGCCGGCGCCGTTGCAACGGGCGCCTTCACCCTGGTGGGCGAGCGCATGGTGCTGCGGCTCACCAGCCTGGAATACCGCGGCCGGCGCGTGGCGGCCGACGGCTGGGCGGTCGGTCTCGATTGCGCTTGTTACGGCATCGCCGGCGAGACCGACAGCCATTTCTTCCAGCGTGTCCTGCTGCCCGCCGCAATGCGTTTCGCGGAGGGTTTCCTGACGGCGATGGGCCGGCCCGCCGAGAGCGTCACGCTGGGGAGCGGCGACGTGCGCTACGAGCGCCGTCGGAGCTCGACCCTGGACGCCGTCCATGGCGGCCTCGGGACCGCGGCGCGCGCGGCCGGCGACATCCTGCTGGAGAACGCGCCGAGCCGCCCGACGGTGCGCATTCCCCGCGACACCGAACTCATCGTCATGTTCGCATCCTCGTCCCTGACGGCGCCGGAGAACGGGCCGGACAGAGCGAACTTAGGCGCCGGCGATGGCTGAAGAGAACGATCTCGCCCAGGCCATGATCTCGCTGGTCCGCGATCTCGAACCCGGCCTGCTGCTGCTCGTCCAGGCGCTTTGCTACGTCCTGGCGCTGTTCGCCTTCGCCCAAGGGCTGCTGCGGCTGCTGAAAACCTCCGAAGACAAGTTTCATGCGCCCTCCGGCGGCGGCACGGCCTTGAGCTTCCTGATCTGCATCGTCATGGCGGCATTGCCGTCCTGGCTCTCGGCGGCGGGCGAAAGCCTGTTCGGGCCCGGGGCACGGCCGGCGGCGGCGAGCCTCGGTTACGGCGCGCGAGGGGCGGATTACGACGCATTGCTGGCGGCCGTCTTCACCATCGTCGGCCTGGTTGGACTGTTCGCCTTCATCCGGGGCGCCTTCTGCCTGCGCGCCGCCGCCGACGCCAAAACAGGCGCCAGCGGACCCAAGGCTTTCGCCCACATGGCCGGCGGCATCGCCGCCTGGCACATCACCCTGGTGATCGAGGCGGTGCAGACCAGCCTCGGCATCTCCGTCCTGAACATCCGATGAAAGGAAAACCGATGAAAGAAAAACCCATGAACCCTGCAAACCCCTTGAAACGGCATTCCCCCGCAGGGCCCGCGCGCCTGTTTGCCGCCGTGATCGCCGCTCTTTGGTGGGTAGGAGCGGCGGGGCCTGCGCTGGCGGTCTCCCTCGGCGACATGGCGAAGGAGGCCGCGGACGATCTGGAATCGGTGCCGGCCCTGCTGGCGGTCGCCTTCTACATCATCGGCGCCGCCATCGTCGGCTTCGGGCTGCTCAAACTGAAGCGCCATGTGGATCACCCGCAGCAGACAACCATCGGCAGCGGCTTGATCGCCATCCTGATCGGGGTCTCGCTGATCGCCGCCCCGGCGGTGATCAACGCGCTCGGCGACACCCTCGGGCTGAGCGGCGGCAGCCACACCGTGATCAAGCCCCGGCTCTAGGAAGGCGCGCACGATGCCCGTTTCGATGCCGTTCCCGCCGCGATTTTCAATGTACGGCGCGATCGAGGATGCGCTGCGGCTGAGCTGGGCAATCCGCAAAAAGCCGCTGGAGAGTTTCTTAAGCCCCGCGGCGGCGTTTTCGCTCTCCGGCGGGGCCGGCGTGCTGGCCTGCCGCGACGGCTCGCTGGTCTCGCTGTTCCGCCTCGAAGGCGCCCGTTCGATGATGGGCGCCCGGGAACTCGACGGCTTCGTCGAGCTTGGCGCACGCCGCCTCAACAGCGTGCTGACCGGTCCCGGCCATGCGCTGCACGCGGTGTTCGAGCGCGCCCCGGACGAAGCGGCGCGTCTGGTCGCGGAGACCGGCGCCGAGACGCTCGGGCAATGCGAACGGCTCGGGCTCGCGCTGGGCGACGTAATTACCGAGCGCGGCCGCCGCCTCGCGCCGCTGATGGCCGCCGAGAGTTTCGTTGTCGCCGCCTGGACCCGCCCCTCGCTGTTGGCCCCGGACCAGGCGAAACGGGACCGCAAACGGCTCCGAAGGCGGCTCCGGGACTGGCTGCCCGAAGCAAGCGAATCCCAATGTCCGTTTTTGGCGCCCGACGGGCTTGCCCCCCGTCACGAAGCCTATCTCGATACCCTCGCGGCCTTGTTCGACGAGGCCGGAATCATGGCGGTGGCGCTCGGCGCCGACGCCGCATGCGCCCATCTGCGCCGGTCGCTGAACGGCTCGGAGGCGACCGCACCGGATTGGCGTCCCGTGACCGTCGCCAACGACGCGCCCGCGAGGCTGACCGCACCGGCCGAACAGGGCGCGTTTCCCCCGCCCCTCGCCCCGCAATTGCTGATCCGCGATCCCGAACGGATTGGCGGCGGAATCCGCATCGGCGAGCGGCTCTACGGCGCGCTCGACATGGCGCTCGGCCCGCGCCGGACGCGCCCGTTCTCCGAACTGATGGAACGGCTTGCGGTTGCGGGCCTGCCCTGCCGCTTCTCGGTGCTGATCGAGGGCGGCGGCCTTGCCGGCCTGGACGCCGCCATGACCAACGTCGCGGCGGCGTTCCTGGCGTTCTCGTCCGACGACAGCCTGGCAGTGCGCAACGCCATGCGCGAGGTAACCGCGCTCGGCGCCGACGCCCATGCGATCGTCCGGCTGCGCCTCGGCCTGCTGACCTGGGTCGCGCCGGAAGAGGGCGGGGACGCGCTCGGGCGCCGTATGAGCCGCCTGCAGCAGCTTGCCGAGGGCTGGGGCGAGACGGTGTTCACGCCGTTGGTGGGTGATCCCCTGGAAAGTCTCGCGGCCTCGGTGCCGGGGTTTTGTTGCGGCGCCACCGCCGAGCCCGCGATCGCGCCTCTGACCGAGGCGCTGCGTTTGCTGCCGGCGGGCAGGCCGGCGCCCTTGTCCAACGGCAATGCGGGGCATCTGTTCCGCTCCATCGACGGCAAACCCCTGCCGTTCGCCTGGGAAGACGGCGAGGATTACGGCTTCGAGCTGATCTACGGCGTGCCCGGGCGGGGCAAGTCGGTGCTGATGAACAGCCTCGGCCTCGCCTTCTGCCTGCAGGGCGGCCAGGCCCGCCTCCCGTTATCCGCGACGATCGATATCGGGCCTTCATCGGCCGGGCTGATCTCGCTGATCCGCGAAGCCCTGCCGCCGGAGAACCGCCACGAAGCCGGCTGGTTCGCGCTCCGGATGACGGCCGAGCATGCGATCAACCCGTGCGACACCCAGCTCGGCTGCCGCGCGCCGCTGCCCGCCGAGCGCGCTTTCCTGGTCAATCTGCTGGGTTTGATGATGACCCCGGCCGGCGCCGAGGGCGTCCCCGACGGCATGCGCGAGCTGATCGGCCCGGCCATCACCGCGGTCTATGCGCTGCGTTCGGACAAGATCGCCGGCGCCGAGCCGCATGCCTATACGGCGGGACGCGACGGCCCGGTCGATGCGGCGCTGGCCGCCGCCGGGATCGATCCGCCGCGGGCCCCGCTATGGTGGGAAATCGTCGATCTGCTGTTCGAGGCCGGCGACCATGCGGCGGCCGCGCGGGCGCAGCTCTACGCCGTGCCGGTGCTCGGCGATCTGCTGGCGGCGGTGCGCGAGCCCGCCGTCCAGGGGCTGGTCGGCGATACCGCCTACGGCGCCGGCGGCGAAACCGTGACCCAGGCCTTCATCCGCATCCTGACCGCGCTGTCCGGCGACTGGCCGATCATGTTCGCGCCCACCGCCTTCGATATGGGCCATGTGCGTATTGCCGCCATCGATCTGGCCGATGTGGCGCCGCAGGGCTCGCCCGAGGCGGGGCGCCAGACCGCCGCCTTCTACCTGCTGGCCCGTCATGCGCTGACCCGCCACTGGTGGATCGGCGAGGACTCGCTCCCGGATATCCCCGAGCCCTACCGGGCCTGGCACGCGGCGCGCGTGCACGATATCCGCGAAGCGCCCAAGCGGCTCGCCTTCGACGAGTTCCACCGGACGGCGGGCGCCCCCGCCGTGCGCGCCCAGGTCGAGCGCGACGTGCGCGAGGCCCGCAAACTCAGGGTGCGTCTTTCCCTCGCCTCGCAGCGGCTGGAGGATTTCGGGGGCGCGCTGACCGAGCTTGCCAACCGCTACTGGATTCTCGGCGCGGGCGGCAAGGCCCGTGAGATCGAGGCGCTGTCCGGCATATTCGCCCTAAGCGAGACCCTCCGGGACGCCATCCGCCACCGCCTGGCGGGGCCCGGCAGGGACGGCGCGCCGGCGCTGCTGATCGCAAACGATGCGCGCGGGCGTTTCGAGCAACTGGTGGTCAACACGCCGGGACCGGCCGAGCTGTGGGCGCTGACCACCAGTCCCGCCGATGTGGCGCTGCGGTCGCGCCTTCAGGCGCGGCTGGCCCCGGCCCAAGCGCGGGCCGCCCTCGCCCGGGCCTTTCCCTCAGGCACGGCGCGCGCCCGCATCGACGCCGAGCTTGGCCGTCTCCAGGCGGCGGGGATCCCAGCCGGCGCCACCGAGGAAGACGTGCTCGACCGCCTCGCGGCGGAGCTCGTGGGCGCGACTGGATCCACCCCATCCGCCTTCAATCCGGCCGGCGATGATCCGGCCCAGGCGGTTTCCACCGGCCGGTCCGTACCGGCCAATCAACCAACCGATCAACCAACCGAAACGGAGGAATAAAAGATGTTAAACATGAACCGGGTGACTTTGCTGGGCCATGCGGGGCGCGACCCCGAAATCCGCACGATAGGTAACGGCGAGAAGACCGCCGCATTCAGTCTGGCCACCACGGACAGGTGGCGGCGCAGGGAAGGCGGGACGGGCAAAAGCACGGAGTGGCACCGGATCGTTGTGTTCGGCGCCGCCGTCGAGGCGGTCGAAAAGCTGGTCCGCAAGGGTTCCGCGCTCCTGATCGAAGGGCGCATCGCCTCGCGCGAATACCAGGACAAGAATGGCGGCAACCGCCGGGTTACGGAAATCGTCGTCGCGGGGCCACAAGGCCTCGTCAACGTGCTTTCGCCGCGCCGGGACGACCGCCCAGGGGAAGACCGCCCGGCGGAAGACAATGCCGATGCGGCGGAAACCGGCGATCCCGGCGGGACCACCGATGCGCCGGTACAAGCCGGAGAGGCCGACGGCGCGACGCCGGACGGCCTTTCCGGGACCGGGGGGCAGGGATGAACGGGCGCACCGCCTCCGCGCTCGCGGCACTGGCGCTTCTGGCGCCGGTGCTCGCCCCCGTTCCCGGGGCCCTGGCCCAGACCCCGGCGCCCGCCGCGCTTGAAGCGGGGTGCGATCCCGGGATCCGTGAGGCGTTGGCGGCGAGCGCCGCGCGGGGCGTCGAGCAGGATCTGGTGGTTATCCGCAATCCCGATCAGGGCATCCGCGATCCGGACTCGATCCTCGACTTCTCCTGCCTGGAGGATTTGTTCAACTACCGGGCCTTCGACGTGCTGTTCGATCCCGGCCGCGCGCTCGAGGAAATCCTCGGTCTGGCGCAGCGCCGGGTCTGCGAGATCGCGCGGAACGCCTACCGCGGCTATGTCGGGCGCGCGCTCGACGCCTCGGTCTACACCTCACGGCTGCCCCGGCTGCCGGGACTGGACGTCGACGCCCGGAACGGCAACATCCTGAAGGACGGCGGCGTCAGGACCGAACGCTTCCGCGGCATCCTGGGAGGCGGGCAATGAATGCCACCGTTCGCTGCCGCTCGGTTTTCCATGCCGTCATATTTACCGCGGCACTGACCACAACATTGGCGGTTCCGCCCGCGCACGCCCATTCGCCGTGCGATCCGACTGACAACGACCGGGCCGAGGCGAGCCGCGTGCTCGCCGGCCTCACCCGCGAAATCGACGTCATGGAAGCCAACATCGTCGAAGCGCTCAAACTTCAGACGGGCCAGCTTTCGGGATATGCGGCGCAAAGCGCCAAGGCGGTGACCGGCGCGCTGGACGCTCAGACCAAACTCCAGGCGCAGATCGCCCGCGAGGTCGAGGAAACCAGGGCCATGCGCGCCCGCCGGCCAACGGATAGCGGCTGCGCCGCCATCACCGGGCTCGCCGGATTGGGTGCGACACGGCAGGCGGCGCAAAGCGCCTATGGGCGGGCCGCGGCCGCGGAGACGGGACGCATCGCCGGCGATCGCGCCGCAATGCCCGATGCCGGCGCCGCCGCGGGCAACGCGGCCCGCTTCGAGAGCCTGACCAGCACCTATTGCAACGCACCGCGCGCCGGGGAGGATGCCGCGCTCTGCCGGGGGGTTGATGCGCTCCACGCCGCCGATCTCAAGGCCGGTAGCCTGCTCGACCGGCGCACCTTCGCGAACGAGGCGGAATTGCTGACGGCGGTCGAACTGTCGCGCAATCTCGCCGCCCCGGTGGTGCATGACCCGCCGGCGCTGGCCTCCGCCGAGACCGACCAGGAGCGCCGCCGCATCCTGCTTGCCCGCGCCGCCGACGCCCGCGCCGCGCTCGCGGGCGATTACTTCGCCCATGCCCGTGGGTTGCGCGCACCGGGTGCTTCGCTTGGAGCCTGGGCCGCCTTGGCGGCGCCGGGACGGGATGCGGCAACGCCGGTCAGCCGCTACGAGCTTCTGGAGCTGCTGGCCAGCAGCCGGTTCGAGAATCCCGGCTGGTTCGTCGATCTGCAGGCCATGAGCCGGGATAACCTGCTGCGCGAGTTGGTCACCCTGCAGGCGGTTTCGCTGATGCTCGACTGGCGCCGCTACCGGCTGGATGAACGCCGCGGCGCCATCGACGCCACCGGGCTCGCGCTCGCCACGGAACGCATGCGCCTGCTGCCGGGCCTCGCCAACCCGGCCGCCGGGGCGAACTGACCGCCATGGGTGTATTCCGCTTCCTGTTCGCCCCGGAATTGACCCGCTCCCTTAACCATGCGGCGTGGTCTTCGGCCGGGCTGGTCCGCAAGATTCGGCCGTTTCGGCTTCCGGCGCCGGCCAATGCGCCATCGGACGTGACGCCACCGGACGCGACGCCCGGGACAACGAAAGGCGGCCCGGCGGCCGGCACGCGAACGGCGGACAGGCCGCAATCGGCGAAGAAGCGCGCCCTTACCTGTACCGGCCTTCTGGTCCTGCTCGCCGGCGCCGTTTTTACCGCCATAGGTATCGCGGGCCTGTTGTTGTCCCAACCGGCGGCGGCGCAGACCATCGACCGGGGCCTGTTTGCCGATGCCGACCGGGCGACGCGGGACGTGCTGGCCTTCCTCGGCGATATCGGCGCGGGGCGCAGCTCCGTGCTCGGCGACATGCTGTTCGTCTTCAACGGCGGTGTGCTGGCGCTGGCGGGGTTCCTGCTGGTCTGGCACACAATGGCCGGCACCCTCGATACCGCCCGCGAGGGCCGCTTCGGCTTCGGCGCCTGGGAGATCGTGCGCATCGTTGCCGCAATCGCCCTGATGGCGCCGCTGCCGGGCGGCATGAACGGCGCCCAGCACGCCGTCGTCGGCCTCGCCCATCTCGGCGGGGATTTCGCCAATGCGGTGTGGGAGCCGTTCTCCGAAGAGGCGCTCGGCGAGGGCGAACCCATCGCGCCCCGGCCCCGGGAGGCCGTCTGGCGGGCCGCCATCGCCCGGACCCTGATCCTGGAGACCTGCCGGTATGCCGCCAACGCCAGCGCCGCCCGCGCAGGGGATGCGCCCTATATAGAACTCCGCGAATCCAACGAAGCCTACAAAAGCCCCGGAACCGTCCGGGTCCGGCGCATCCGCGCGAGAATCCTGCATTACGACGGCGCAGGGCGCGGCATGCCGGGAGATCTGTGCGGCGCGATCCGCTTTGCCGGGCTCGCGGCCGAGGGCGCGCGGGGCATCGCCGCCGAGGGGCACCGCGATGCCCTGGCCGGGCTGCTGCCTGAACTCCGCGTCATTGCGGCCGAACTTGGCGCCCATTACGTGACCGGATCACCGGTCTACGGCCGGCCCCTGCCCGATCTCGATGCGCTGCTCGAGGGAAGGGGCCTGGCCGGGCGTTATGCGGGCGTGCTCGATGCGGCGCTGGCCCGCGCCGCCTCCGAGGAACGCGCGGAACTCGCACAAGTGGTGGCCGGGGACGCCAAGGCGGCAAGCTGGATGTCGGCCGCCGGCTTCTTCAACACCATCGCCCACCGTACCGGCCTGTTCCAGGCGGCCGCCCACAATATTCCGGGCGTCAGCCTGCCGCCGTCGAGCCTCGAACGATGGGCGCCCGCCGCCGATGCCGCCGTCAAGGGTCTGACGACGGCCCTAATCCGGTCGCGGGGCTACCAGCCCATGCTGTATTCCGCCGCATCCGGGAGCGCCGCCGCGTTGCCCGCGCCGGGCGGCGGCGGCGCCATGGCGGCGGGTCTCATGGAGTTCATCGACCTCGACAGCGTGATCGTCGCCGACAGCGGCAATCCCATTGCCGATCTCGCTTCCCTCGGACACGGCCTGATGAACGCGGCGCTCGCCGCCACGGCCGCCTTGATGGGGGCGGCCGCCGGGTCCGGGCTGCTCGAATCCGTGCCCTTCGTCGGCAAGGGCCTCGATATCTTCGAATCCGTCTGGCAGGTCTCCGACGGCTTCGTTTCCACCGTGCTCGGCCTCCTGCTGATCGCCGGCGCGGTGCTCGCCTATTTGCTGCCGGCGCTGCCCTTCATCCGCTTCCTGTTCGCCATCCTCGGCTGGATCGTGACCGTCGCGGTGGCGGTGCTGGCCGTGACCGTGTTCGCCGCCGCCCATGTGACCCGCGGTGACGGCAACCGGCTGGCGACTCAGGCCACCCGGCTGGGCTGGCTGTTCCTGCCCGGCCTGGTCCTGCGTCCGCCGCTGATGCTGTTCGGGCTGATTGCGGGTTATTTCGTGTTTCTGGCCGGGATCGGACTGTTCAACGAGGTCTGGCTGCCGCAGATGCGCGACGCGGGCGCGTCCGGCGGCCTCGGCCCCATCGGCTTCCTCGCCATGCTCACCCTCTACGTGATGATCGCCTACGGGCTGATGAACGCCTCGTTCAAGCTCATCGATCTGCTGCCTTCGGCCGTCCTCGACTGGATCGGCGGGCGCGGCGGTACGGGCGAGGACGGCGGCGAGCGGGTCGGCGGCGCCGCCGCCGGCGCCATTTCGCGGGTGGGCGGCTTGCGGATCGGCGCGGGGCCGCGGCGCGGCGGCGGCATTGCCGGGAGCCGGTGATGAGTCAAGCCCCGGATATTCGCGAGATGTCCACAAACGCCACCTAAGGAATTTGAACACCAATGCGATTCCTGCCCGTATATATCTCCGTGCTGCTTCTCGCCGCCGGCGCCGGCTGTTCGGCCTATCTGTTGGAGCGTCTCCGCTCCCCCCATGTCAGCCTCGCCATCCTCGGCGCCGTTCTTATCCCGGTACTACTGACCTACTTCGCCACCGGCCGCCGGGAGAAGGGCGGCTGGTTCCGCTTCGGACTCTACGGCGCCGCGATGATGATTTGCGCCGCCTCGATTTGGATGGAGATCGTCCGGCCCGTGCTCGGGGCCCCATCCTTCCCGGGCTTTGTCAATTGGCTCACGCGCATGAGCGGCTATGAACTGGCCCTGATCGCCGTGCCGCTCCCGGGCTTCGGGATTTCCTTCATGCTGTGGTTCGAGGTCCTGGCCGCCAGCGTCAAACACCTTATGAGCGGCAACCGGCGGCAGCGCGCCGAATCCGATCTCTACGGCAGGTCGAAGCTGCTGGGCGCAAGGTTTCTGCGCCGCCTCGCCAAGCGCCGGGGCATCCTGCTGGGCCAGTGGGGCGCAGGGCCCAATGCCAAGCTGATCGGCTGGTCCCTGGAGGGCTCCGCCATCACCGTGGCCCCGCCCCGCGTCGGCAAGGGCGCCCTCATCGCCCTGAACCTGCTGTCGCCCGGCTACCGGGGATTCCAGGGATCGACGGTCACTATCGACCCGCGCGGCGAACTCTGGTGCATCGCCGCCCGGCGCAGGCGCGAGTTGGGCCGCCGGGTTCTGTTGATCGATCCCTTCCGCGTGGCGGCCGGGCACGGGAAGGTCAGGGAAACCCATCTGCCCGACGTTGAAAGCGCGTCCTACAACCCGCTCGACTTTATTCGGGACGATGAAGACCTCGCCGTGCGCGACATCAACGTCCTCCTGGACGCGCTGCTCACCCCGCCCCGCCCGGACGCGCACAACAACAGCCGGCATTTCCACGAATCCGCCCGCGCCATCATCGCCGGCTACATGGCCTGGGTGCGGTTCAAGGCGCCGCCGGAGCTGCGCACCCTCGCCAAGGTATACGAGATGCTGTCGATGACGCCGAAGCAAAGGGAAAGCTTCGCCGACAAGGTCAGGTCCACGAAGCGTTTCGCGGGGGGGCTCACCCATATCGCGATCGAGCGCCAGGCCCAGGTCGGCAAGGAGGAGGGCGGGAGCAATTTCACCACGGTCGCCAACCAGCTCTCATTTCTCAACTTCCCCGCGCTCCTCGACCATACGCAGAGTTCCAGCTTCGATCCCCTGGACCTCGCCGATGGCGATACCGACCTCTTCGTGGTCGCGCCGGAAGACACCATCGAGCACGTCAAGGGCTGGCTGCGCCTGTGGGTCGCCATCCCCAACGCCGTCGCCGGCATCAAACCGCTTGAGCGCGACCTGCTGATCGTCATCGACGAGATGCCGCGGCTTGGCTACCTCAAGCCGGTCATGGACGGCTACACCATGGCCGCCGGCAAGGGCGTCCACTTCTGGTGTTTCGCCCAGTCGATCTCGGCGCTCGATTCCACCTGGGGCAAGGAGCATCGCAAGACCCTTCTGCATCTCGCCGAACTGGTCCAGATCCTGGGCTTTCCGCGCACCGACGCCGAGGGTGCGGAGGAACTCTCCAAGGCCATCGGCACCGCTACCTTCGAGACCCGGACCGAGAACCGTTCCGGCACCATCGCCGAGAACCGCATCGTTACCGCCAACACGCAATGGCAGGCCGGCGATTCCCGCGCCCTGGTGCGGGAGCGCCTGATCACCCCCGACGAACTCATGACGCTGGGACCCGACCGCCAATACGTAATCGCCTCGCCCAAGGACATGCCGCGCGATGCGCTGCATCTCCACCACGCCCGCTATTGGCGCCGCTGGGACTCCCGCAACCTCGCGGATCCCAATCCGTTCGTCATCCGCAAGCAACACGCTGCGGAAGGCTACGAAAAGAGGTGTTGGCGGAAGTTGCCGCTATTCAAACGAAAGGAAATATGATGACGGACAGGACATCCATGGAACTGGACTTGCGCGAAGCGGCCGGGGGCCCGGCGGAGCCGGACCAGGGGGCGAACGCCGACATGGCGGCGGAAGAGTCCCCGTCATCCGTTGGGATGGAATACGCGGAAACCGATCCGGGTGCCGGCCCGGATGCCGGCCCCGATACCGGCCATGAACGGAAAGGCGGCGGTTCGGCGACTTTATCCGGGGATGACCAAGGGGATGTTTCGGTTCCGGGGGGCCTTGACGGCGAGTTTGCGAAAATTCGTTACATGATCCAGGAATCCTTCGAGCGAATGGAAAACGGAACCTTCGGCAAGCTGTATTCGATGGAGGCGCAAACGAAAATGCTGGCCGAGGCCGTGGCAGCGAATACAGCCGCGCTGCGGGAGTTCTCCGGCGCCGAAGGGGGGCATCCCGAAGCAGGCGGAACCGCGAAACCGCGGAAGGACGAAAACCGAATATTCACGGCCGACTTCCATCGCTGGGCCGACGCGCAGCGAAGATATCGCCTTCGGTGGTCGGCGCTTGCGCTGGCCGTCCTTGTTCCGGCCTTCTTCCTGCTCGGCATATTGGTCCAGTTGGAGTTCCAGATTATTCCCGCCCATGATCCGAGCGGCGGCTGGAGCCGCCATATCTGGGAGCACTACGGCCCTGCCATCGTCGACTGCGCGATGGAAGCGAAGCGGACGGACCGGGTGGTGAAGTGCTCGCTCGACGTTCGTAGACCGTAAACCGTCCCATTGGCGCTGACGTCAGACATTGGACATAGTCGCCCCCGACCGGTTGCACCATTCCTCAAGAAGTCTTGCCGTTTCCCTTCCGGATCCTGGCTAGGGCTTCCATAACTCGCTCAAGATCATCGGTGTCCTCGGGGTAGGAGGGTGCCTTTCGCCCCGAAACACTTCCGTCGTAGACCATCTGGACTTTGACGATGACGCTCATGTCATCGCCCCAGTGTTCTCTACCTTTGGATACACGGTACATAGTATTCGGCGGATGGGGAGGGCTGGCCGGAACGTCCTCGTGTTTAAATGGAAAATAGACCTTCATTTTCTGCACTCTCTTCTATAGACCCTATAGACCCTATAGAAGGGCGCGTCAATGACCATACCTTGAGTGTTCAGGTATCAGGCGTTGCTCAAACCCCAAAATCTGTCCGGTGGGTGCTGAAGTCAGACATTCTGCCCCTTGACAGCCACGAATAGCCAACAATATTGTTGCCAACGGAATAATTGGGAGATTGGCGATGCTGAGAAAAGGCGGGAGCAACTGGGTTGAGGGAGAACGCTTCTTCGACCGGGTGGTCGAGCTCGAAGCGCTCGAAGAGCGGATGCGGGATGGAACCCACATCCTGCTGACTGCGCAAAGGCGCATGGGCAAGACCAGTGTCGTGCGGGAGTTGCAGCGGCGGTTGCGGGACACGGGCGAGTTCGAAAAAGTTTTCGTCGATGTCGAAGCGGCGATGGACCCAGCCGACGCGATCGCGGAAATCGGCGTACAGACGAGGCCGCTTGGCGGTGTCTGGGACCGAATCAAGGGCGGATTCGCGAACTTTCTGCAAGACGCCAGCAACAATTTAGAGGAACTCTCGGTCGCGGACATCAAGGTGAAGCTACGCGCCGGGATCGATGCCGGCAACTGGCAGCAGAGAGGCGACGCGGTGTTCGCTGCGCTGGCATCGTGCGATCGGCCGGTTATTCTCGCGCTGGACGAACTACCGATTCTAATCAACCGCCTGCTCAGAGACGACGAGGATCGCATTACGGGTGAAGGAAGGAGGGAAGCGGACGCGTTCTTGAGCTGGCTGCGCAGGGCTGGTCAGGCACATCGGGGACAGGTCATGATCGTCTTGTCGGGAAGCGTGGGCCTCGAACCACTCTTGGCGCAGGCCAGCTTGAGTGCTCACGCTAACATCTTTTCCGTCTACGACTTGAAACCATGGAGTGAGGAAACCGCCGCGGCCTGTCTGGCGGAGCTTGCCGAGTCCTACCGTATCGGTCTTCCTCCGGAAGTCGGGCAGGAAATGTGCCGGCGGCTGCGCTGCTGTATTCCCCATCATGTCCAGATGTTCTTCGAAAAGCTGCACGATCATCTTCGACGCGCCGGCAGGACGGCCGCGACGATGGAGGATGCGGAGCAGGTCTATCTGCATGAGCTACTAAGTGTCCGTGGACAGATGGACCTGCAACATTACGAGGGCAGGCTTGAGATGGTCCTCGGACAAGCGGGATATGCGATCGGTTTGGAGATGCTAACCGAGACCGCCGTCAAGGGCCAACTCGACGGCGGTACCGTTAACCGCTATCGCGCGCATTTCGCATCCCATATCGAGGACGCAACGCCCTCGGTTGAAGATGTGCTGCATGTGCTCGAGCATGACGGCTATCTGGAACGCTTGGACGGAGGTTATCGCTTCGTTTCCGGACTTCTGGAGGACTGGTGGCGCGGCCGCCACGGCGAAAACTTTGAGTCCGTGGTCCGGGCTCAGAGGCGGGGGCCGGGAGCGGGCCGATGACCGTAACGGCCAGAAAGTACAACCCGGGGTTTCTCTCCGACGACGAGCTCGTGGCGTCGTTTTGCGTTCGGTGGGACGAGTTTGAGTCGATGGTCGAAACTCTGCGCGAATGCACAGGAAGCGCGAATACGCACCAGATCGTGATCGGCCCACGCGGCAGCGGTAAGACCAGCCTCCTGCTGCGCGTGGCGGCCGAGATTCGCCGGGACGAACGACTATCTCAGTGCTTCTTCCCCATCGTCTTCGCGGAAGAAAGCTATGAGGTCTCCACCGCCGGCGAGTTCTGGCTCGAATGTGTGTCCCGTCTGGCTGAACAGGCGCCGCGCGGGGAGGCCGGCCCTGACCTGCGCCTGACCTACAATGAGCTACGGCAAGTCCGGGATGACCGGACGCTGGGTGAACGATGTCTGGGCGTAGTTCAGGATTTCGCCGACCGGGAAGACAAGCGCCCGATCCTGATCGTTGAAAACCTGAACATGCTGCTGCGAGACATCGGCGACGAGGATACGGGATGGCAGCTGCGTCATATACTTCAAACCGAGTCGAGAATTCTTCTTCTGGCCAGCGCGACCAGCCGGTTCGACGAGATCGACAATGCGGACAAGGCGTTCTACGACCTGTTTATGGTGCACACGCTGCGCCCTCTCGACAAGGACGACTGCGCTACCCTGTGGGAGGCGGTATCCGGGCAGAACCGGGCACCGGAGACGATTCAGGCATTACGAATCCTCACCGGTGGAAGCCCAAGGTTGCTGACCGTCGTGGCGCGCTTCGGTGCGAAACTGTCGTTTCGCGAACTGATGGCCGATCTTCTCAATCTAGTCGACGATCACACTGAATACTTCAAGAGCCATCTTGACGGGCTCCCCGCACAAGAGCGGAAGGTTTATCTCGCCCTTGCACAACTTTGGAGACCGGTTACCGCCCGGGAAATTGCCGACCGCGCCCGGCTGGATACAAACCGATGCAGTGCGCACCTCAAGCGTTTGAGCGAGCGGGGCGTGGTAGAGGTGGCGGGCGGAACCGAACGCCGAAAGCTCTACTACGTGGCCGAGCGTCTTTACAACATTTACTACCTGATGCGCCGTGCTCGAGGACGGGCATCTCTGATCGAGGCTCTAATTCGATTCATGGAGGCCCAGTACTCGCCTTCGGAATTGAAAGACTTTGTCATCCGTACTGTTGGTGAGGCCATCAGTCTGGATGACGAGGCCAAATGGATGCACGGAATTGCCTTCGATCGCCTGCTGGAATCTTCGTCCTTGTCGGTGTATCGGGAAGAGTTGAGCGTGCTTACATCGTGGGTTCACCCGTTTGCAGCGGACGACGAGGGAGCGTCAAAGGTACTGTTAAGCAGGGCGCTTGAAGTCGCAACAGGGGGCAATGAGTCAGACGCCATAGCCTTTTGGGACGAGGCGGTTCGGCGGTTGGAGTCTAGCGATGCGGCGGAAGATCTCGAAACAGTTGCGGCAGCGCTCAACAACAAAGGCACGGCGCTCTATTTCCTGAACCGAACCGACGAGGCGTTTAAGGTATGGGATGAGGTAGTGCGCCGCTTCGGGTTGAGCCAAGTTCCAGAACACATCGGTGCCACTGCAACCGCGCTTACCAAGAAAGCGTTTGGGCTCAGCGAGCAAGGTCGGCAGAAGGAAGCTCTAGGCGTTTGTGAAGAGGTGTTGCATCGCCTAGAGCAGGACAGTGTTCCGCAACTGCCACTCGAGATGGCGGAGGCTCTCCATTCCATAGGACTCGTTCTCCGCGATCTGGACCGGCCGGAGGAGGCGCTCCGCGTCTGGGGCGAGTTCGTGCAACGCATTGGAGACAGCGATGATCCCGCGATGAGGGAACGGATCTGCGTGGCTCTCCAGAGTAGGGGCGCGTTACTTGCTCGGATGGACCGTTTGGAGGAAGCGCTGGCCACGTGGGATGAGATCGTAGAGCGTTTCGGAGCTAGCAGTTCGTCCGAGGTTTTTCCGGCGGTCGTAGCGGCACTGGTCAACAAGGGAGGCGCACTAGTTCGGCCGGATAGTCTCGAAGAAGCCCTTGAAGTGTTGGAGGACCTCATAGAGCGCTTCGGAGACAACAATTCACCGAAGATTATTCCTTTGGTCGGCAAGGCTCTCGTCGGCAAGGCGACGGTATTAGTTAGTCTGAATCGGCCCGATAACGCCCTTGAGGTGTGGGACGAGGCCCTCAGGCGATCTGTAAATAGTGACGATCCAGCTGTTAATCAACAAGTGGGTATCGCTCTTGCCAACAAGAGTATATTGCTCGAGGGCATGGGACGGAAAGAAGAGGGACTGGATTTCCTAGACCAGACGGTAGAAAACCTAAGCAAAAGCGAAAGGCCCGAGCTTGTTTTGGCGGCTGTAGAGGCCCTAGAGCGTATGGGTGCATGGTTGGCCGAGCAGAACAGGTTGGAAGAAGCGCTTTCAATCTGTGACAAAATCCTGCGGCGTTTCGGATCTACAAATGTGCCGATGATTTGCGATGCGATGGCGGATATTCTCGCCAAGAAGGGGGTAACGCTCGCACAAATGAATCGACCGGACGAGGCGCTTGCGGTCTGGGAGGATGTTGTACGCCGCTTTGGATCGAGCGATTCAAGGACCGCTCAAATAACGGTCGCGATGTCTCTTGTCCGCAGGGGTAGCATGCTTGCCGACTTGAACCGACCTCAAGATGCGGTGGACGTGATGGACGACGTTGTCCGGCGCTTCGCATCGACGAGCATGGAGGCATCGTTGCGGCCTCTCATCACCACTGCCCTTCTGGGCAAGGCCAGGGCGCTCACTAGCTTGAATCGGCTTCAGGAGGCGGTTGCGGTCTACGATGAAGTTCTGGATCGCCACAGCAGTGGTACCACACTGGAATCGGTGAGGCCGGTCGCGTCGGCCCTGGTCGCCAAGGGTGCGGTGCTTGCTCGTCTGAATCGTCCAATGGCGGCATTGACCACGTTGGACGACGCCGTGCGGCGTTGTGGGACGAAGGACGATCCCATGCTTCAGCACGGGGCAAAATATGCACAACTGAAAATTGCCGAGTTGCATTTGGCGATGGGACGGGGCGATGCATCGGTCGCTGCGGCGGGCCGTCTATTCGAACCGGAATATCCGAAGTCGCCGGAAATTGGGTGTCAGGGCCACCTCACGCGCGCACGTGCCCATCTTCTGCAAGGGGATAAGGCGGCATGCATGCTGGACATCGATACAGCGCTGACGATTCTCTCAGAACTTGATTCCCTGCCAAGAGAGGTTCTCGATGGCTTGTCTTGGCTGGCGGTTGAATTGGGACCGGCGCAGTTGCGCGAGTTGATCTTAGAGTCACCGACATCGAAATTGCTGATTCCGCTCACGACGGCCCTGGAAAGGGAACTCGGGCTTGAGACGCGGGTGGCGAAGGAAGTCGAAGAGGTGGCTGAAGATCTCCAGCGGGACTTGGAAGAGCGGAGGAAGGGAAGGTATCACGGAGGCGTTTGAGCGCGTTCAATCGGACCCTGCCTGCGACGTTTGCTCTCGTGTACGACCGATACGAGTGCATCGCAAACCCACAAATCCTTTAGATTTGGGGATCGCTCGGCAAAGTCCGGTGGCTCCGCACCCGTGGTGTGAATTCGTCAGTGCTGGTCTGACGATCATCGTCGGCCCCTTGGGTGGCGTTTTCAGGGGCTGGTGACCGACCCATCTCATAGCGGCTTTCGCCAAGCGCGGGGGTGCTACATACCCATGCTTCGACCTTGGGATCTTTTGCGGGTCCGGCGCTCTTCTTCCCCGGCGGTTTCACGCTTTTTGGCGTGGCGCTCGACATACTCGTCCAACGCCTTGTTAGCCGCCCTGGCCTCTTCGTCGGATTGCGCGTCATAGGTGGCGGACAGCAGCCGGGCGAACTCGCGCACCTCGGTTTCCGCACGGCTCCGGCGTTCCTCTTCCGTCTCCGGAGTAGCGGCTTCTTCGCCTTGGCGCTCCCCTTCGGCGGCCTGCGCTATGGCCGAAAGCCGCTAAAAGGAGGACTGAGGAACACGCCACGAAGCAATTTGTCGACGGCAATGTAGGAAATGCCGGAAGGTCGGTTGTCGAGGCCGCCGCTGGTATTCGGTGTTCAACTAGAGCGTGTCATTTATTGGCGGAAGCATATCCTGCGTTTTGGAGGTAACTGGCGCACTCGGTTGGGGTGAAGGTTTCGGTTATGCGCCCGAGTTGGCGCCAGGTGTCCTCGATATTGCGTT
>LXNI01000553.1_pt1 | contig 41844 bp, 35 predicted proteins | sample 809091 | NCBI WGS metagenome assembly LXNI01 (sample SAMN04870527, study PRJNA318959) | sponge metagenome | biome: 01000161; feature: marine sponge reef; material: water | host: Sarcotragus foetidus | place: Greece: Milos, Mediterranean Sea | collected 2013-05-29 | depth 5-7 m
GAGTCTGGCGGTGCCGGCGGCGATAGCGTTGGCGAAGGGTGAGGACCCCGGCCGGGAGATCTTCATCGATCACAAGTTCCTGAACGCTTCCAACCTCGTAGACCACTACCCCGCCGCAGCCGGGTAGGCAACAGGCAACCCGTCAGGTAGTGAATACGAGAGACGCTGACCCAGGCCGGGGCAACGGGGAGAGAGGATCCCCCGGTGCCCCGGCCGGTGGGGTGCTAACGAAGCTGGCGTCGCGCGTCCGGTTCACGGCCATGCAGGCCCGGGTCGGGGTCCTGGTCATCCTGTGCGTCTTCTTCACCATCCGGTCGCCGTTCTTCTTCACCTCCACCAACCTGGTGAACGTCCTGGTCAACGGGGCGGTGATCGGCATCATCGGCAGCGCCATGACCCTGCTGCTCGTGGCCCGCCAGGTGGACGTCTCGGTGGGATCCGCCATCGGATTCGCCGGCGCCGTATTCGCGGTGGTCGCGAGGGATTACGGCATGGCCTGGGGAGTCGTCGGGGCGGTAGCGGCCGCCATGGCGATCGCCGGCATCAACGCGGTCGCCATCATCAAGTTTCGGGTCAACTCGATCCTCACAACGCTCGCCACGCTCGTCGCCTTCCGCGGGGCCTCCAAGCTCGTGATGGACGGGAGGGCAGTTCGCGTCGAAGGGTTCAGGTTCCTGGGGCGTACGCGCTTCGAGGTCGGGGGAATCGAGATACCCGTGGCCGTGATCGTGTTGCTGCTGGTGGTTGCGGTCTTCTTCGTGCTCATGCGCCTCACCAAGTACGGCCAGCAGATGTACGCCATCGGAGCGAACCCCCAGGCGGCGCGGCTGGCGGGGATCCCGCTGGAGAGGCAGGTGGCTATCGCCTTCGTCCTTACCGGAGCGACCGTCGCCCTAGCCTCGATGATCGTCGTGTCCCAGGTTGGCGCGGTGTCCCCCACGACCGGGGAGAGGATGGAGTTCCTGGCCTTGACCGGTGTGATCGTGGGCGGCGCCAGCCTGTACGGGGGGAGGGGCTCGGTGATCGGAACCCTGGTGGCGATCCTCATCCTGGCGGTGCTGGACAACGGTCTCGTCCTGCTGCAGGTTCAGTCCTTCTGGCAGGAGGTATCCAGGGGCGTCCTGCTGCTGGGTGCGGTGGTGTTCGACCAGCTGGGACGGCGGGAGGCCGAGGTCAGGATGGATGTGTGATGTACGGGGGAGAGGTACGTCCGCTGCCAGCCGTGGTGACGAAGTCATGACCTATGTCAACGGGCCGAGTGCCCCGCTCCTGGAGATTAGGGGTCTGTCCAAGCACTACGGGACGATCCGCGCCCTGGACGACGTGAGCTTTACCCTCGACCGGGACGAGATCGTGGGCCTCCTCGGCGATAACGGGGCGGGCAAGTCAACCCTGGTGAAATGCCTGGCCGGTGCGGTCATCCCGACTGCTGGCGAGGTGTATCTGAACGGTGACCGCAAGGTGTTCTCCACGCCCGCGGAGGCTCGTGAAGAGGGAATCGAGACCGTTTACCAGCAGTTGGCTCTGGTTGACATCTTCGACATCCCGGCCAACTTCTACCTCGGCCGTGAAGTGGTCAGGGACGGGTGGCGCGGGAAACTGGGGATGCTCAACCGCAGGTTGATGCGGAAGAGAGCCCGGGCCGCGGTCGAGGCCCTCCCCGCCCGGTTCCCGAACCTCGATGCCGACATCGAGACCATGTCGGGCGGGCAACGCCAGGTGGTGGCCATATCTCGGGCCGGCTTCTGGGGTGGCAAGCTCCTGCTCCTGGACGAACCCACTGCGGCGCTGGGTGTCAAGGAAGCCGCCGCGGTGCTGGAGATGATCGGCGCGATGGTGTCGTCGGCAGAGACAGACATGGCGATGATTGTTATCTCGCACAACATGGAACACGTATGGTCGATATGCACCCGCCTGCTCATCCTCCGCCAGGGCTGGCTGGTGGCCGACCTGCCCAAGTCCGAGACCACCCGTCAGGAAGTCGTGGCCCACATCACCGGCGCCACCGCCTGAGACAGGGGGGCTCCACAATCGTCTGGAACCCGGGCGCAGGCCTTGAAGGCAGGGGAGTGATCGTCACCGGTGCCGCCCAGGGCATCGGGAAGGCTACGGCGGAAGCCTTCGCCGCGGTAGGGGCACGGGTGTTCGCGGTCGACATCAAAGGGGAGGCGCTCGGCAGGACGGTGGGTGCATTGCCGCGTCCCTCCGTCCACCATGCGAAGCGTTACGACCTCCGCGACATAGCCGGGCTCGGCGGCCTGGTGGAGGAAGCATCGGATTCCCTGGGGAACTTGTGGGCGCTAGCCCATGTGGCCGGCACTCTGAAGAGGCAGCCTCTCGACGAGGTGGGCGAGGAGGAATGGGACCTCCAACTGGATGTGGACCTCAAGGCGGGGTTCTTCCTGTGCCGGGCCTTCGGCCAGGCTCTCGTCGCCGGGGGGCGGGGCGGCCGGATCGTCAACTTCTCGTCGCCGGGTTTCATCCGGGGCACCAGGCTGGGCGCCCATGCTTACGTGGCGGCCAAGGGCGGGGTAGTGTCGATGAGCCGCGACTTCGCCCGCTGGTACGGGCCGCACGGGATCACCGTCAACACCCTCCTCCCCGGCCCGATCGACACACCCATGCAGCACACCGACAACACGGAGGAGGTTGTGGCGGCAGGCGTCGCGTCCTGTCCTCTGGGCCGTCTCGGCCAGCCGGAGGAAGTGGCTGCAGTGGTCGTCTTCCTCGCCTCTGATCATGCGAGCTACATCAGCGGCGCCGCCATCAGCGTCACCGGCGGCGCTCTCATGTACTAGCCGAGTAGTTCCAAGGGGTTGCGACTGACAGTCAGTTGTTAGTTATTAGTCGTTAGTCATTGTTTGGATGCTAGTTGAGGCTGCCGAGGTTCTCCTCGCCTCTTGTTTGACAAGATCCTTGCCTCCGCTTGATGTGAAACTTCAGAGAGCCTACGGACACTGGAACCATTTAATCCAAGGCAATCTATCCCACACAACTAGCAACTAGCAACTACCGGATAGGAACTAATCCTCTAGCGGGAGTGCTGACCCTCGATTAGGCCGACTGCCTCGGCGACATTGGATACACCGGTTTTCATCCCCAGAGGGTGCGTGCGTTGCTTGAAGCAAGTGTTCGGAGGCCGGTCGAACATTTAGAAGACTTGAACCACCCGTATAGGTGCGGGGTAGCCGGATGACATCAGGTCCAGAACTGTGCCCAGCGAGTCTTGCCACGACAAGCCCGCCGCGGGGTCGATGAGCCGCACCGGGGCATGGTCTGTCACCCGATGCCGCAGAGCCTCGGCCACCCTGACCGTCTCCTGGTCCGGCACCAACCAGTGTTCGCTTCTATGGTCAGCAATGACCCGCACTGTTGCATTGTCGGGTAACCCGCCGGGATCTATGGGTATGTAGCTGCCTGGTCTGCGACCTTCCCCGAACAGCACCGTGTTCAACGCCCTGGTCACATGGAAAGCGGGCCGCGGGTTCGATAGCCGGTCCAGCAGGCCGTGCACCACTTTGGTGACCCGGTCGAGATCCTGCAGCGGGTCGAGATAGACGCGGCAACCGGGCATCGTGGCAGCTGCGAACAACGCTTCCGCGGCTGCGAGGGCGTTGGCCCCGTCGTCGGCGTCCAGCGGCACCAGGAAGTCGAGCCCCCCTATGGAGTGGAGTTCTGTATCGAAGGCCCGGATGTCGCTCCACACCGACTCCGAGTCGTCAACCATGCAGACCGCCCGGTCGAGAACAAGACCGCGGCCGGTCAGCATTTCGTCGAGACGGGGTAGTTCCCGGGGCCGGTAGCCGGTCCGGCTGCGCAGATGTACCTTGCCGGTGTCCTCCAGCGCCAGCGGGGCCAGGGCGACCCGCGCGCCCGCTCCCCGGAGTTCCGCCAGGGCCGCCAGATCCTCGCCGTCCGGAAAGAAACGGTTGGTCAACTGGACCTCTATGAAATCCGCTTCGGAGGCCTTGCGGACCGCTGCGGCAATGTCATCCGGCCTGGGACACAGAACGGTCGCGGTCAACTGCACCCCTTCGCGACGCAGGACGGCGAGTTGTCCGGCCTGCAGTGGCACGTCGAGGTCGTGGATCGGGAACCGAACGTTGCGGATCCCCGCCTCGACGCACGACAGCAGGGGGTAGTCGTCGCGGATCCGGTGCCGCACGTGGTTGGGGTAGGAGATCGCCCCGTCGCTCTTGTTGGTGATGGGCAGTCGCAGGTATGTGGCTACCGGAGAATGCGGAAGGTCGACGATCGTGCCGCTCAGGATGCGGGTTCCGGCCCGGTGGTTGGCGTGCGTCTCGCCGCTGGTGCGGATCAGGTGCACCGAGGTCCCCCGGTCGGTCACCCTCACCAGGAAGAAGCCGAGCTTGGTGGTGTCGATCCATCCCCGATCCGCAGGGCGGACGTTGAATGCCTCGTAGAAGCCCGGCCTGGTCGTGGTGGTCGAGGGAAGCGTGTAGAGGCGGGTGTTGCCGGCCCGGTTGAACACCTGGAAATGGGTATGCCCGCTGAACAGAGCCTCGACTTCGTAGCGCCTGCACAGGTCCAGCAGCCAGGTCCGGTCGGGGTTGTCCAGTACGTCGTAGCTGCCCAGGCCGGGCTCGTCCTCGTCGACCAGGTAGGGGGGCAGGTGGAGGAACATGAAGATCCGGTGCGAGGCATGGGCGGCGAGGTCGGCCTCCACCCACTCGCGCTGCTCTATGGCCTCCGGCAGGGTGGTGTTCATGATCTGGGAGTTGAGGACGATGAAGTGTGTGTCCCCTGCGGTCCGGCTGTAGAACGACTTGCCGAAGTCCTCGTCCCAGCGCTTCAGGAACCCCGGTTCGACCCAGCCGGCGGGCACCGTCGGATCCGGTTTATCGCCGATGTCCATGTTGCCGGCCGCGAAGTTGACCTCCAGGCCCGACTCCTCGAATTGGGCCACCGCGGCTTGCCGTCCCGTGTCGAAGAACCGGGAGCCGGGGTACTCCTGAGCCAGGTCCCCCACGTGGAAGACCATGGCGGGCTCGGTCGCCTTGGCAAGGGCCAAGGCCCAATCGCCGCGGTCCGACCACTCCCGCACGATCTCCGGTGTCACCGAGTCGCCCGTTGTCGAGTACATACCGGGATCGACCAAGTGATGGGTGTCGGCGAGCACCACGAACTCCAGGTCGGCCTCGGGCACGTCTGAGCGGTCGAAGCGGGGCATACCCGGACCTCCTCGGTTCTTGTATCGGCGTAGGGGGCGGTTGCGAGACCGGATCCCGTCAGATGGTACGCAGGACCGTGCAGCGCCTGTCGAGTATCACTAACTTGTTTGTGGACGGAATCGACGGTGGAGGCACCACCTCCGAGGTGGTGGACAGCATGACCAGGGAGGTAGGCGGATGAGTTTTCTTTCGATCGACCACGTAGGGGTGGCGGTGACCGACCTCGAGGTGTCGGTTCCATGGTGGACCCGGTTCCTCGAGAAGGAGCCGTTCACGCAGGGCATGTGGATCGCCGCCGACGTCGAGGACTACGTCGGCAAGATCGTCGGATACCCCAACTGTGACATGTCGGGCGCCTTCTGGGCACTGCCCGGCGGTTCGGTACTCGAGATGCTCCAGTACCACAACCCTCCGCCCGGCCGGGTGGACATGGCCACTTACAACGCGGGGAACACCCATCTCTGCCTGGAGACCGAGGACATCCACCGGGACTACGAGCGGATGCGGGACCACGCGGTGTTCGTCTCGCCGGAGCCGGTGCGCTGCGCCTGGGGCAGGTACGAGGGCGCCCTCACCTGCTACCTGCGCGACCCGGACGACATCTCGATCGAACTGATCCAGTTCGCCGAGGGGGGAAGGCCGTTCGAGGTCGAGAGCCCGTTCGTCAACCCCTACGGGTAGCCAGGAGATGGAGCCGGGAAGGCGGGCTCGGGTCGGGATCATCGGCGCCGGTTCCTGGGCGATCGCCAACCACATCCCGATCCTGGCGGCACGGGAGGACGTCGAGTTGGTGAGCGCCGTCCGGACCAACCGCAAGGCGCTGGGTTTGCTCCGCGAGAGGTTCGGATTCGAACATGTCAGCGACGACTACCGGGACGCGTTGGAACTCGGCTTGGATGCGGTGGTCGTGGCCAGCCCGGCGGGACTCCACTACGAGCACGTGAAGGCGGCGCTGGAGGCGAGTGCCCACGTCCTGTGCGAGAAGCCTTTCACTACGGAGCCCGAACATGCCTGGGAACTCCGAGACATCGCCTCGGAGCGAGATCGCCACCTGCTCCTCGCCCTCGGCTGGAACTACCGTCCCACCGCCATAGAGGCCAAGAGGCTGATGGAGAACCCCGGCGTGGGAGAGGTCCAGCACGTCCTGGTGGCGATGGCCTCGGGCCTGCGGGGTCTCCTCCAGGGTACGGGGAGCTACCGGGGCCAGGACGCCTTCTTCCAGCCCGCCCGCAAGACCTGGACCGATCCCCGGCTCTCCGGCGGCGGGTACGCCCCTGCGGCTCTGAGCCACGCCCTCGGGCTGGCGCTGTGGCTCACGGGCCAGCGCGCTTCCCAGGTCTTCGCCTTCATGAACGACGAGGGCGCCGGAATCGATCTTCATGATGCGATCAGCGTGCGGTTCAGTTCCGGGGCCACGGGTTCGATATCCGGCGCGTCGTCCCCGCCCGGGGGTAGCGCGATCGATCAGGAGGGCGCTCCGTGGCCCCGGCACCAGCTCCAGGTCCGGGTTTACGGGACGGAAGGCCATCTCGTGGCCGATCTGGAACGGGACTTCCTGTGGCTCTTCCGCGATGACGGCAAGGACGTCAAGGTCGATCTACCACCCCGAGCCGGTCTCTACGGATGTGAGGATCCGCCCGACGTACTGATCGACCTGGCCCTCGGAAATGCCGCGGAGAACCGGTCCCCCGCCGATGTGGGCGCCAGGACCGTCGAGCTGCTGAGCGCCGCCTACGAGAGCGCGAGCACCGGAGCCGTCGCCCGGATCCGGGCGGTTGGGTGGCAGGGCCGGTCCGGGCAGCCGGACTAGGGAGTCTTGGCGGGAGGTCTGATGGAGCCATCGCAGGAGAGCCGCGACGCATCGGAGCGGGTGAAGATCGGTTTCTTCGGTGTGGGGACCGTTGCGACCGCGGCGCTGAGCCTATGCCGGCAGCGCTCGTGGATGGATGTGGTGGGTGCAGTCCGGAGATCGGCGCCGGCGGCCGGTGGGCAGCCGCCTCGGCGAGGCTCCTGGAGAGGCGTACGTGTCTGGTCGGACCCAGAACGGATGCTTGACGAGGCACGCCCCGATGTCGCGCTTGTAGCCACCCGGTCCGAGATCGAGTCCGTATTACCCCTCGTTGAGCACTGTGCTCGTAGGGGTGTTCACGTCATCAGCACGAGTGAGGAACTTGCCTGGCCGGATGTCGAACGGCCCGGAACCGGCGCCTCGCTGCAACGCACCGCGGAGGAAGCCGGTGTGGCCATCGCCGCCACCGGGATCAATCCTGGCTTTGCCTTCGACGTCCTCCCTCTTATGTTGGCGGGGGCTGCATGGGATGTCTCGAGGATCGTCGTTCAGCGCACCCTCGACGCGTCGGTGTTCGGCCGGGACGTGCACCGTTCTCTGGGTGTCGGCTACATCGAGGCCGAGTTCCGTAGGGCCGTCCGGTCGCGGAGGGTCCGGGGCCATATCGGCTTCGCGGAGAGCGCGCGCATCATCGCGCACGGGATGGGGCTTGAGATCGAGCGGTTCGAGGAGGAGATCGAACCGGTACTCGCAGATCGCGTTCATGTCCTGGCCGGGTACACGATCGAGCCGCCCGAGACCGCAGGCGTCGTCCAGCTGGCCACGGCCATGGTGGGAGGACGGGAATGGCTCCGGTTTGAACTGTCCTTGCATGTCGCTCCGGAAGCGGTCGGCTGGGAGACCTGCGACCGTATCCGCATCCACGGGGAGAACGAACTCAACCTCACGATGGAACCGGGTATGCCCGCCGTGTCAACCACAGCAGCCTTGCTCGTGAATGCGGTTCCCGCCGTCCTGGCGGCCCAGCCCGGTTTCTACCCGCCGGCGCGCCTGGTTCCCAACCCACCCTGGCTGGCTGAGCATCGCCCTCCCGGCGCACCATGATGTCCACCCGGTTCAGAGGCGATGCGATTGTTCAGTCGAGGTGCCAGACCTCGTCAGCCCAATAGAGGTTGCCGTCCTCGTCAACGAGGCTCACGATCACGTCCTCGAACCACTCCGACCAGCGGGCGTTGACCTCGGTGCCGCCCACCTTGCCGAAGGCCGTGGCGATGTCCGGGTGGCACTCCACGTAGGCGATTATCTGGGTGCCCCGGCGGAAAAGGCTGTAGTTCTTGAGTCCGGCACTCTGGATCAGTTCGACCAATTCGGGCCATATCTCATCGTGCCGCTTCTTGTACTCGTCCGCCTTGTCCGGATAGATCTCGAATGTGAAGCACGCTCGCTGCATGGGCTGAACCTCCAAGACGTCGTTGCCCGACGGACCCTAGCACCGGCTCGCGGATGCTCGATCCCCTCTGTCAGCTTGGCCTTCGATTGACCCTATCGGAACATCTCGCCTCCACTGCGGTGACCAACGGTATCGCTAACCGTGATCCCACCCATCCATCGTCCGGCCGTATTCTGGTATCGAATCTGGTGGCGCTTCAACCATGCTCCGTATCTACTCTTTAGCCTTTCATAGGCAGGGTGAATGTGCGGCCCTGTCATATAACCCTGACAGTAGGTGCGACTCGCCACTGGGAAGATGAGCGCCGAGGTGACAAGGTCGGCCAGTTGTAGGCCTGCATGATTCTCGCTATGGCCGAACACTGGCATCTCCACGATGTTCGGATACGAGTTGCCAGTCCGCTTGAACATCTTCGTGAACACTGAGTGAGCTACGTTCGCGTTTTGTGCGTTGCTGCGGCTATCGCAGATGACCAATCCGCCGGTCGGTTCTTGTTGCAGATGATGCTGTAGATGCAGAGCGATGTCCTGGATCGAGAAGGTGTACATCGAGCGCTCGTCTGACTGCTCAGATGGGTGCTTTACCCAAACCCTCCCGACGATGCCGGCGTCGTATTGTGTGAGCAGCTCGGTCGTCGCATCCAAGAACCCGATTGCGGCTCGGCTGCGGCGACGTGAGCCGCTCCGGATGTCCTTCCTGATGTCACTGCCCTTTACCTCGTTCAGAATCCCATCAAGTGGCCTCAGACCTGCCCTTCCAGGATGAAAGCGCTTCTTCGCCGCGAGGAAGTCCCTGGTCAGAGCCGGTACCACATCGCTTGCGATCACTAGACCACAGATAACGAGGACAGGAGGGATATGGGTGAGCCTGGGATTTGGGCGCCGACCGTCGCCCGATTCGTCTATGTAGCAGATTTTCATCCGGGGTAGCCCAACCGCAACTACGGCCACCTGGCGAGGTGGCCGTAGGACTTGCCGACTGAACCGGAGCCCAGACGACCTCAACTGTTTGCTACCCGCGAGTGTAGCCGAAATGGGACGTCTAGTGCAGTCCTTGCTTGGCTCATGATCTGCGATGGTGCTTGAGTCCTCACACCACAGCCGGAGCTACGACCGTGAGCGCTCCCCGTAGATCCACGCGCGACCCGCTCCCCTGGGCACACGAGGCGTTCCGCGGGCACCGACGGCATCCGTGCCGCTTGCGGATCCTATTAGGGTCATGCCTCTTAGCTGACGGCGGATTGGAGGGGTTATGGGCGCGAACGATCGGGTGCGGGTAGGTGTGATAGGCGCCGGTTCCTGGGCGGCGGGCAACCACATCCCCGTGCTGCAGGCGCGGGACGACGTGGATCTGGTAGTGGCAGTCCGCAAGGGCTGGGATGCGCTCGAGATGCTGAAGGACCGTTTCGGGTTCGAGCACATCACCGAGGACTACCGGGAAGCGCTCGAACATGATCTGGACGCGGTGGTGGTCGGGAGCCCGTCGGTGTTCCACCATGAGCACGCCAAGGCCGCCATGGATGCCGGCGCCAACGTCCTGTGCGAGAAGCCGGTCACCATCGATCCCGCCGACGCCTGGGATCTGGACGCCACGGCCAGGGCACTGGGTAGGCATCTGGTCATCTCGTTCGGCTGGCACTACCGGCCCACCGTCATCGAGGCCAAGCGGATGATGACCGAGGACGGCGGGGTCGGCGAGATCGAGCACATTATGGTGGCGATGGCCTCCGGCACCAGGGAGTTGCTCAAGGCCACGGGCTCCTACGAGGGCTCGGCATCCGACTTCATGCCCGATTGGGACACCTGGACCGACCCGGCCATGTCCGGAGGAGGCTACGCCCCCGCCCAGCTGAGCCACGCCATGGGCCTGGCCCTGTGGCTGAGCGGCGAGCGGGCCAAGGACGTTTTCGCCCTGATGAACAACGTCGGCGCCCGGGTCGACCTGCACGACGCCATCAGCATCCGCTACCAGTCGGGCGCCACCGGGGTCCTGAGCGGCGCCAGCTGCCCCAGCCAGGCAGGTATCGGCGACATCCCCGACGAGCCGTGGCCCCGTCACCAGCTCCAGGTGCGCTTCTACGGTTCCGAGGGCCAGCTGATCGTCGATCTGGAGCGGGATTTCCTCTGGCACTTCCGGGAGGACGGGGTGGATGTCAAGCCCGACCTGCCCGATCACGCCGGGTTGTACCAGTGCGACGGCCCACCCAGCACCCTGATCGACCTCACCCAGGGCAAGGACGTGCCCAACCGGTCGCCCGCAGAGGTCGGCGCCAGGTCCGTCGAGGTGGTGGCGGCCGCCTACGAGAGTCTCCGCACGGGAGGATTGGCCAGGGTCTCCGGCGTCGACTAGCGGTCTGTCCGCAAAGTACTTTGCCGCGCCCTGCTTGCCAGCGACGCCCCTCGCTGCGTTTCGCCTCCTCAACGTACCGCTGCGGGTACGCCTTCGTCGGCGGCCCTTGCGAGGAACGCCGCTGCCAGCGCATGACACGACACCACTTCACGGACAGACCGCCGCCATGAAGGTCGGGATCGACACCTACTCGTACCATCGCTTCTTCGGCGAGATACGAGAGGGTGAAGAGGACCCGGGAACCCGCTGGACCACCTGGGACTTCCTCGACCGGGCTGTCGAACTCGGAGTCGACGGCGTCAGCCTGGAGACCTGTTACCTGGATCTCGACGATCCGGCCTTCCGGGATCGTCTGGCTTGGACCCTGGCTGATGGAGGCCTCGACGCCGTGCTGGCCTGGGGCCATCCAGGGGGCCTGGAAATGGGGAGGTCCGCCGAAAGGCTCGATGACATCCTCCGGGTCATTGACCACGCCGCCGCCATGGGTGTCAGCCTGGTGCGACTGGTGGTGGGCACCTTCACCCACTGGGGAAGGGAGCCGCCCCAGGTCTCGGTGGAGCGACTCGTCCCCAGGGTGCAGGCAGCCTGCCGGCACGCCGCCCAGCTCGGAATCCGCCTGTCGATCGAGACCCACACCGCCCTCCCGGTCGAAGCCCTGGCTGAACTCGTGCGCCGGGTCGGAGCCCCCAACCTCGGCGTGGTGCTCGATACGGCAAACGTCGTCCGGGTCGGCAGCGACCTCCTAGAAGCCACCCGTCTGCTGGCGCCTCTAACCGACATGGCGCACATGAAGGACCTCGACCTCTCGGATGCCGGGTTCGGCGACCCGGGTGGATGGTGGCCGTGCACGTCTCTAGGCGCGGGTGACCTAGACCTGCGCGGATTGCTGTCTGAACTCCGCTCCGTAGGGTTCGAGGGTCTGCTGTGTGTCGAACTGGCCACGCTTCCGCCCGGAAGCGACGAGGATCGCATGGTGGCCGAAAGCGTCGCCTGGCTGCGCGAGACCATCCGACTCACGTGATCGGTCAGGGGCCAAGGGTCGCTGTGCCTACGACCAGGACACCTTCGCTGTGCTCGAAGCCCGGGGTGCAAGCAATGGGCTGTCATAACGAGAGTGTAGAATTGTAGTAGTTTGTTGTTGAGAGTATTCACTGGACTGGCGGCGCCATACGACCAGTTGGCAGGTGTGCATCACCAGTGCGACATGGACATGTGGATGCGGGGCCTGCCCATGTCGTTCTTGACCGATAGGTAGGCTTCCATGATGACAGGGACGACGGTTCGTGCTGCTCAGACCCATCCGCTCGATGCGGTCGAGCGCGTAGGCGCATGCTGGTTACCTGAGGAGTCCGAGTTAGTTGACGCGAACGACATAGGCCTTCGGGACGGCCTCCATGCTCTCGTTGCGTCCAATCCCGACTTTTGGGACTTCGGAGCAACGACCCGCCGGACGTTCGCTCATGGCTATTTCCAATACCCAGCGATGATGGTCCCGAACATGGTGGGCCACGCCCTCGACCAGGTGGCTGCTCACCGCAATGGCCGCATACACCTGTTAGATCCTTTCGCTGGGTCCGGCACAGTTGTGACGGAGGCAGTTGCCCGTGGTTGGGACGTAACAGCGGTCGATGTGAATCCTCTTGCTGCGCTGCTGTGTCGAACTAAGGCTGGCCCATTCGTTCCTGACCTGATGGCTACAGCTGTTGAGGAGGTATTGTCTGGGGTCGGGCAGACAGAGATGGATGCATGCCGCTGGTTTCCGAACGTACGAAAATGGTTTGAACCGGATGTCATCGAAGGATTAACTCGCCTCCGGCACGCAATCGCGAAAGTGGAGTTGCCCGCGGCCCGAAGGTTCCTTTGGGTGGCAATGGCCGAGACTGTCCGGCTAACAAGTAACAGCCGACTCTCAACCGTCAAGCTTCATGTCAAAGCTGCGAAAGACCGGGTCGCTGGGGACGCGATTGCAGTGTTTTCGCGGGTTGCAGAGCGCAACCTAGAGTCGCTCGAAGCCGAAACCGACGCGCTCCGAGCGGATGGGTATCTCCAGGGCAGCTGGGCAGTGTCACGTACCAGGGTCATCTTAGGGGACGCTGCGGAGGTTGATCTGAGCGGAATGCGAGCGCGGCCCAACGTTCTTCTGACCTCGCCACCTTATGGGGATAACCACTCCACTATCACGTACGGTCAGCACGCGTACTTGCCACTGCAATGGATCGGACTTCCCGACACGGGGGCTACTGATCGCTCCACTCTTATGGGACCAACCCGGATTGACTATATGAGCCTGGGAGGGTGCCGCCAAGACGGTCTTGAGCGTGCCGAGGGGCTGGAGTCTAAGTCAGACGCCGCTCAGGCAACGCTACGCAAGCTGTGGACGATTAGGCGAGACCACGCGAGGAAGGTGGGAGCATTCCTCGCGGATCTAGATCGAGCGTTCGGCAGCGCGTTGCGGTCGCTCATGCCTGGGTCGCATGTCGTTGTTACGGTGGGTGATCGGACGGTGAGCGGGCAGAAAGTCCCAACAGCGCGAATTGTGCAAGATATTGTGACAGACCGAGGTGCAGTGGTTATAGCCGCGATCCCGAGGCGACTTCCCGAGTCGAGACGGATGGCCTCGAGAAATCGGTTCGCAGCGCGGATGGACACAGAGTGGATGATCGTCATGAGGCTTCTCCCATGAATGGGCTGACACTCGGAGTCCATCCACGGGTGGTTTTCCAGTTGGGTGAGAGCCTCGTCACTGATCCTGTACAAGCCTTGTTAGAGCTTGTCAAGAACTCATACGACGCTGATGCGACCTATGTGTCGGTCGACGTTGATACGCATGTTGCGGTTGGGGACCTGCGGGGCCGGATTGCTGTTGGGGACAATGGCATCGGTATGAGCGAGCAAACCATCAAAGACGGGTGGCTTACGATCTCAGTGTCTCCTAAGGCGGCTATGAAGAATGCAGGCCATACAAGTTTACGCCATCACAGGGTCCCGCTGGGTGACAAAGGAGTAGGTCGTCTTGGGACACAACGCCTCGGTGATCGACTTACCATCCGAACGTTCGAAGATCTAGATCCTGATAAAGAGCGTTCTAGGAGGCCAGTACACGGGTTAGAACTCGTCGTTGATTGGCGTGCATACGCGAGTGTCGACCGCCTTGATGAGGTTCGGTTTCAACTGAAGGATGCTGGAGAGGAGCCTGCCGGTACGAGGTTAGTGATCGAAGGACTTAAGGATTCTTTGGATTGGCGTGGTCAGGGCAAGAATCGCCTTGGCGTCGAACTCTCCAAGCTTATCTCACCTTTTGATCCGCCAGAGAACTTCTCCCTCAAGCTGCGTGTGGACAATGATCCAGTTGAGCTGGCACAGGTCGATCGAATCGTGAGACGCGCCGCGCTCAGCTCTTGGCGCATCAAGTTCGACGGAACTCACCTGCAAATCGATGGCTCGGTGCGCGCTACCTTCCTTCGCTCTAATCAGAAGGACCAGTCTGAGTGGAAACTACTCATCCTCGACGACAGGGGAGAACATCTCTACAAGCATATGAGAACAGATAAGGCTGGTAGAGATCTTGGACTCGGCAAACCATCCTCGTCCTTGGATGTGGCGCGATTCACATATACCCTTGACGTTGGCGACCTCGACGCCAAGGTCGCTCCGAGCACCGGCGGTAAGAGCCCCGGAGCTTTCGATGCAGTCTTCGAGAGCTTCAGCCTTGGCCGCTTGGAGGTGCAGGAACGGGTTGACGACTATCTGCAAGCTGACGATATCGAGAGTTATGTGTTCACGAAAGAGGCAGAGTATAGGAATCTGATGAAGGATCTCGCAGGTGTTCGCGTCTATCGTGACGGGTTTGGTGTTCGAGTAGCCGGTGACTGGCTAGGGCTCGGTGCTGCCTTTACAAGTGCCCGCAGCTTCCGCGCCCTTCGCCCAGGGAACACGATTGGCTATATCAACATCTCAGCAGAGCATAATCAGGGTCTTGTTGAAACGACTGATCGTGAGGGTTTCGTTCACAACGGCGCGTACAAGACCTTCGTAGGTCTCCTCGAGGCTGCCATCTCCCACATAAACCGCTGCCAAGTCCTCGTCGGACGGGGCTGGGATGCTCTCAAGAAGGCCGAGCGCCGCCACCAGGCGGGCATACCCCAGGAACAGCCAGCACGGCAGATAGCGAAGGGTATCACGGAGGCAACTCGAAAAGGCGAACGACTGCGAGCCAATGTCCGGCACGCCAAGACAACAATCGGAGACGCGGTTCAGTCGGCCCCACAGCTTGCTGAGGCCCGGGACACGGTTGAGGAGGTGGAGACTCTTCTAGACCGCTTACCGAATCTCAGGGCACAAGCGGAAATAGTTGAAGCAGAGATCAAGGAGCTTGAGCACAACCGAGCCGACTACATTGAGATGATAGGGCTTGGACTCACTGCCGAGGCGCTTTCACACGAGATGTCGATAGCCATTAATCGGCTCGACGCCGCAACTCGCATCACCACACGCAAACAGCGCGGCGCGCGTGGAATGACTCCAGAGGAGATAGCAGGCTATGTTGCGGAAGTGCAATACGCAATTGCGGCGCTTCGTAAGCAACTAGGACACTTAGATCCTTCACTCCGGTATGCTCGGCACCATAGGAGAGACATCAAGGTCGGCCAGTTCATCGAGAACATCTGCGAATACCACCGCAGCCGATGGAAAACCAATGAACTCGAATTGACGGTACGGGCTCACAGTGACTTCGCCATCCACGCTAATCCAGGGCGCATGACACAGGTGTTCGACAACCTGATCCTGAACAGCGAACACTGGGCTCGACAACGTGTGACCAGACCTGCACAGATCGAGATCGTAGTTGCGAACCCTCTTGTGGAGGTGTCCGACAGTGGCATGGGTATCCATGACTCCGTTCGTGACTCACTGTTCGAACCGTTTGTAACGACAAAGCCGAGGGGCGAGGGTCGAGGCCTCGGACTGTTTGTCGTCCGGCAACTCCTCGATCTTGAGAACTCAGAGATTCGTCTTGCTCCCAAGCAGAATGCTGACGATCGCCCCTATCTTTTCGAACTGGACTTTTCAGGAGCGATAGTTGATTGATCCCTCATCCGCGGCCAAGGCAATCCTGAACGGCCGCGGTATCTCTCGGGTGGTAGTCGTGGACGACGATGTGGCCCAACCGCCATGGTATGGACGCGTCGATATGCTTGACGAGGAGGACAAAGCAGAGATCGGCCAAGAGACGAGAGTCGATCTGCTAAACCCTGGCTGGCGAGACCGACTGGACCTAGCCGACCGTGAGACCCGACGAAGGGTTGCTACGAAGGTGAATTCGGTCGCTGAGGATCTCGATATCCCGCTACCCAAAAAAGTGGAAGATCCAGCATTGGTCGCGCTGCGAGGTCTTCTCAGATCACATCACCCTCAACAACTCACACCTAACCAGTGGTCACAGCGGTCCGAAGAGCTGATTGCTCAGGCCGAATCTGAGCCAACATTATTCCTCATTGACCAACGTCTGGGCGAGGGCCGCGAGGGGGGACAGCTAGCGAGAGATTTGCTCGCTACTGCTCCAGAAGGATCGTTTTGCTGCCTTCTCACCGGTGACGTCGTTCTTGAGAGCGAATTCGACTATTGGCAGAAGGCGTGCAGCAGATATGGCTTTCAGCCAGGCCAAGTTGGTCTAATCGCGAAGGCCCATCTGACAGGAGACCAGATCGGATTCGCCCGAATGCTCAAGATCTCCCTCACAGCCGGGGACGTCAACGATATTCGTGACGGGATATTGGCTGCGGTGAAGAATGGTCTAGAAGAAGCATTGATGAGGTTTGGTGAACTTGATCTTCCGACGTTTACATCAATTGTATTTGAGTCGTCTAAGCTCGAAGGTGCTTGGGAGATTGAAACAATTCTTCGAATTGTCAAAGCGTTTGTTCGGGAGTCGCTTGACAAGCGAGTATATGGCGATCATAAGGTGGCGCAGGCCGCAAAAGAGATTGCTGCGGCCGCGTCTGTATCGACTGGTGCCGATGACCGGCTAGAGGAGTATGCATTTGAGATACAGCACGCGGAGCGCTATGTCACGGCTGACTATCTTTCCGAGCGCCGGATGGCACTAGCTAATGGGGACCTGTTCGAGGCGGCCGACACTGAGAACGGTATGAGCCGTTGGGTGTTGGTGGCACAGCCCTGTGACCTGGCAATCAGGTCGGACGGGAAGCGCAATGGCTCCCCGACCCATCTCATCCTTCTTCCAGTCGAGGCATGCGCGCAGGAACCTCGATGGGCCAATGTGGAACTTCAGTACTTCGAGAAGGGCTCGGACAGGGTGTTCGTCCGTTTGACCAGGCCTGCATATGTGCCGACGATCATCTTGGACCTTGCGGCGGCCTCGGATTCCGGGAAGGCTGTCTGGATTGACGGGCGGCAGGCTGAATCCATGCAGGCTGCCGGGTGGGCACGACGCGCTGGCAGGGTGTACGAACATTTCGATGGAGCCATCCAAGATCACGACCATCAGGACGGAGCGAGGTCTTGCCGAATTAGCGAGGGCCGTCTGCCGATCGCTGAGCATCCCGACGTCCGTCCATCTGTCGTCGGAAGCAGCATCGAGTATCCGATTCGGCGTATCGGGCGTCTCCGAGAGCGCCAAGCTGAAGCGGTACTTCAAGCGTACGGCCTTGCGCTGTCACGGACCGCGGAAGCACACGACCTAGCGAGGATCAACCCGTAGGCATGACGCAGCCTTCAGAATCGGGCCAGCGGCTCCAGCCTGTAGGTGGGAAGGCTACTGTGCCTGGCTATCTCCCTGCAGCCTTGTAGAGGGCGGTTAGGCCGTCGGTGTTGGTGAGGGTGTTGATCTGGTTTCGGACTCTGTGGTCTTTGAGGTTGAGGCGGTGGAGGCGGCCGTCGATTCGGTCGAGGAGTTCGATCCTGCCGAAGCGGTGGCCGTGGGCTTTGGCGTATAGGGCGAGGCCCTTGGCTTTGGTCACGGCGTCGGGGAGGTGGGCGCCGTGGGGGTCGAGGATGTCGATCACCACCCGGTCCGCCTCCTGGCGGAAGAAGAGGAAGTCGGGGAAGACGGGTTTGTACTCGCCTGGTCGGCGTTCGTACGGGATGGTGAACGACCAACTCTTACGGTCCGGGTTGCGAAGCCAGCCGAGGGAGTTGGGGATCTCGGCGTTCAGGACCTCGGCTTCCAGGTTGTTGAAGTCGTCGGCGAAGGTACCGTCGTCGACGTAGATGTGCCTGTCCCAGTTGAGTGCTCCGGTGGGGCGCTTCCATGCCACCCGCTCCGGGTACCTGATCGATGTCTTGGTCGGCCGGTCGGCCGAGCCGGCGATTTCTGCGTAGACGGAGTGGCGATTCTCCGGCAGGTTGTCGATCTCGGCAACATACCGGCTTCGCCATAGGTCTACCCGGTTCCGAGCCAGGTTCTCGACTCCCTCGATGACGGCGGGGTCGGAGAGCAGCACGGCCACTTCGACCTTGGTGTGGCGGATCTTCCTCAGGTCGTCTGTTCCTGCCACGGCCCGCTGCCAGAAGTCGCGGTGTAGGCCTTCCCCGATCTTGCGCCCGGCCTCGTCGAAGAGGTCGTTGATGTTCTCGATCGAGGTAGTGACCTCGTGGGAGGTCGTATCGACATACCGCTGGGTCGTGAGGTCGTAGACGCGGGTGCCGTAGGAGACCAGCGCCTTCCCACGGACCTGATCGGTGAAGTCCTGATCTCCGCGCTTGTGGTCCAGCCTCGTCTGGAGTAGGGCGCACACCTCGGCCTTGGCCATTTCGATCGCCGATTCGTTGATTCCGTCGTGGACGAGGGCGCGCGCCAGGCTCATCATGCGGCGAACCTGCTTGACCCTCCTGCTGGTGGGGACGGTGTAGCCGCGTAGCTTGGCGAGAGCCTTGAATATGGGCTCGGTGCCGTCTGCCCGATGGAGCGTCACCGCTTCGGTGGCTGTCTGGACTTGTGTAGGCGGCACGAACTCATGGTCGGAGTCGGTCAGGCGATCCACCACCGAGGCCACTCCCTTGGCGTCGTAGTGGGGAAGGAACAGCGACACGGAGTTGAGGCTCTCGTCCTTCTCGACTCGCCTGGCGAGCGGGGTTCGGACCATCCTGCCGATCAACTGGGCGATGTAGGTGGCATCCCTAGCCTTGCGATACGACATCATCGTCTCCGCCCGAGGGCAGTCCCAGCCGGTGGACAGGGCCGTCTTGAAGAACACCACGCGGGCGTCACGGTCGTCGGCGATCCGGGACGGTGCGAGGTAGCGGATCACGAACCCATCCGCCCTGACGGGAGTCGACTCGTCGAAGGCATGGGCGAACGCACTGTTCGGCAGGGCGGCCGGTAGCTCCTCGTTGATCGCTCTGATCGTGGTGGCCAGGTCGGTGCGGGTGCCGCCCTTGCTCTTCGCCGCGTTCTCGACCTGCACGATCAGGAGAGGCACGACGGGTCGCTCGTCCTGCTCGGTGCAGTACGTCGCCCATCGCTCGGTGTAGTCGTGCCAGTGGCGGGTCGCCTCCCGCAGCAGGGTGATGTCGATCTGCTGGTCATCGGCGCTGTGATGGAGGACGATTCGTTCCTTCAGAAGGCCCGATGATCGAACGTCCGCCGCGTCCATGTGGACCGGGTGTACCGTGCGCGTCCCGGCCACGAGGTTGTTGAACCGTTGAGGGGTTGCCGAGATGCCCAGCACCAGCGGCGAGGCGCGCATATCGTCGCTGCCCTTGAGGAACCTCTGGATGATCGTCACCGCGTTGTTCTCGTCGCGCTGGGTCCGCATGCCGCGATGTGCCTCGTCGATGATCACTATGAAGCGGGGACCCATCTGCTCGATCGTGTTGTCGAGCGTCTGCCAGATCGTCCACGAGCGCCGGTCCCCCAGAGTCGTGAGCAGCTTGTCCCTGCCGAGCTTCTGCGTGTTCAGGAAGTAGATGCGGCCAGGGCCCAGCATCCGTTGGTTGAAGGACGAGTCGATGATTTCCATTGCCAACGGTGACAGAACAGCGGAGGTGTTGATCATCTTGTTGTAGGTCTGGCGGTTCAGTTCGGGTAGGTCGGTGATCCAGAGGAAGACGGTATCGCCATCCGGCCCTGCCTGATCGTCTCCTTGGAGGATCCGTTCTATGAGCCGGGTGGCAATGACCGTCTTGCCTGCCCCGGTCGGTGCAGACAGGACGACCGCCTGAGGCGATGCCGGACCTGCGATCGACGCGGCCTGCCGGATCTTGATGGCGAGGTCATCGACCGCTGCCTTCTGGAAGTCCTTGAGAACGAGCCTCATTCTCCGAGAACCCCCGGACCGTTAACGGTGAAGTTGCGCGAGTAGTCCCAATAGAGCCGGCGGACCACGAGACGCCAGGGGAACGCCTTGCACATCTCGATAAAGGCGGCTTCGGAGTTCGTGACCACCCACACGTGGGTCACTGCCGGGCGTGCCTCTACGGCCTTCGCGAAGGGAGTTAGATGCTGCTCGTCGAACAGCACTCCGTAGGTCGAGCCATCCGGCAGGGACCAAGAGGCGGCGCCGTCCCACTCCTCGAACTCACCGACCGATCCCGCTGCCATCCACAGAATCGGGACTATCGCGTTGAAGTGCCGACCCAGATCCACGAAGTCGGGGTCGAGGTACTCGAGGCACAGGAACACAGCGTTCTCGCCCAGTCCATCGGCGTAGTTGTGATCGGGGACGTATCGGTCCGGGTACTTGCCAGACAGACTCGTGCCGTCTGACCGGACGCCCGTAATTGCTGCCTCGCACCGAGGTTTCGCTACTGCATCGAAGATGCCCAGTGATTCGAACTCGGCGTCTCCCTTAAACACGCCTTTCCTTGCGAGCGATTTGGCATCGCGGTCGGTGACCTCGTTGTTCGTGACGAGAACACAACGACGCCGGCCGCCATCTTGGGCGTTCAGCAGCGCGGTAGCGTGGAGCGTGGTACCGGAACCCGCAAAGAAGTCCAGAATCACTGCGTCGGGCTTGGACGCGACCAGCGCATCAAGCGTGTCGCGCACCGCATACAGAGACTTCGGGAAGTCGAAACGACGACCACCGAGGAACTCACGCAGCAGATCGGCGCCAGCGGCACCCGCGTCGTGATGCGAACGATGCCACATGGTCTTGATACGCCGGTCGCGCAGACCGATGTACCGCACATCGACGACCCCGGTAGTCGGATCGCGGCCCACTTCTTTGAGCAATCCGGACCCGAGTTGACCCCGGAGCCTCCTACCCAGGTAGGAGATCGCCCATGTTCGGCGCTTAGCGTCGAACCGTCCAACCCGAACCAAGCCGCGAGAGGCAAGATCAAGGAGCTTCTCGCGTCCGACTGACCATCTGCCTAGCTGCCCGTTCTTGCGGATAGGCCACGCTACAGGATTCCCTTCTATGGTCATGTCCACCTCCGGAGCAAGGCTGTCATACGAAGACGCTCCGATTTCCCCTCGAAGCTGACGTTCCTTGAGACTCTCTCCGGCGTTGACAATCCGGCTTGTGGCCGGATCGATGCTGATCGGGTAAACCATGTTCGGTCGATCTGACGGCAGCGCACCGGGTCCGGACTTGAGAAGCCCCGTCCAGCGAGGTGTTTCGCCCGTCTCTCCCCTGTCCGCTCCCCAGGTGAAGAGGTCGTCCGGTCTCGACTCGACCACCGCTTCGCCGAAGAAGACAAAATGCGCATACTCTTCAACACGCGAGAACCGCGGCTGCGATACACCCTTCGGGTTGTTCATGATCGTCACCATCTGGTGGTAGGCACTCGGGAACATCTCCCTGACCAGCACGCCGAGGTGGTGCACCTCGTGCTCATCGATCGTTACCACGAGCACGCCGTCGCGGTTCAGCAGGTGCCTGGCCAGCCGGAGGCGTTTCTCCATGAAGGACAGCCACTTGGAGTGGCGGTACCGGTCGTTCTCATCGACGAAGCGGTTGTTGTACTTCCACGATTTATCGCCCGTGTTGTACGGAGGGTCGATGTAGATGCAATCCACCTTCCCTGCGTAGGCGTACGCCAGCACCTGAAGGGCGTGGAAGTTCTCGCCGTTGATGACGACATGGGCAGGCTTGCTGTGCTCTCCCCGCCGCACGCTCCCGACGGGCGTCAAGCCGGAGAAGATTTGCTCGTGGAACTGCTTCACGACGAGAAGATCCTTGACGTCGATCCGCGTCTCGGGCCCGTCGGCGCCTTTCGGCACCAGGACAGCCTCGCCGTACTCGACACTGACGACACGGAACTCGGACAGGTCGTCGGGGGTTGTCCGGTTCTGAACCACCAGCCCCTCATGGATCGGCAGTCCGTAGAGCGACACGGTCTCCGGAATGTGCTCCTCGAATACCAGACCGAAGCGCTTGGTCCGCTTAAGTTCGCTGACCTCGCCGGCGATCCGTTCGCGCAGGGCGGGGTCGGCGATGTCGTCAATCAGGTCTTCTATCTTGGCCATCTACGCCTTCCAAGAACGGGATTCAGGGAGGAGGCCGACGCCGGACCCGCCATTGCGAAGATCGCCTTCACACTTAGGCAGTAGAGAGATGCCACCCAACAACCCCCATCACTCCGCAACCTGGGGAGATACCGCAGTCACGTTAGCCGGACAAGGCCAGCGACCTCGCACCTGTTCAACGAGCGGCGGGCCTCCGGTGCGCCTGGCTGCGAGAGGCCATCCGGCTCGCGGGATGGCCTCAAGGTCCGAGGGTCGATATGGGTACCACCTGGACGCCTTCGCGGTGGTTGAAGCCGTAGCCGGTGGCAGTGATGACAACCAGGGCCGAGGGCTCGCCCATCCGGTCGGTGTCGACCCTGCTGCGGAGCCGTAACAGGGAGTTCACGCCCTGGTTGATCAGCTTCTCGCCGCCGAGTTTGATCTCCACGGCCATCCATTCGCCGTCGCCCCGTTCGATCACCGCGTCCACCTCCAATGAGGCGTTGTCGCGGAAGTAGGACACCCGGCAGTCGTTGGTCTGCGAATACACCCGCAGGTCTCGCATCACCAGCGACTCGAACAGCAGACCGAAGAAGCTGAGATCGGCGCGCAGCCGGCTCGGAGAGGTCTGGAGGGCTGCCACCGCCAGCGAGGGATCGACGAAGTAGCGCTTCTCCGAACGCCTCAGTTGCGCCCTCGACCGCAGGTGCGGCGCCCAGGGCGGTAAGCCCTCAACGATGAACAACCGTGTCAGCGCGTCGATGTAGCGCTTGGCGGTGCGGGGATGGACCGGCGTGTCGCGGCCGCCGCTCATGTCGTCAGCCAGCGTCTTGTAGGAGACATCGGTGGACTCGTTGCGGCCCAGCGAGATGAGCAGGCGGCTCACGCCCGTGGGATCATGGGCCGGGCCGCCCGAGCGGGCCACGTCGGTTCTGGCGATCTCGCCTATGTAGCCGCGCAGCCGGGCCTGGGCCACTTGAGGCGACTCTCCCAGGAGCCAGGGCCATCCGCCGCGGCAGACGAGGTCCACCAGGTCGGGGATGCTCAGATCGGAGTGTCCGCCGCCGGTCAGCTCACCGGCGAGAATCCGGTCCAGCGACACTGATCCACTCGACTCGCCCGACTCGAACAGCGACATCGGTCTCATCCGCACGCGTAGCACCCGTCCGGCGCCGGAGTGCCTGGTCACGTCGTCGGGGGGATCGGCGGAGCCCGTGAGGATGAACTGGCCCGGTCGGGCCCTGCGGTCGCAGGCATGCCGCATCGGATTCCAGATCCGCGGCGCCAACTGCCACTCGTCTAAGAGCCGGGGAGTATCGCCATCGAGTAGGGCGGCGGGATCGAGCGCCACTGCCAGCCGGACGTCGTCGGAGTCGTCGATGGTCACCGCGCTGGCAGCGAACCGGCGCCCCGTCCAGGTCTTGCCGCAGGCGCGCGGTCCTTCGATGACAACCGCGGGGGCGGCCCGTAGTGCGAATTCCACCTCGCCGTCCACCACGCGAGGCAGGTAGCCGGCGGGTGTCAAGGCACCAGGCACGCTCACCTCCTCTGCTGCCGGGCGACTCCACGTCACGTGTCAGATCATAACAGATGTAAGTGCGAATAAATGAGATTCATAAGTGCTGTATTCTGGAGGCAGCGAGTGACTATGTTCGGCACAGGCAGGACTGTCTGAACGCGCTCGTCGGCCCGCGAAGGCCTTGAAGACCGGACGGATCGCGTGGGTATGCGCGGACGCTTACGGTTCGGCAAGAACGGGGTGACCTTGACCTAGAAATGAGAATGATTATCATTCCTATCTATTCACCTGTTGGAAGAGGAGTACTTCACCATGGTCAACCCGCGAGTCTTCGAGTTCCTATCCCGCCGGAGCGCCCGGTTCCGCATTGTGCTTGTGGCTTTCCTCTTGGTAGTGGCCGCGTGCGGTGGAGAGGACACGAGCGACACGACCCAACCGGCCGGTGCCCCTACGACGGTGGCTCCGACTACTACCACAGCCGCTCCGGTCACAACCGAGACCGCGGCCCCGACCACCACCCAGGCGGCGCCGACCACTACCGAAGCGCCGACGACCACGGCAGCGCCCCCGACCCTCACGGTCACGGACGGAAGCGGACGCGAGATCACCCTCGACAATCCCGCCGAACGGATCCTGTGCGTGCAGGACAACTGCACCGACCTCACGTCGGACCTGGGAATAGTGCCTATCGCCCAGCATCGAGGCGATGGGTGGGGCAGTGCCGCTGCCTACTACGGCGACGGAGCTGCTGAGATTCCCGTGCTCGGCGATCGCATGTCGGTGGAGGAAGTCGCACAGTTCGAACCGGACCTCATCATCGGGCGGGTCGGCGAGGAAGAGGTTCGCGATGCGCTCGAAGTCGTAGCACCCGTATATCTGGTGGACATCGGCGGTGTCGAGACTCTCAAGGAGGGATGGATCGACGTGGGTGTCCTGACCGGCCGGCAGGAAGAGGCAGCCGAAGCTATCGCCAGGTTCGACTCGAACGTCGCAGCCCTGTCGGCCAATCTTCCAAGCGGTGCGGTAGACACCAGGGTGGCTGTTGGTTTCGGGGACAGCAACTGGATGATCTGGGACTCCTCCTCCTTCTGCGAGTTCCTCCATTCGGAAGGCGCCGGGACCTGTGCCTTCCCGGACCAGGGTGAGTCCGAGTACGGATCCCCGGACAGCGAGTTCGCCTGGGAGTTCATCGTGGAGACCGATCCCGAGGTGTGGGTGATGATCACCTGGCCCGGAAGCGCCCGCTACGACACCGTCACCCAGGAAGTGTGGCTCCAGACCACCGCCCATCGCGAAGGCAGGGTGTGTGAAGAGGACTCGGCGGGTTCCTTCGGTCACGGGCTGCTGATGCTCCAGTGGGCTTACCAGTGCTACCTGAGTGCCGGCTGGCCCGCCATCTACGATCATCCGGGGGACCTGTCGGCGTGGCTGCCGACGGCTTAGCCGGGGTTAAGCCAAGGCTCGATCCTGTAGAGGCGGGTCGCCGGAGCTCGCGGCCCGCCTCTAACTGAGGAGAATTCGCTGTTCCGGCGCCGGTGGACGCGGGCGGCCATCGTTGTGGTCGTCATCGCCTGTCTTTGTGCGATGGTGGCGGTGGTGTCGCTCATGCGGGGGACACCCAATCTATCGGCCGGGCAGGTACTCGACGCCCTCCTCGACTCGCCGACGACCGCGGGAAACGAGCGGTTCATCGTGCAGAACCTGCGGCTTCCGAGACTTATAGGCGGACTGGTGGCGGGTGGGATGCTCGGTGTTTCGGGCGCGGTGATGCAGGACACGCTCCGGAACCCTCTTGCCGGTCCCGAACTGATCGGCGTGTCCGCGGGCGCCTCCCTGGCGGTCGCCACCATCGTTGCCTTCCGGCTTCCGTTCCCCGGCATCGCCCTGCCGCTAGCCGCTCTTCTGGCCGGTCTGGTGACGGGGACAGTGATCCTGTCGTTGGTGAGCCTGAAGGGCAACCCCATGCGAATGCTGCTGGTGGGAGCTGCATTCACCGCCTTGCTCAACGCGCTGGTGATAGCGGTCATCACGCTCGCCCCCAATTTTGGCGGCGTTTCTGTCATCTACCGTTTCCTGGTCGGGAGCCTCTCCGACGTCCAATGGGAGGAGGTGCGTCTGGTGGCCCCCTGGACGATTGCTCTCCCGGTCGTATTCCTTCTGGCCGGGAGGCCGCTGAACATCCTGAAGCTGGGTGACGAGACGGCCGAGGGCCTGGGTGTCGGTGTCCGGCGCACCAGGGCGCTCTTGTTCGTGGCGTCGGTTCTGCTGGTGGCCCCTGTGATTGCCATCGCCGGCCCGATCGGATTCATCGCACTCGTGTCGCCCCACATCGTCCGCAGGCTGCTGCGGACTTCGGACGCCCGGATCGTCCTCCCTGTTTCTGCCGCGGTGGGCGCGTTCCTCGTTGTGGGCGCCGATATGGCCGCCCGGCTCGCCCTTCATCCTCACGAGATAGCGGTCGGTCTGTGGACGGTCGTTCTCGGGGCTCCGGTATTACTGGTGCTCATGCAACGAGGGCTGGTGCGGAGAAGGGCCATCCCGTGACCACCGCGGCCGTCGCCCGGCGCCGGAAAGCTGTCGCCACACCGGAGATCCGGTCGCGGCGGAGGCTCGTGACGCTCGGTGCGGTGCTCCTGGCCGTGATGTTCGCTTACGTGATGGTGGGCCCGGTCATTTTCGGTCCCCATCTCGTCCTCAAAGCGCTGATCAATCAAGCAGAGGAAATCCATCACCGCATCTCGGTGTGGGAGGTGCGACTTCCCCGCGTCCTGATCGCCGCGCTGGCGGGGTCGATGCTGTCCACTTCCGGGGCGCTCCTCCAGTCGGTGCTCCGGAATCCTCTGGCTGCTCCCGCAACAGTCGGGGTGTCCCAGGGCGCCGTCCTGGGAGCAGTCCTCGCGCTGGTGTTCCCCTTCGGATCGGAGGGTGCGCTCAACGATCTGAACGCTGTGGTGCCTCTGGCGGCCATCGTGGGTGGTTTGGCCGCCGGAGCCCTCGTCTACGTGCTCAGCTACCGCCGCGCCGGCACCGATCCCACCCGGCTCATCCTGACCGGGGTCGTCGTAGCAGCAGCGGTCTCGTCGGTCACGTCGTTCATGGTGTTGATCTCGGGCAGCCACATCGATTCGATCGTCCTGTGGCTGGTGGGATCGCTCAGCACTCGGACATGGGACCACCTAGCCTTTCTGGTCCCTGTTGCTGCGCTGGTCTTTCCGTTGGTGGTGGTGGCTATCCCTCTCGCCAATGCGCTGCAGTTGGGGGACAGCGTGTCGGTGAGCCTCGGACTGCGATCCGAGTTGGCCCGTGCCTTCATCCTCATGACCGCCGTCGTGCTGGCCGCGGGATCGGTTTCCGTCGTCGGAGGTATCGCCTTCCTGGGTCTAATCGGTCCACATCTGGCCCGCACCCTGGTGGGCTCAGACTTGCGGCGGCTCGTGACCTGTTCGGCTCTGGTGGGAGCTGTCATCCTGGTCAGTGCTGACCTGCTGGCTCGCGTGTTCTCGCTCGACTGGATTCCATTTGTCGACATCCGGACGGAGAGCGGCAGCCGTGTACCGGTTGGAGCGTTCACGGCCCTGGTGGGAGCGCCGTTCTTCCTCTACCTGATGCGGGAACGGATGCGATGACCGGCAAGGAGCCAATTGTCGCGGTTCCCGCCTTCGTGACCGAGGGCATTTCCACCGGATACGGGGCTCACGTCGTGTCCCAGCGCCTCAGCCTCAGCATCGAGACGAGGAGTAGGACCGCTCTCGTGGGTCCGAACGGATCGGGAAAGAGCACCATCTTGAAGACCCTGGCGCGTCTGATCGCTCCCCTGACAGGTGCCGTCTACCTCAACGGCCAGGACATAAACCGCCTGCCGACCCGGCAGGTGGCTCGGCAGATGGCGATCCTCCCTCAGGTGCACGATGTCCCAGCCGAACTCACCGTGCTGGAGCTGGTCGAGCAGGGCCGGTTTCCCCATGTCGGCACACTCGGGATGCTCCGCCGCCAGGACGATGCGGCAATCGAGGAAGCCGTCCGGCTGACCCGACTCGAGGACTTCGTCCACCGCCCTCTCGACACGCTGTCGGGCGGCGAGCGCCAGCGCGCCTGGGTGGCGCTCGCCCTTGCCCAGCGGACCGATATCCTCCTGCTCGACGAGCCCACTACATTCCTCGACATCGGGCACCAGCTGGAATTGCTGCAGTTGGTGTCAAGCCTGAATCGAGCTCGGGGGGTTACGCTCGTTATGGTGCTCCACGACCTCAATCATGCGGCCAGGTTCTCGGATCGTATGGTTGCCATGTCGGGCGGTGAAGTGGTAGCCGACGGCACTCCCGGCGAGGTGTTGACACCCGGGCTGCTGCGGGACTGCTTCGGGGTTGAGGCCTCCGTGGTCACCGACCCCAGGACCGGGTCACCGATGTGCATACCCTATTTCCCGATCCTCCAAGAGGACGACAGCAGGGAGTGAACGAATGAACCAGATGAGAACCGGGTCCGGCGGCCCGCCTTTTCCCCCACCTTCCATCGGTGACGTTCAGGAGGCGGCCGGTCGTATTAGCGACGTGGCCTTGCGCACCCCGCTCCTGAGGTACAGGACCATGGAGCCCGGAGAACCCATCTGGCTCAAGGCGGAATGCCTCCAGCCTGCCGGGTCATTCAAGCTACGGGGAGTGTTGAACTGGGCCCGTTCGCTATCCGCCGCCGAGTTGGAGAGGGGGCTGAGTACGCAGAGTGCCGGGAATACTGCGCAGGCCCTCGGGTACGTGGCCCGCCTGCTGGGGGTCCCGGCCAGGAGCCTGCTGCCGGACAGCGCTCCGAGGGTGAAGGTCGACGGCGTCCGCTCCTACGGCGTCACGCCCGTGCCGGTGCCGTTCTCGGCGTTGATGGACTACGTCTTCGACCGGGGATGGGAGCAGGAGCCGTACAGCTACCTCAACCCGTGGGGTGACCCCTCGATGCTGGCGGGCTCCGGAACGATCGGTCTCGAGATACTCGACGAGCTTCCCGACTTGGCGGCCGTCTACATCCCTGTGGGCGGCGGCGGTCTGGTGGCGGCGATTGGAAGCGTGATCAAAGAGTTGCGTCCGGCCGTCGAGGTGGTAGGAGTGCAGAGCACGGCCTGTCCCTCGCTGGGAGCAGCCCTGGAGGCCGGAAGCCCGACATGGGTGCAGGCGGGGGAGACGATCTGCGACGGCACCGCGGTACCGGTGGTGGTCGACGAGATGTACCCGCTGGTGAGCTCCGTGGTGGACAGGGTAGTTCCGGTCTCCGAGGACGACGTGCGTACGGCCATCGCCCGCCTGGCGCTGGGGAACAAGCTGGTCGTGGAGGGCTCCGGCGCCATGTCCCTGGCGGCGGCCCTCGGAGATCGGAGGGATGGCCCGGTCGCGTGCATATTGAGCGGCGGCAGCATCGGCGCCGACCGCCTGGCGGAGATCCTCACAACCCGGGCCGGGTGATGATCGCCGGTCTCCGATCATACCGGCAACCGCCCGGCCTTCGAGCGACCTGACGCGCCGAGATACTGGGAGGATGATCCGCAGATGATCAGGCGCCAGGGGCCTTCTCCCCTCTATTACGAAGCGAACCCCAACAACCGTCCCACTTTGGAGGTGGAGCCGGGCGAGGTGTTCGAGGTGGTCACCCAGATGAACCGGGGTCCTGACAACTCGGTTGTGCCTGACGAACTTCGGGATGAGTGGTCGAGGCACCATTCCTACGAGGTCGAGCGTGCCAACCCGTCTTCGGGGGCCATCTCGGTCCGCGGCGCCGAGCCGGGAATGGCGATAGAAGTCTTGATCGAGGACATGGAACTGGCGCCGGTCGGGTACACTACGTTCGCGGGGACCAACCCACTCTTTCCGAGCACACCCGTCACGCAGTCGGGCCACGCCGCGGCGCGTGTCGTTCGGATACGCGACGGCCAGGTGATCTGGGATCGAGGCCTGACCATCCCTGCCCGGCCAATGGTGGGGATGGTGGCTGTGGCACCCGCCCACGAAGCGCAGTCGACGGTGCGGGTCGGCCACTGGGGCGGCAACATGGACGTTCAGGAGGTCGGGCCGGGAGCCAGGGTGCGCCTGGTCGTAAACGTCCCCGGTGCTCTGCTGCACATCGGCGATGTTCACGCGGTACAGGGCGATGGCGAGATATCGGGTACCGGTATCGAGACCAGTGCCCTGCTGCGGCTGAGGGTCGAGTTGATGAAACGGCCGCCCGAGATGATCTGGCCCCGGATCGTCACCCTCGATCGCATCTTCGCGGTGGCGGCCGACCGCCCGGCGGAAAGGGCCTTCAGGGTGGCGGTGACCGAGTTGATCCGCTGGCTCCATGCCGACTACGGGCTCGAACCGCGGGAAGCCGTCCTGCTGCTGAGCCAGATCCTGGAAGCGCGCGCCACCCAGGTGGTGAACCCGACGATCACCTACGTCGCAGGTGTCAGGCGGGAACTCCTCCGGGGACTCCTCTGAAACCGGGGAGGGCGCCTGGGCCCACCTGTACCTGCTCGACGGTCAGGGTCACCCGTCAGGCGGTGAGACCGACCTCTACGGGATGGTCGTGACGCTGATTGCCCCACCGTGCCGAGAGGATGCTGAGAGGGAGGCCTCGGCGTTCGCAGCGGACGGCGATGCCTGCCGTGTTGCTGTACGGATCGGGTGCCTGGTGGACTAAGCTTAGTGGACTAAGGCAGTAGGAAGGGCGAACATGCGGGTTGTGAACATGCACGAGGCGAAGACTCATCTCTCTCGGCTCGTGAAGGCCGCGGCCGGGGGCGAGCCGTTCGTCATCGCGCGTGCGGGCAAGCCGCTCGTGAAGGTGGTGGCTCTGGACGCGCCCGAGCCCGCGCACGCCCAGAGGACCGGGTTCCTGTCCGGTGTCTCAGTGCCTGATGACTTCGACCGGATGGGCGGCGCCGAGATCATCGAACTGTTCGAGGGCGGAAGTTGAGCCTTCTGCTCGACACACATGTGTTGCTCCGGGCCTCGGCTACTCCGGACCGGCTGACGCCCGAGGTCCGCAGGATGATCGAGGACATGTCGGAGCAGATCCTCTACAGCGCGGCGTCCATCTGGGAGGTCGCCATCAAGGGCGGCTTGGGCCGGGCGGACTTTCGGGTCGATCCGCGCCTGCTGCGGCGAGGTCTGCTGGAACACGGCTACGACGAACTGGCGGTGACCGGCGCTCACGCAGCCGCCGTGGACCAGTTACCGCCCATTCACAAGGATCCCTTCGATCGGCTTCTGGTTGCCCAAGCGCAGATCGAAGCCGTCACTCTGCTGACCGCGGACAGGATCGTGGCGCGGTACCCCGGTCCCATCCGGTTGATCTGAGCCCCATGGCCCGAACCGCCCCGAGCGGTTGCTGTTGGCTTGCAGGTCGAACAGGAAGCTGAACATCTCGAATCGCCCCTGGTCACAACTTCCTACGATCCGACCCATGCCGAGTTCGGCGATCACGTCGAAGCAGGAGCCGTACAGCTACCTCAACCCGTGGGGTGACCCCTCGATGCTGGCGGGCTCCGGAACGATCGGGATGGAGATACTCAAGGAGCTTTCCGAACTGGCGGCCTTCTACATACCTGTGGGCGGCGGCGGGCTGGTGGCGGCGATAGGGAGCGTGATCAAGGAACTCCGCCCGGCCGTCGAGGTGGCGCATTGAGCGGAGGCAGCATCGGCGCCGACCGCCTGGCGGAAATATTCACTGCCCGATCCGGATAGGGTGGAGGTGTGACTTCCAAGCTGTGGCTGATCGGGATGATGAGTTCCGGGAAGACCAAGGTGGGTCGGAGGCTATCCGCACGCAGCGGGTTCCCCTTGGTGGATACGGACGATCAGATCGTGGAGCATGCGGGAATGACCATTCCGCAGATCTTCGCTACGCACGGCGAGCCGGCCTTCCGGTCCATGGAGCGCGAGGAGGTGGCGCGGATCGCCGGGCGCAAGGAACGGCTGGTGGTGGCCACCGGTGGTGGCGCCATCCTCGACGAGGTGAACCGCTCCTTGATGCGGGAGAACGGACTGGTGGTCTGGCTCAAACCCTCGATCGCTTCCCTGATCGCCAAGGGCAAGACCAAGAACCGCCCCCTGCTGCTGGGCCATGCCGACCTGGCCTCCCGCTACACCGAGATCTGGGAGGCTCGCAAACACCTATATGAGGAAGCCGCCCACATAAGCATCCCCATGGACGGGAAGACCCGTAGACAGGCCGCCGAGGAGATCTGGAGGCTCTGGCAAGCACCCTGATCGTCGCCTTCAGACGAGGGGAGGGGAGGCGGTCGGGCGGGTGTACTCGGTCGCCAGCAGCGCCTTACCCGAACGGCTGAGCAGAGCGGCCGACACCCCCACCAGCGTGATGGCGCCGCCGCCCACATGGACCAGGGTCACGCCTTCCCCCAGGAAGAACCAGGCCATGGCGGCCGCCAGGAAAGGCATCGGCAGGCTCATGAGCGGCGGGACGTTCGCCGGCACCCAACGCAGGCTCCAGAAGAGCAGCATGGCGCCGATCGCTCCTGGCACGGCCACTACTGCCGCCACGTTGAGCATGTCCGCGCCGGACAGGTTCCAGACGTCGGCGCGGGTGACGAAGCAGAACAGGGACACGAACAGGGTGCTGGACGCCAGCATGCCCACCGTCAGCGGGATGGTGTCCAAGGTTCCGCGGGCCCGCTTCACGCTCACGAACTGGAGTGACCAGCAGAGGACCGACAAGGTGCCCAAGGCGATTCCCAACGGGTGGCCTCCGGGGCCTATCGATCCTCCAAGGACTACCAGCGCGGACCCGAGCATTGCCACGAGCGTCCAGAGACGGAAGCGCAGCCCGGGACGTTCCCCGAACATGGGGATCGCCCACAATGCGATCAGGACCGGGTTGAGCATCGTCAGCAACGAGATGTCCACCACCGAAGTGAACTTGACGGCAGTCATGAACATGGTCATGGAGGCCGCGTTGAGGAAGCCGGCCCAGACGGGAAGCCTCCACTCGCGGCCCCGCGGGAAGGCGAGATAGAAGCGCCCGGCCAGCATGACCGCGGCGAAGGTCACCACGATCCCGATCCAGGATCGCCAGAACGCGAACACCGGACCGCTCGTCGATGAGGCCTGGATGAACACGGGTGCGGTGCTGAAGGCCACCGTCGAAATGCCGAGCAGGAGCAACGGCCGGCGCCTTCCCAGCTCGTGCAGATGCCCGATTGTCGCCGAAGGTTTCAACACCCGCGCGGCATGCGAACCCGAGTTGCTCCAGATCGCCGTTCCATAGTGTCGGAAGGATATCGCTCCGTCCCTCGCTGGTCGCCGCTTTCAGCTCGGTCCGGGGCCGCGTCAAAGTGGCGCTTGATGGTGACCGGGTTTTCCGGAGTCAACTCACTTGGATCAGGGGTGCGACGGTCAGGTTGTCGTAGTGGATTCTCTCGTATTCGATCGGGGTTCGCATCTCGAGAGCGGTGTGGCGTCGTTGCCGGTTGTGGAAGATCTCGAGGTATTCGAAGATAGCGTTGGCCAACTCGATTCGGGTGTGCCATCGCCGGCGGTCCAAGAGTCAGACCCGACCCAACGACCCCACCATTATCCTCACAATCGAAGCAGTCTCCGACGGATCCCCTTTGAGGGGACGAGCCCGGATTGGCGGGCCCGGTCGGTGAACGCCCAGGAGGTGAGGGGGTGCCCTGGTCTGGGTGGATGACCGTCTCTGTGCCCGGTTGGCGGTTGCTGATCGCCATACCCAGGGCCATACCAAGGGCGGAGGTGACCAGCCCGGCGGTGGCGGAGCGGTCTATGGACCAGCCAACGACGCGGCGGCTGAAGGTGTCGAGCACGACCGCGCAGTAGATCTTACCTTCTCGGGTTGGATGCTCGGTCACGTCGGTCACCCATAATTGGTTCGGCTGATGGCGGGCGAAGTTGCGGTCGACCAGGTCCGCTGGGGTATCTACCGGTCTGATTCGCTGCCGTTTGGGGCCTCGGTTTCCGCTCAGGCCCTGCAGGCCGGCTCGTCTCATGAGCATCGCCACCGCGTTGTGCCCGACTCTGATTACATAGCCCAACCTCAGCTCGGCGTGCACCCTCGGTGCTCCATAAGTCCCACGGGACTGTTGGTGGATCTGGTGGATGAGATCCGTCAACCACACATGGCGGATGGCCCGAGCCGAGGGTGGGCGAACTCTCCACTCGTAGAAACCGGATTCCGACACCCCAAGCACCCGGCACGCCACCTGGGTGGGTAGGCCCTCGTCCCTCATGATTTGGATCGCTTCGTACCGTCTTTTTGGGGACACCACCTGGGCTTTCAGCAGTTCGTTGGCTCGTCTGGTCACGGCCAGTTCGGTCTCCAACTCGACGATGCGGCGGCGGGCAGATCGCAGTTCCTCCTTCTCAGAAGAAGCGAGACCCGGCTCCAGTCCGCGGTCAACAGCGTCCTGGCGTCGCCAGTTGTAGATGGTCTGGTCCGATACACCGAGATCAACTGACAGTGACGCCACCGACCTGCCAGCAGCCAACAGGTCCAGGACTTTGCGGCGGAACTCGGGTGGATATCGATACGGCATGAGACCCCTCCTTTTTGGGTCAGCACACCACTAATTCAAATATGCCGACTCCGGAAAACTGGGGTATCACCTGAGTCTCCGGGGAAACCGGGGCGGTTCAACCCACAATCGCGCAGCCTCGAGATAGTCGCAGAACCCGCTTGGCCCATTCGATGGATTAGGTTATTCTGGCGGCATAGATATGAGACAAGCTAGAGTTGCAGAATCGGGTAGAGAAGCGGGCAAGCTACGGTCCGTCGTGGTCGCACCTGCTGACGGAGAGATGGACCCGGAGTTGGCCGCCGCATTGCGGGAGTCCAGGGAGAGATTCGCCAAGACCCGGAGCGCTGGCACAACAACCCTGAGAAGAGACGCAGGGGTCTCGATGGACTCGGCTGGGTGCTTGCCGAATGGGAAGCCGAGAATGGCGCCTTCACGGAGAAGGAGATGGCCCACGCCCGAGCTCTCATATACGGTGACGACGTACGTTCTTGACGCCGGAGCGCTGATCGCGGTCGAATCGCGGCAACCGAGAAGTACTGTCGATGCTCAAAGGCCGTCGTTCCAGGATGGGCACTTGGTCAGGGTTCCCGCCGGGGTGATCGGCCAGGTCTGGAGGAACCCGAATCGACAGGTTCTGCCAGAATCGACAGGTTCTGCTGGTCCGGACGCTGAATCAATGTGATGAGGTCCCCCTCGACGGATCGATGGCACGGGTGGCCGGACAGATGTATGGGTGGGTTGGAGCGTCCGACGTGATCGACGCCTCGGTAGCCGTCCTGGTGTCGAGTACCTATCAACTCGACAGGGAGACCGTGCTCCTCATGTCCGACACAATGGACATGAGGGCGTTGGACATGAGGGCGTTGCTCGCGCAGTTGCGAACCAGTGCCCGGATCGTCGAGGTATGACCGGTCGGTTCGGTACCGGGAAGGGCTCAGGAGAGGTCGGGGCCGCTCACGAGGTCGCCTCGGATCGCGTCCTCCGCCGCGGCTTGGACACCGCGGATGGCCCGCTCGATGATGTCCGTGGTACCACCGAACGGTAGGCGGAGGTAACACCCCTCCTGCATCTCCCCACCGGCGAAGGATGCTCCGGGAACCGTGGGCACCCCGTACCGGGCCAGCAGGTGGAGGCAAAACTCCTCTTCCCCCACTCCGAGCCGGCTGAAGTTCAAGTAGTAGAAGGTCGCTCCCTGCGGGACCACGGTCGAGATCAGCTCCGACTCCTCCAGGCGTCTCCGGATGAGATCACGGTTGTCGAGGAGGCTCTGCATCCCTTCCTCGATCCAGTCCTGGGGGCCGACCAGCGCCGCCCACGCCATGGCCTGGGAAGCGGGATTACCCGTGAGGGTCGCCCACTCGAAGGCCTTGGCCACGGGAGCGATCAGTTCCTCGTCGCCTGCCGCGTATCCGATTCGCCCTGCCCGTAGCCCGTAGCACTTGGTGAAGCTGTGAATGGTCACGGTGCGCCGGGCCATGCCGGGGAGGGACGCGATGCTGACGTGCACGTTGCCGTCGTATACGAACCTCTCGTAGGCCTCGTCGGAGATGACGAGAAGGTCGTGCGTCTCGGCGAGTCTGGCGATCTCCTGTAGCTCCTGCACGGAGTAGACCACGCCGGTGGGGTTGCCCGGGTTGATGAGGAGCAGAATCTTGGTCCGGTCGGTGATCGCTGCTCGAAGCCGGTCGACATCGACGCGGTAGCCGTCCACCTCCCTGCATGGAACGACGCGCGGCTCGGCTCCGTAGAAACTGATGAGGTGATGGACGAAGAAACCCGGTCCGAGCATCACGACCTCGTCGCCGGGCTCGATGTAAGCCTGTAAGGCGCAGGCCACTGCCTGCATGGCCCCGTTGGTGACGACAACCCCGGACCCGGGATCGACCGGGACATCGTTGTCACGCGACAGCTTCTCCGAGATGGCCTCGCGGAGCCGGGCCTCGCCCCTTGAGTGCGGACGCCGGTCCGCCGCAAGGGCGGCCTGTCCCGCCTCCACGACGTGGGGAGGCAGAGGGTCGGTGATGCCGCCGGCGAGGCTGATCACGTCCACACCGCGTCGCTTGGCGACCGCGGCGATGTCCTGCGCCCAAATGGTGCTGGGCACTCTCGGGGTCGCGCCGGTCGTCGTGGAGATCAGACGCGGTGCGGGAGTAATTCCGTCAGGCATGTGCGCGAGGCCCGGACGAGGACTTGCCTTCCGGTGAGGCGCTGGAGAATCCGTACACGGTTCGAGCATGCTCCTCGGTGATCTTGCCCTCCCTCAGATCATGAGCGATCAGGTCGGGCGATCTGTCCCTCGGTAGGCCTACCCCCCCACCTCCGGCCGTCACGTGGCGGAGGACGTCGCCGTGCTTGATGTCCCTGGTGAACTTGGTGGGCAGCAACGTCTCGTCCGGGCGGCCGGGATTGAGGATGTTCAGGGACGGGTGACCGGGCAGGCCATGGTCGAGACCGTACGGGGGATGGTCCCGCCGGTCCGAACGTATCGACAGGACGCCCCAGTCCCCGAGGAACCGGAGTTGGCGGGCGATGGACAGGCACCCACGATTGGTGCCGGGACCGCCGGTGTCGGGAAGGAACGAGTACTCGTCGACCATGATCTCGTAGTCCCTTTCGATCTGCTCAACGGGCACGTTGGCGAGGTTGGCCCCTATGGGGCTGATGGCGTCGACCCCGTCCTGCGTCTGGCGTCCTCCCCAGCCCCCGCACACGAAATCGACGAAAACATGGGACACGCCGTCGGGGTCGACCGTTCCGATCGAGATCATGGTCGGACCACCCTCCCCGGCCGCGAAGCACCGTTCGGGGACCGCCTTGTGGAGCGCTCCGATCACGGCGTCCATGACCCGGAACCCGGTGAGCCCGCGCGCGGCGCGGGGCGCGGGCCGTCTCGGGTTGAGAATGCTCCCCTCCGGGACGGTCACGGTGATGGCTCGGTATAGGCCGTCGTTGTTGAGTATCTCGGTCTTGGGGGTCACGCAGAGAAAGGCGGCGTAGACGGAGGCCCTCGTGAAGGAAGTGGTCGCGTTCAGGGCCGACAGCACCTGGCCGCCGGTTCCGTCGAAGTTGACGTGAAGGCGGTCGCCCTCGATGTCGACCGTGGCGCTGATCCGGATGGGTCCGGACCCGAAACCGTCGTCGTCGATGTAGTCGTCGAACGAGTAGGTCCCGTCGGGCAAACGGGCGATCTCCGCCCGGACGATCCCCTCGGTGTACTCGAGGATGTCGTCGAAAGTCGCCAGTAGGACATCGCGGCCGTGTTCGGCGACGAGTTTGCGCAGGCCCCGCTCGCCCACCTTGATCGAGGAGAGCTGTGCCCGGATGTCGCCCATCACGATGGCCGGGAGCCTGACGTTCTTGGCGATGATCGAGGAGAGCGTCTTGTTCTCGACCCCCGCCTCGTAGAGCTTAAGGATCGGGATCTGGAGACCCTCCGCGTAGATCTCACGGGAGTCGACGGCGTTGCTCCCCGCTACGCGTCCCCCCATGTCCGCGTGGTGGGCGATGCAGCCCACCCAGCCCAGTATCTCCCCGTCGACGAACACCGCCTTGAACATGAAGATGTCGGGTAGGTGCATGCCGCCTTCGTCGGGATCGTTCAGGACGAAGACGTCGCCGTCCGAGATGGAGCCCGCGTGGCGCTCCATGATCTGGCTCAACGCGTCCGGCATCGCTCCGAGGTGCAGCGGGATGGCCAGACCCTGGGCGACCACCCGCCCCTGAGGGTCGAATACGGCGGTGGAGAAGTCCAGGCTGTCCCGGACGACCTGGGAGTGGGCCGTTCTGACGACCACCACCGCCATCTCGTTGGCCAGCGAGGTGAGCCCGTTGCTAATGACCTCTCGGGTGATCGGATCGACCTGGACGGTCCCGGGGATCTCGGTCGCTCCGGTCCGTTCGCCTACCGTCACCATCCGCCTCACCTCCCCGATCGTATGACGAGGTTGCCCACTTCGTCGCGCCGTACGGTGAACCGGGGCGGCACCACCGTGGTGGCATCCATGTCCTCCACAATCATCGGCCCGTCGACTTCATCCACCGGGACGGAAGGGCGCGATAGGACAGGTGTTGCCAGGACACCCTCTCGCTTTCCGAAGAAGGCTAGGCGGCTTCCGTCCGTCGTGCGGTCACCGTCGGCTTGTATGGAGAAGATGTGCTCGGCTTTGGGCGTGCGCACCGTTGCCCGCAACCGCACGCTGATCAACTGGACCGGCTCGGCCGGAGTCGAATGCCCGTAGGTGAGTTCGTGGGCCAGGTGGAAGTCCCGGCCGGCGTTGTGCAGATCGCCCTGGTCGAGTGCCCGACCTCCCGGAACTGGCACCGACAGTTCATGGGCCTGGCCCCGGTAGCGCTGATCCACGAACCGCTCGAGGCTGAGATCGCCGACCGGCAGGCCGGAGTCGATCACGAATCGCTTCGCCCGGTGCTCAAGTCGCTCGAAGAGGTTCGAAACGACGCTGCTGTCGGGATCGTTGGGAAGCTCGTAGCTGGCGACGTAGTCGTGCCTCAGATCCGCCACCTGCAGACCGATGGCACAGAACAGGCCGGGACTGGCCGGGACCACCACCTGTTCGACCTCGAAGTGCCGGGCGATCAGGGCCGCATGCATGGGACCCGCACCGCCGAAGGCGACCAGCATGAAGTTGCGCGGGTCGCGGCCCCGCTCGATCGAAACGCCCCGGATCGCCTGGCTCATGTTGGTGTTGGCCAGCCTGTGAACCCCGTAGGCCGCGTCGAGCCGTGACGTTCCGAGAGGTCCCGCTACCTGTGTGTCCACCGCTCTCTCTGCGGCGATGCGGTCGAGCCTCTGGTTGCCGCCGGCTATGGAACGCGGGTTGAGGTAGCCGAGGACGAGGTTGGCGTCGGTGACCGTCACCTTGGTGCCGCCGGCGCCGTAGCACACGGGGCCCGGTACGGCTCCGGCGCTCTGCGGGCCCACATGCGGCGCGCCACCCTGGTCGATCCAGAATATGCTCCCACCCCCGGCGCCTACCTCGGCGATGTCGAGGGACGGGATTCGGACCGTGAAGCCGCCCCCCTGGATGAACAGGCGGCTCTGGTTCATCCCGCCACCGACCTCGTGCTCGGCGGCTTCGAAGGCCTGCCCGTTCTCGATCAGGGAGGCCTTGGCGGTGGTGCCTCCCATGTCGAAGGCGATCACGTCGGGCTCCCCGAGATCGGCCGCTAGGGAGCGGGCCGCGATCACCCCCGCCGCCGGACCCGACTCGATCAGCCGGACGGGCTGGTCCCGTGCGGTACGGGAGCCGAACAGGGACCCGTTCGACTGCATCACCTGGACCTCGCAGTCGAACCCGATGCCGGACAGGCCCTTCTCGAGCCTCCGGAGATACCGTCCGACGGTCGGCTGGATGTACGAGTTCACGACCGTCGTGCTGGTCCGCTCGTACTCCTTCAGTTCGGGTAGCAATTCGTGCGAAGCCGTTATGGGGACGCCGGGCAGGAGCTTCCTGAGAGATCGGGCGACGGTCTGCTCGTTGACCGGGTTCCGGTAGGAGTGGAGGAAACAGACTGCCACCGACTCCACGGCGATCGTGGAGAGTTCCTCGGCCAGTGCCTCGACATCACTCCCCCTGGGTCGGCGTACCACCTTCCCCCCTGCATCCATCCGCTCATTGATCTCGAATCGCAGGTTCCTGGGAGCGAGAGGGGGCGGCTTCTCGAAACCGGTGTCGAAGAGGGCGGGGCGCCGCATTCGGGCTATCTCGAGTACGTCCCGGAAGCCTTTCGTCGTAACGAGAGCGGTCCGCGCCCCCCTACGTTCCAGGAGGGCGTTGGTGGCGACCGTGGTTCCGTGAGCCAGGCGGGTGACCGCCCGGCGGTCCAGACCGGCCGCGAACAGCGCGTCCAGACCCTGGAGGATCGCCTGCTCGAAGTCTGGCGGGGTGGAGGAAATCTTCAGACGGCCTCCCGTCCCGTCGTCTCCCTGCAGGACGATGTCGGTGAAGGTTCCCCCAATGTCGACAGCCAGTACGTACCGACACTGGACCATGCCGCTCCGTTCGGTCTATGACGCTTCCACAGGTCATGCTACCAATGACCACCCCACGTGAGCCGGAGAAGCTTGGTTCCGTGCGATCCCCTGGGCCGGATACAACCCGTACAAACGAGCAGTTCCGGATAGCCACACCGGGGCGGTGGCCCCCACCGTTCGGCAGACACGGGCGCTGAACAGCCCCGATAATCATCCGAGCACCGCCATGATGACGCCCACGACGGCAGCGGCAGCAGCGATCACCACCGAGATCATTCACATACCCAGCCGGAATGCGGCACGGTCGGACTCGCGCTGAGACTCCACGACTTTGAGCAGAGCAGCAGCTAGGTCAGCACGGGTCCTTGCGTGTACTTCAGCAGCCTTAGCGTCGATGTAACTATCGGTATCTACTGCCATCAAGTCCATCCTACCTGCGGAAGCATTGTTTATGTCCATCCTGGGTCTACGGTTTCTCCGTTTTAGGATGGCGATTAGCGACCCTAACCGGTAGGCCTGGCCGCGCAGTGCTAGCCTCCATTCCGGGCTCAGAACTGGGGGACAAAGCCGTCGAACACCTACAGATATCGGTCTGCCAGGCGGACAGCGACATCGATGAACGGGACCCGACCGGATCCGTTCGTCGCAACTTCCGAAGGATGCGCGACGCCCTGTACGAAGCTGCCGAGGAAGGCAGCCGGCTCGTCATTTTCGGCGAGGGATACCTGAACGGTTACCAGTCCGGCGCCCTGCTCTCCGAGATCGCTCTCAGGCTGGACAGCGATAACGAGGGACTGCAAATGCTGACGGCCACAGTTGATGAGACCGGCGTGTCGCTGGTCTTCGGGGCTACGACCTCGAGGGGTTCCTATCCCGGATCCCTCTACAACTCGGCGGTCATCCTACTCCCGGGCGAACAACCCATAGTGGTCGACAAGACCCACCTGTCCGAGTTCAGGTACAAGGGGGAACCGGTCGTCGCCGAACGGATGGACTGGGCCGTTGGTGATCGGCTGGGTCCGGTGTTCGACGTGGACGGGTTCAAGATAGGGGTCGAGATCTGCCACGACATCGTCTTCCCCGAAGTGGCGCGGTCCCACTGCATGCGGGGCGCCGAGGTCATGATCAACGTCTCGGCTGCGGTCGGGGGTTTCGACTGGTTCTGGAACGCCATCCCCGCCACCAGGGCCTTCGAGAACTGCGTATGGTTCGTGCACGCCACGGTTGTCTCGGACAAGGGTCAGCCGCCGCTTCTCGGTCACAGCCGGGTGATCAGCCCCGTGGGAGCGGTGGTCTGCGAGGCGCCTGACGGAGTCGAGACCACCATCACACACACGCTCGACCGCGCGTCGGTCTGGCGAGCCAGAGCGTCGCTCAAACCATTCACGGAGCGGCGACCGGACATCTACGAGTAATCCGGCCAGCAACCCCCGTTCCCTAGCCGATCCTCCTCCGGAAAAGCCGCGAAAACGACGCTAGATCGCGAAACTCCACGCTAGATCGCGAAAATCGCCGCCGCCGCCCCGCCCGCCGGGCCCACCCCCGTGCGTGTTTAGGTTGGGGGTGGTAGACCCTGGTGGGGATGGCTCAACACTCCCTGCTCGGGGATGGCCGCTAGCGGCCATCC
>LXNI01000554.1_pt1 | contig 41808 bp, 26 predicted proteins | sample 809091 | NCBI WGS metagenome assembly LXNI01 (sample SAMN04870527, study PRJNA318959) | sponge metagenome | biome: 01000161; feature: marine sponge reef; material: water | host: Sarcotragus foetidus | place: Greece: Milos, Mediterranean Sea | collected 2013-05-29 | depth 5-7 m
AGAACGACGGTGTACGTTGCGCTGCCTCCTTCCGGAACGGTGAGCGCCGTCGGCGTGACCGTAACGCCCACCGCATCTTTGTCGTTGTCCTCCTCGGTCGCCGTAACCGAAGAGACGGGTACGTTGTCGTAGTCCCCGCCCGAGGCTGCATGTTCTATCGTCGCCGTGCCGTCTGTCGCATCGTCATCCTCGGCCGCCGATACCGTTATCTCCTGAGTTGTCGACCAATTGTCTGGCGTGAACGTGAGCGAGGTGTTGTCCACCGTAATGTCTTCGTCCGAACCTGAAGCCAGCGACACCGAGATCGTTACGTCGCCCCAGGGCTGCGTATCCAGAACCACGGTATACGTCGCGTTGCCTCCTTCGGCCACCGTAAGCGTCGTCGGCGTGACCGTAACGCCCACCGCATCTTTGTCGTTGTCCTCCTCGGTCGCCGTAACCGAAGAGACGGGTACGCTGTCGTAGCCCCCGCCCGCCGCCGCATGCTCTATCGTCGCCACGCCGTTCAAGGCATCGTCGTCCTCGGCAGCCGATACCGTCACTTCCTGCGCCGCGTCCCAGTTATCCGGCGTGAACGTGAGCGAAGTCTTGTCTACCGTAATGTCCGTGTCCGAACCTGAAGCCAAAGACGCCGTGATCGTTACGTCGGCGGAGGGCTGCGTGTCCAGAACCACGGTGTATTTGGCATTGGAGCCTTCCGGAACGGAGAGCGTCGTCGGCGTCACCGTAACGCCTGCCGCCGCACATACTCTATCGGTATCTCTAAAATCAATGCCAAGCAACCATCCCTGAAAATCGCTATCCGCAGGCGTAGTAATACAGGTGTTGGATATATCCAATCTCCTAATCGGCAGAAACCTTAAACCCGCAGGAAGCTCTCCGGTCAACCCTGTATTGTGACCCAAATCCAGCACCTCAAGGCTGGTCAAATTCACTATTTCGTCCGGTATGGAGCCACTTAAGGCATTATTGGAGAGCCATAAATCCTCAAGGTTGGTCAGATTTCCTATTTCGGTCGGTATTTCGCCGCTTAAGGAGTTATCGTAGAGGGATAACACCTCAAGGTTGATCAGATTCGCTATTTCGGTCGGTATGGCCCCGTTTAAGGAGTTATCGTAGAGAGATAACACCTCAAGGTTCATCAGATTTCCTATTTCGGTCGGTATCGCTCCGGTTAAATTGTTAATGGAGAGCAATAACAGATCAAGGCTGGCCAAATTCCCTATTTCAGCCGGTATGGCCCCGCTTAATTGGTTATCACCGAGCCATAACTCTTTAAGGCTGGTCAGATTTCCTATTTCGGTCGGTATTTCTCCGCTTAAGGAGTTCTTGTTGAAAGTTAACTCCCGAAGGCTGGCCAGATTTCCTATTTCGGACGGTATTTCTCCGCTTAAGGCGTTCCTGTTGAGATATAACCTCTCAAGTCTGGTCAGATTTCCTATTTCGGACGGTATTTCTCCGCTTAAGGAGTTTCCGTGGAGCCATAACTCTTTAAGTCTGGTCAGATTTCCTATTTCGGACGGTATTTCTCCGCTTAAGGAGTTACCAAGAAGGACTAACTCCTCAAGGCTGGCCAAATCCCCTATTTCAGGCGGTAGCGTTCCCGTTAAATTATTGACTTGCAGGTCCAGCTTGGTGACTACGCCGTTCTCAACTATGACCCCGTACCACTCCCCGACCGGTTTCTGGGTTTTCCAGTTCTCCTTCTCCGTCCAGTTATCGCCGTCGGTCGCATCGTAGAGCGCCACCAATGCGGCCCTCTCCATGTCCACAGCGTTGTCGTTATCCGCCTCCGTCGCCGTCACCGAAGAGACGCTTACGTTGTTATAGCCCCCGCCCGATGCCGCATGCTCTATCGTCGCCGTGCCGTCTGCCGCATCGTCGTCCTCGGCAGCCGATACCGTGACATCCTGCGCCGCATCCCAGTTATCCGTAGTGAACGTGAGCGAGGTCTTGTCTACCGTAATGTCTTCGTCCGAACCTGAAGCCCGCGACACCGAGATCGTTACGTCGGCGGAGGGTTGAGCATCCAGAACCACGGTGTATTTGGCATTGGAGCCTTCCGGGACGGAGAGCGTCGTCGGCGCGACAGTTACGCTTGGCGGTGTACATGCTCTATCGGTATCGGTAAATATAATGCCCGCTAACCATGTCTGAAAAGCGTTATCCGCAGGCGTAGTAATACAGGTGTTTCGTATATTCAATTGAGAAAGCGGCAAAAACCTTAAACTCGCGGGAAGCTCTCCGGTCAATCCTGTATTGTCATTCACATATAACCAGTCAAGGCTGGTCAAATTCGCTATTTCGGCCGGTATGGCTCCTGTTAAGTTGTTAGCGGAAAGGTCTAACCGCTGAAGTCCGGTCAGATTCCATATTTCGGCCGGTATGGCGCCGCTTAAGAAGTTACTATCGATGATTAAAAACCGAAGATTGGTCAAATTCCCTATTTCGGAAGGTATTTTTCCCGTTAAGGCATTCCCGCCGAGGCCTAACCGCTGAAGTCTGGTCAGATTTTTTATTTCAGGCGGTATGGTGCCGCTTAATTGGTTATTACTGAGAAATAAAACTTCAAGGCTGGTCAAATCCCATATTTCGGAAGGTATGGCGCCGCTTAAGGAGTTATTGTGGAGCCATAACCCCTCAAGGCTGGTCAGCTTCGCTATTTCGGCTGGTATTTTTCCCGTTAAGGCATTTACCTGGAGGCTTAAATGCTCAAGTCTGGTCAAATCCCATATTTCGGCCGGTATGGCGCCGCTTAAGGCGTTTCCGTCGAGCAATAATCCCTCAAGTCTGGTCAGATTTCCTATCGCGGACGGTATTTCTCCGTTTAGGCTGTTACTGGAGAGCGATAACCGGTAAAGGTTGGTCAGATTTCCTATTTCGGCCGGTATGGTGCCGCTTAAGGAGTTACTGTCGAGGTATAATCGGTCAAGGTTTGTCAGATTTCCTATTTCGACCGGGATGGAGCCGCTTAATTGGTTATGAGAGAGCGATAACCACTGAAGGCTGGCCAAATCCCCTATTTCAGGCGGTAGCGTTCCCGTTAAATTATTGCCGTTTAAGTCCAGCTCGGTGACTGCGCCGTTCTCAACCTTGACCCCGTGCCAGGTCCCGACCGGTTCCTGGCTTTTCCAGTTGGTATTATCCGTCCAGTTATCGCCGTCGGTCGCATCGTAGAACGCCACCAGCGCCGCCCTCTCCGCGGCCGTTTGCGCCTGCGCCACGCTCGGAACGAAGACCATTGCCGCTAACAAAGAGCAATAGATCGCAACCGACCACGCCGTCCTTGACCAGCCGGCGTGCTCTCTCTTTTTAAGAAGGGAACGCCAGGAAGCAGCAGGTTTCGCCAGGGAATGGGGATCGCGTGAAAAAATCCCCATTAGCCCTTCCTTGCGTTTCGGGGAATTCTGAGGTGGTCCAAAAAAACTTTCCATATCCTTCCTCACGCTTGGGGGGGCTTCTTCACATGGGCCTTCTCGGATCGATCGCCCGGAAACAAGGTCGCAACATTGCGCCTTAATTCCCGCGAAAATTTGTCCAATCCAACCGAACCGCCTCTGCCGACGTGTTGCAATATACGCTGCGCTTGCGTTCCGTAGCGGACGCCGAACGAGGAAACTGGGCGCAGGAAGGCGCCGAACGCACCCGCACAGCCCCCTTTACCGTATCGAGAAAGGAGTATACACAATATATTTACATATGTTGCACATATTTATGTAAAAAAATATCTGTGCTACAGCACTTTTTTATCCATAAAGGTCTTGACATTCCAGATTTCCGCCGTAATTTGACCAGTCAAGTGGGGAAAAGTGGGGAACATTCCCATAATCCAAACGATGAACCGGTATAATGCACCGGATGGGCTTTAGCCGGTTCATGGTTCCAACCGCTACTTCTTTGGCGTCATGGCAAGCTTCAAGGGACAGGCAGAATACTCCGTAGACAGCAAGGGTCGCGTAGCGATCCCGGCCAGAATGCGGAATGCGCTGAACCCGGATGCGAATAACAGCTTTACGATCACGCGCGGCTTCGAGCAATGCATTCTTTTGTTTCCGCTGGACGAATGGGCGAGGCGGGAGGAGGAGATTGCCCGGCTGAACACGTATCGATCCGAAGCGCGCAGTTTTGTGCGCACGATCATGCGTTGGGCGGATGAAGTGACGCTGGATGGGCAGGGGCGGATTGTGGTTCCGAAGAACCTGATTTCCTTCGCCGGCCTGAAGGACGCCGTGCTGATCATCGGCGTGCTGGATCGTATCGAGATATGGAATCCGGATGTGTTTGCTGCTCAGGCCGAGCAGGAAGCCGATTATTCGGAGGTGGCGGAAAGGATATTCGATATGGGAAGGGACCTGTAGCGCTATGACAGGCGGAAGTTTTCCGTCACAGGGGATGACAGGAGGAGACGGACATAAACGAATGGGGAACACGGAGGCGCGCGATTTCGCAACCTCTTTCCACATTCCTGTTCTTTGCAAGGCTGTAACAGAAGGACTGATTACGAAAACCGGCGGCGTGTACGTGGATACTACCTTGGGTGGGGGTGGACACAGTGCTGCATTGCTCGAGTTGTTATCACCGAGAGGCAGGGTGTTCGGCATCGATCACGATGTCGAAGCGCTCGATGCATCTTGCAGCAGACTCGTCGCCGATATGGAGCGCGGGCGGTTTACGCCTCTCCGGGGCAATTTCGAGGATATCGAACGATTGCTCGAAGAAGCCGGAGAGGCGCAGGTGGACGGTCTGGTGGCGGACCTCGGGGTTTCGTCTCACCAGATCGACACCGCCTCGCGCGGATTCAGTTATCTCGCCGAAGGCGCGCTCGACATGCGCATGGATATGCGTGGGGGGCGCTCCGCCCACAAGGTGGTGAACTCGTGGGATCGGGGGATGCTGAAAGAGGTGTTCTCGACGTTTGGCGAAGAGCCGAGGTCGGGCCGGATCGCTCGCGCGATCGTGGAGGCCCGGCCGCTCGAGAGCACGACAGAACTGGCCGGGGTCGTTCGGGGCGTAGTGCCGGGGCGCGAGGCGGTTCGGACCCTCTCTCGCGTATTTCAGGCGCTGCGCATTGTGGTGAATCGCGAGCTGGAAGCGCTTGAGCGGTTGCTCGAAGCGTCGGTCCATGTGATTCGACCAGGCGGGCGGATGGCTGTGATAAGCTATCATTCGCTTGAGGACAGAAGGGTCAAACGGTTTTTCAGAAACGGGAATTTCGAAAGGGAGCCGTTGCGCGACGTGTACGGCAACCCGCTGGTCCCGTGGAAAGAACGCATGCGGAAACCGATACAGCCTGACGCTGAAGAGGTGGAAGCCAATCCGCGGGCACGCAGCGCGCGCCTCCGCATCGCGGAGCGCACGGAGTTGGCATGGCCCCCTGATGAAGATGTGCGGACGATAGGGCGATGAACGAACGTGTGCGTCATGTACAAGCCAAAAACACATATCCGGAACAGGTTTGGAGAAGCAAGTCCGGCTTCGGGGGCGGTTCGCATTGAAGAACCTGTCCCGGCGTACCGGCAAGGGCATGCGTTGCCCGGCTGGTCGGATATTCAGGGCCTGAACAAGCGCGCATCGGCTGATTCCCGGGAAGAAGCCACATTTTTGGGACGCATTTCAACGGCGCGATTTGCCCTGATCGTTCTGGGGCTTGGGGTTCTTTTCACGCTGTATGTCGGGCATGTTCACGCCACGCAACAGATTCTGGCAGAGCTCGAAGAAGAGCGCCGGGAGAATCTTCGGCTTCACCTGCAGCACAATCGCCTGAAAGGGGATTTCGATCAGATGGTCGGTCCTTCCGTCATCTACGAGCGCGCTCATGCGCTGGGGCTTGTTACGGACCCCGCGCCTGGACCGCCGGTCGAGGTGGGGGAATGACGGGAAGCACACGAACATGGCGCAAGACGGTTGCGAGAGGTATCTCACGTGGAAGCAAAGGATTCCATACTGGTCCGGATGTACGTGGTGCTGACGGCGCTGAGCCTGCTGCCGCTGCTTGTGCTCGGTCAGGTGTTTCGTATCCACCTTACGGAGGGCGGCGATCTGCGGGATCAGGGACGGCGGCAGACGAATTCGTTCGTCGGTATCCCGGCGATGCGGGGCGCCATCCACGATCGCGCGGGCAGGACGCTGGCGGTGAACACGGCGCGCTACGATCTGGCGCTCGATCCGACGGTTTCCGGCTTCGACGAACAACAGCATACGTTTTTTGAAAGATTGTCAAAGCTGACTGGTGCGTCATCGGCGTACTACCGGCAGCGCGTACGCGAACGAACCAGTCCGCAGTATGTGCAGCTCGTTCGGGGCATGCCTCAGCGGCAGAAGGAAGAGGTCGAGCGCTGGGATGTGCCCGGGGTAATCCTCGATCCGGCCTTCGCGCGTCGGTACAACCACGGACCCGCGGCTTCGCATGTGTTGGGGTATGTGAGTCCCGAGGGGGCCGGACTGGCCGGCCTGGAATTGCAATACGACGAGTATTTGAGAGGGGTGGACGGTCGCCGTCCCGTACAGCGCAACCGGCTGGGCCGGATCAGGGCGCTTGTTTCCGGGAAAGTGGTCGAACCTGTTCACGGGGAGTCTCTCATCCTCACGATAGATCTGCTGAGGCAGACCATTCTGGAGGAAGAACTGGCTCGGGGCGTTGCCGAAGCGCAGGCTGTGGCCGGAACGGCGGTGGCGCTCGACCCGCGTACCGGGGCGGTGCTCGCCATGGCCAATGTGCCTACGTTCGATCCCAACCGGGCCGGAGCGTATTCGGCGGAAACGCGCCGTAACCGCGTCATCACGGATCGGCTGGAACCGGGCTCCACGTTCAAACTCGTGGCCGCCGTCTCCGCCATCGAGCAAGGCCTCATTGGCATGGAAGATTCCGTCGAGACAGGGGACGGTTGGGCTGTGATCCACGGACGTACGCTCACCGATACCCGCGCGCACGGCACGATCCCCTTTCGGGAAGTGATCTCGTTTTCGAGCAATGTGGGAACGGGCAAAGTGATATCCCGCGCAGATCGGGGGACGTTCTACCGGCATGCCCGCAGTCTCGGATTCGGGCAGCCTACGTGGATCGATCTCCCCGGGGAGGTGCAGGGATTGCTGAAGCGGCCCGATCAATGGAGCGGCACGACGCTGACGGCCATGGGCCTGGGCTACGAAGTGGATGTAACGCCCCTGCAACTTGCCGTGGCCTATGCGGCGCTTGCGAACGGCGGGCTGCTTGTGCAACCGCACATTGTAGCCGAACGCCGGGATGTAACCGGGCGGACCACATGGATAGCCCGCCAGGATTCCGTGCGCCGGGCGTTTATGTCCTCGACGGCGAAAACCATTCTGCCCGCTTTTCTGGGCGCGGTGGAAGAGGGCACGGCGACCCGGGCGCAGATAGAGGGGCTGAAGGTTGCCGGAAAAACGGGCACGGCGCGCAAAGCGGACGCCGGCGGGTATCGCGAAGGGGCGTACCGCGCTTCGTTTGCAGGATTTTTCCCCGCCGACGATCCGCAGGTCGTGCTTGCGGTCGTGGTGGACGAGCCGAAAACGTTCCAGTACGGGGGATTGGTTGCTGCGCCGGTTTTCCAGCGTGCCGCCGCGCGGTGGCTTGCGACGTTTCCCGAACTGGCCCGGCAGGTTTTCCCGGTCGAGGAACTTCCGTACGCGGCGGCAACGACCGGTTCGCCGGGGAGTGTGCGTCCTGTACTGCTGCAGGAGCAGGACGAACCGAACGCATCGGCGGGGTCCGGCGATACCGTTCCCGATTTCCGGGGATGGACCATGCGCGAGGCCGCCTACTGGTTATCGCGCCGGGATATCCCGGTCCGCATCGAGGGGAGAGGGATCGTAGCAGCCCAGTATCCCGAAGCGGGCCGTTCTCCCGGACAAACGGTGGTGCTGCGGTCTCGATGAAAACGCTCGGAGATTTGCTGAACGCATTGCGGGCCGAGGGCCTGCTCATGGAGACATGGGAAAGCATTGACAATATCGATATCGACCATGTGGCCGGAGACAGCCGCAAGGTCGGGCCGAACGGTCTTTTTGTAGCCATACAAGGCGTTGAGGTCGACGGCCACCTGTTCATTGACAAGGCTGTTAAAAACGGAGCCATCGCGATCGTGTGCGAGGCGGCGCCGGCGAACCGGGCACACCGGTATCCCGGCGTCGCTTTCGCGCGCGTACGTGATTCCCGATCCGCACTGGCTGTGCTTGCCGCCGCCTGGTACGGCGATCCGTCGCATGCGTTGCGCGTGGTTGGCGTGACCGGCACCAACGGCAAGACCACGGTCGCTTTTCTTGTGCAGCAGGCGCTCGGGTTGCTTGGCGTACCGGCCGGTTTTACAGGGACCGTAGGGGTTCGCATGGCGGACGAGGAGTTTCCCGCCCGGCTTACGACGCCGGACGCCCTGGACATGCAGCGTCTGCTCCGCGATATGGCGGACAAGGGATGCGATGCATGCGCTGTGGAGGTATCCTCCCATGCACTGGATCAGGAGCGAGTGCGGAGTATTGCGTTCGATGTGGCCGTATTTACGAATCTTACGCACGATCATCTCGACTACCACACCACATTCGACGCATATTTTGCGTCGAAAAAGACGCTTTTCGACCGGCTGGACGCCAACGCGACCGCACTATTCAACGCCGACGATCCGTCCGGCGCCCGTATAGTGGCCGATACCCGCGCGGCCTGCACCTCGTACGGCCTGGATGCAGCGGCCGATATTCGTGCCGATGTGGTCGAGGACGCCATGGAGGGACTGGTTCTTCGTATCGATGGGCGCACGCGCCGCTTTCGGCTTGCCGGGAGGTTCAATACCTGGAACCTGCTGGCAGCCTGGGGCGCGCTGTTGGCGCTGGGATGCGATGCCGGGGATGCGCTGGACGCGCTCGAACAGGCCCGGCCTGCGCCGGGGCGTTTCGAACGGATCGGATTCGAAGACGGCACGCATGTCGTCATCGATTATGCCCATACGCCCGCGGCGCTTCAGGCGGTGCTTGAGACGATTACTGCCGCCAGGCCTTCCGGAGCACAGGTATGGTGCGTTTTCGGTTGCGGAGGAGATCGCGATCACGCAAAGCGCCCGATGATGGGCGCTGTGGCCGAACGGTTCGCGGACCACCTGATCGTTACGAGCGACAACCCGCGCACCGAAGATCCTGCCCGGATTATGCAGGATATCCGGACCGGCCTCGCCGATCCGGATCGCGCGCTACTCATTACCGATCGCGGGGAGGCTATTGCCGAAGCGGGGCGCCTTGCTCGCCCAGGGGACATCGTGCTCGTGGCGGGGAAGGGGCATGAAACCCGTCAGATCGTTGGAACGGATCCAAAGCGTTTCGACGACAGGGAGGCTGTGCGGGCGGCGTTCGCCCGGAGGTCTCCGGTCCGCTTGCCGCAGCACCCCCGATAAACGGATATCCGAGTTCTTTTTCGCCAACATCTTATGCTTTATTACCTGATCGACTATCTGGAGCAACTGTACCAGCCTCCTGGATTCCAGGTGATACGATTCATCACGGTCCGGGCTACGCTGGGCGCCATTACGGCGCTATGCATCTCTCTGTTCATAGGGCGCCGCATCATCAATATGCTGAGCGCAAAACAGATGGGCGAATCCGTTCGGGTAGGCGCGGGAGCCGGCGTGGTCAGTCATGCGCACAAGGCCGGTACGCCCACCATGGGAGGCGTGATCATCATCTTGTCGATTCTTCTATCGACCTTCCTGTGGGGCGCCATCGCTGAGCCGTATGTCTGGCTTGCCATGCTGGCGATGGCATGGATGGGGGTGTTCGGATTCATGGACGACTATATCAAGACGTTCAGGAAGGACAAGCGGGGCCTTGCGCCGAAAGTCAAGCTGGCGGGACAGATTTCCATTGGACTGTTGCTTGGGGCGGCGCTTTGTTTTCACCCCGCGTTCGAGGCATACAATGCGCTCACGTACGTTCCCTTTCTGAAAGACAAGATGATCGACTATGACATCTTCGGTCAGTTGTTCGGGGGCGCGGATCTGGGACCGATCGTGTACATACCGGTCGCGGTGTTCATCATGACGGCGGTGTCGAACGGGGTGAACCTGACGGATGGACTCGACGGGTTGGCCACGGGGGTCACCGCGTTCGTAGGGCTGGGGCTCGTGGTGCTGTGCTACATTTCGGGCAATGTGCAATTCGCCGAATTTCTCGGTGTGTTTTACCTGCCCGGGGCCGGGGAACTCACCGTGTTCGCCGCAGCGATGACGGCGGCCTGTTTCGGGTTTTTGTGGTTCAACGGGTATCCGGCGACGGTTTTCATGGGCGATACGGGATCGTTGGCGCTGGGCGCCGCCGTGGCGTCGCTCACGCTGATGATCCGCATGGAACTGCTGCTGCCGCTGCTGGGGGCCGTGTATTTCATGGAAACGCTGTCCGTGATCATACAAACGACCTGGTTCAAATGGACGCGCCGGCGAACCGGAGAAGGCAAACGGGTTTTCCGCATGGCGCCGCTGCATCACCATTTCGAGGCGCGCGGCACGCACGAAGCAAAGATTGTGACCCGCTTCTGGATAATCACTGCGGTTACGGTGGTGGCGACGCTGCTGGTTCTCCGCATCCGATGACGCATGTACGCTCACATTTTTTCGCACACGGTATATGACGCCGAGCAAACTGCGCGGAAAGAACGTAACGGTGGTCGGCGCGGCGCGCTCCGGCGTGGCCGTGGCGCGGTTGCTGCATGCGCACGGAGCAAAGGTGTTTGTGACGGATGCCGCCCCGATCGAACCGGCGTTCCTGACCGCCCTGAACGAGGACGGGATTGCGTTCGAAGCCGGGGGACATTCCGACCGGGCCGCCGATGCGCATTTTCTTGTGACCAGTCCGGGCGTGCCGTCTTCGGCCCCGCTTTTGCAACGGGCTATGGGCGCAGGCCTCTCCGTCTACTCGGAAATAGAGGTTGCTTCGTGGTTTTGCCGGGCTCCCGTGCTTGCGGTCACGGGCACCAATGGAAAGACGACGACGGTCCGCCTGCTTGGGCACATGTTCCGGCAGGCCGGCAGAAAGACGTTCGTCGGGGGCAACATCGGATATCCGTTTTCGAATTTTGCGGCGGAGGCCCGCCCGCAGGATCTGGTCGTGCTGGAGGTGTCCAGTTTTCAGCTCGATCACATCGCGGGGTTTCGGCCCTGGATTGCCGTGATGCTGAATATTGCGCCGGACCACATGGACCGGTATGACCATGATTTCGATGCATACGCACGGAGCAAATTTCGCCTGGGGGAAAATCAGGGCGGTGACGACTGGTTTGTTTGTAACCGGGACGATCGGGAGGTACGGGAACGGGCTTCCGCATTCCGGGCTGCCCGGACAAACGGGCCCGCCCTGCTGGAATACAGCCGGATGGGCGAAGTGGAAGCGGGGGCGTTCGTGCGGGGCGAAGAAATCGTGCTGAGAATAACTGACGAGGAAACCCTTATGCGATCGGAAGAACTGATTCTATCGGAGTCGCACAATCTGCACAACGCATTGGCGGCGGCCGTTGCGGCCCGCGTGACGGGGTTACCCCCTGCGGTCATACGCGAAGGGCTGAGGACATTCATTGGGGTGCCGCATCGGATGGAGCTTGTACGGGAGACCGGCGGCGTCCGGTACGTCAACGACTCGAAGGCGACGAACGTGCATGCCGTCCGGTACGCGCTGGAAAGCGTGGACGACCCGGTGGTGCTGATTGCAGGCGGACGCGACAAGGGGAACGATTACGGGCCGCTCAAGCCGCTGGTGAAGCAGAAGGTCCGGGCCGTGATTGCCGTGGGAGAAAGCGCCGGCAAAGTGGCCGAGGAACTTGGACCGGAAGCCGGTTGCGTCATGGTGGCCGGTTCGTTCGAGGATGCGGTGCACCGGGCCGGCATGGCTGCCGAAGCCGGGGATGTGGTGTTGTTGAGCCCGGCTTGCGCCTCGTTCGATATGTTCCGCAGTTACGAAGAGCGCGGCGACGCCTTCAGAAATCTTGTAAACGACCTGTAGCATGGCTTCTTTTGCTACCATATTGCCGGGTTCCGAATCCCGCTCGAAACGACCGCTCGATAGATATATCGTGTGGGCCGTGCTCTTGCTGGCGGTGTTTGGCGTGGTGGCCGTGTACAGCGCGATCTCGTTTCTCGCAGAGACGAAGGCCGGGGGAGATACGGAACGTTTTCTGGTGCGCCACCTTGTGCGCGTCGGCGTGGCGTTTGGCGCTATGATTGTTTGCAGCGTGATCGACTACCGCAAACTGGCGCGGTTCAGCCGGATCGCTCTTCTGGTATCGCTGGGTTTGCTCGTGGTCGTGCAAATTGCGGGCGTTACTTCGGGGGGCGCCACCCGGTGGCTGCGCATCGGATCGTTCGGGTTTCAACCCTCGGACCTGGCCCGCGTGGCGCTCATTCTGTACACGGGCGTGCTGCTGGCGCAGAAGCAGACCTACATCAAGAGTTTTTCGCGGACCTTTGCGCCGGTGCTGGTGTGGGTGCTTGCCACCTGCATACTGATCGGGATAGAAGATCTTTCTTCGGCATTGATGCTGCTGGCTACGACCATGCTGATGTGTTTCGTGGCGCGCGTCAGCATCCTGCATCTCAGCGGTCTTTCCGCGCTGGGCCTGGCGCTTGCCTTTCTGCTTATGCTCGGATCGCCGAACCGGGCGGCGCGCATCGAATCGTATCTCGGGCTGAACATCTTCTCGCATACCGAGACCGAAGAGGTTTTCAGCGACCAGGCGGAAGGATATCAGGCCCAGCAGGCCCGCATCGCCTTCGCAATGGGCGGGCTGACCGGCGTAGGGCCGGGCAAAAGCACGCAGCGGGATTTTCTGCCTGCCCCGTACAACGATTTCATTTTCGCCATTGTAGCGGAGGAATACGGGTTTCTGGGCGCGATGGCGTTGCTTGGCGCTTTTTTGACCGTGTTGTTTCGGGGATTTTTGCGTATCGCCCGCCGCGCGCCGGATCCGCTGGGGTTGTTCATCGGCGTCGGACTGACGACCAGCGTGGCGTTGTACGCGTTCGTGCATGCCGCCGTGGCCTGCGGTTTGCTTCCGGTCACAGGGCTTCCCCTGCCGTTTGTTTCGTACGGCGGGACGTCCATGGTGGCGACCGGCATGATGTTCGGCATTTTACTCAACATATCGAGGCAATGCGTCGAACGATGAGGTCTGCGCCTCACATATTGTTTGCTGCGGGCGGCACCGGGGGGCATGTATATCCCGCTATTGCCGTGGCGGATGCGCTTCGCCGCCGGATTCCGGATGTGCATATCCGATTTGCCGGAACGCGTAATCGCATGGAGTGGAAGGCGGTGCCTAAAGCCGGATACGAGATGTATCCCATTACCGCGGCCGGCTTGCATCGCGCTCAATTGCACCGGAATCTTGCGCTCCCGTTCAAACTGGCGCGTTCGATGGTTGAAAGCTATACGCTCGTGCGGCGGTTCGATCCGGATGTAGCCGTCGGCACCGGCGGATACGTAAGCGGTCCCGTACTGCTTGCCGCCAGCATGGTCGGCAAACCGATCGTGGTGCAGGAACAGAATGCCTGGCCCGGGTTGACCAACCGGTTGCTCGGAAAGCGCGCGGCGACCGTACATGTGGCGTTTGAAGAAGCACGGAAACACTTTCCGTCTGATCGCTGCTTGTCCAGCGGGAATCCTGTGCGCAAGGAACTCGTTGCGGCGGATCCGGAAGGATCGCGACGTCACTACGAGTTGCCTGCCGGGGCATTCGTGATTGCCGTATTCGGGGGTTCGCTGGGAAGTCGGGCCGTCAACGAGGCGATCGCGCGCAATCTCGAAACGTTGCTGCGCGACGAGTCCGTGCATGTCATTTGGCAGAGCGGGCGGCGGTATTTCGACGAAATACGTTCCCGCGTGCCCACCCACCCGCGTTTGCGGCTGCTCGAATATGTCGATCGGATGGATCGGGCGTACGGCGCTGCAGACCTCGTCGTATGCCGCAGTGGCGCGCTCACGTGCAGCGAACTGGCGATCACGGGCACGCCTTCCATCCTTATTCCTTCTCCGAATGTGGCGGCAGATCATCAGACCCATAATGCCCGGAGCATGGCGACTGCCGGGGCATCCGAGATGATTTCCGAATCGATGATCCATACCCTGCCGGAGGCGATAAGCCGGTTGCGAGGGCGCCCCGAGCTTCTGCGGGACATGTCGAAAGCGGCGCTTGATCTGGCTCGGCCCGATGCTGCCGATCGGATTGCCGGGGACGTGTTGCGTCTGGCAGGTTTCGCGGAAGAAACGAAAGAGGGCGATAGCGAATCGACGATACCCGGTCGGCAAGCGATGCATGGTTGAATGATGAAAAGCAAACGACAATCGGCTCTGGGGCGTATCCGGCGGGTCCACATGGTGGGCATCGGCGGTATCGGCATGAGTTCCATCGCGGAGGTGTTGCTCAACCGGGGGTATCGGGTGACCGGTTCGGACCTGCAGCTATCGGAAGTCACGGACCGGCTGATATCGCTGGGCGCTGTGATCCATGAGGGGCATGCTTCCGAAAACGTGCAGGATACCGATGTCGTCGTGTATTCCTCTGCCGTGGCGCTGAAAGAGAACCCGGAAACCGCGGAGGCGGAACGGCTGCGTATTCCCACCATTCCCCGTTCGGTGATGCTCGGGGAGTTGATGCGCATGCAGTTTGGCGTCGGCATTTCCGGCACGCACGGCAAGACCACGACAACCTCTATGGTCGGACTGGTCGTTGCAGAGGGAGGATTCGATCCCACCATTATCGTAGGCGGCAAAGTAGCGGTTTTCGGTTCGAATGCGGTGGTCGGCGAAGGCAATGTCATCGTGATCGAGGCGGACGAATACGATCGGACGTTCCTGCGGCTCACTCCTGCGCTGGCCGTCATTACGAACATCGAGGCGGAACACCTCGATACGTACAGGGACCTCGACGACATCAAGCAGGCATTTACGCAATTCGCGAACAGCGTGCCTTTTTTCGGAGCGGCTGTGCTTTGCCTTGACGATCCGATCGTACAGGAAATCGTCAGTCGGATAGACCGCCGGATCATTACGTACGGCATGTCGCGACAGGCGGAGATCCGCACCGACAAGGTCTGGCAGGACGGCGCGGTAACCCGGTTTCATGTGCTGTGCCGCAACCGGAGCCTGGGCGAGATTGCGCTGCACGCACCCGGCCGGTACAACGTACGCAATGCATTGGCTGCCGTGGCGGTCGGGATCGAACTGGAGATCGATTTCGAGAAAATCCGGGCGGGTATCGGCCGGTTCACGGGGGTGCAGCGGCGTTTTCAGAAAAAAGGCGAGGCTGCGGGCGTCATGGTGGTGGACGATTATGCGCATCACCCGACCGAGATTACGGCGACGCTCGAGGCAGCGCACGAGATGTGGCCCGACAAGCGGATTATCGCGGTGTTTCAGCCGCATCTCTACACGCGTACGCGCGACTTCATGGATGATTTTGCAAAGGCTTTCTTCAATGCGGACATGCTGGTGCTTACCGATGTGTATGCTGCGCGGGAAGCGCCCATCGACGGCGTGAATGGGAAAATGCTGGCCGAGCTGGCCAGGCAGTACGGGCACCGGAATGTGCATTATGTCGCGGACAGGAAAGAAGTGGCGGGCTTTCTCGCGGGCAAGGTGCGAGAGGGGGACGCCGTCGTGACCATGGGCGCCGGAGATATCTGGCGTTGTGGAGGCGCATTGCTTGAAGAACTCGAACAACGGTAGGGTTGCAGGAGCGGAAAAATGGGTAAAACAAAACGGATTTTGGGGCGCATGGCGGGGTTGACGGCGGTCGCGGCGGTCGTCGGGGCCCTGTCGTTTGTCGGCTGGACCTGGGTCGACGGAATGGTTGTTCGCGAGGTGATGGTCGAAGGCGCCCGGTACGCGGACGAGGAGACGCTTCTTGCTCTGGCCGCTGTCGATACGAGCATGCGGGTGCTGGATGTGGATCCGCTGCTGGTCGCCGACCGCGCTGTCCGGCATCCCTGGGTGCAAACCGGTGTGGTCCAAAGGCTTCCTTCCGGTGTGGTGCGGATCGCTGTCAAGGAACGGGTCCCCGTTGCGCTGGCGCTTACTTCCGATGGGCAACCGGCGGCCTGGCTGGACGCCGAAGGCCATGCCATGCCGTTGTCGGAAGGCGCTGCCTGGGACGTACCGTTGGTCTGGGGCGCTGCGTTGCCTGAGAATCGCACGCAGCCGTTGCGGGAATCCTCGCTGCGCGAACTGCTTGCCACGCTGCAGGAATCCGATCCGCTGCCGGATGCGCTTGTTTCCTCGTTTGAGGTGGATCGGGCCGGCGGCGTCACGATGTATGCAGCGATTCCCGGCGCCAACAACGCAATTGCAGTGCGGCTTGGGAGCCGCGGGTATGCCGAAAAACTCAGGCGACTGAATGCCTTCTGGACGCAAGCCGTATTACCGCGCCCGGATAAAACCTTTACCGCCATCGATCTCCGTTTTGACAGCCAGATTGTCACGAAAGAAAGCTGACCCCTATGGGGTATTTTCTTATGGAAACGAGCATGAATGAACGTATTGTAGTCGGCGTAGACATCGGCACCACCAAGGTGTGCGCCGTAGTTGCGGCTGTCGGTGATAATCCCGGCTCCATCAACATTCTGGGGGTTGGGGTTGCAGGATCGGACGGTTTGAATCGCGGCGTTGTGGTGAACATAGACAAGACGGTCGCCGCCGTTCAGGCTGCCGTCGAAGAGGCGGCGCGGATCGCCGCCGTGGAGGTTCGGAGCGTGCTCGTCGGGATCGCAGGGGATCATGTCCAGAGTTTTCGGACGAGCGGCGTCATCACGATATCTCCTCGGGATCGGGAAATTGTGCCCCACGATGTGCAGCGTCTCATCAAGGACACTACCCATGTGGCCATGCCTGCCGATCGGGAAATTCTGCATGTCATCCCGCAGGAATTCGTTGTGGACGGTCAGGATGGGGTAGCCGATCCTGTGGGTATGAGCGGGGTACGCCTCGAGGGCACCGTACACATTATCACCGGACTGGTATCCGCAGCCAAAAATGTCTATCGCTGCATCGAGAAAGCGGATTATCAGGTCGAGGATATTGTTCTGGAGCCATTGGCCTCGTCCTGTTCGGTGCTCCATCGGGACGAAAAAGAAGTCGGCGTAGCCCTTATCGATATTGGCGGCGGCACGACGGATATCGCCGTGTTCGAGGATAATACAATCCGCCATACCGCTGTCATCGGCATTGCCGGAAACAACGTAACCGACGACATCCGGCGAGGCCTTGGCGTCATGCGCGATCAGGCCGAGCAACTCAAATGCCGCTTTGGGCTCGCCCTCATCGATATGGCTTCGGAAGATGAGGAAATCACGATCCCCGGGTTGGGGGGACGCCCGGAAAAGATTATCGGACGCAGTCCGCTTGCACAAATCATCCAGCCTCGTATGGAGGAGATCCTGGAAATCGCAGCCATCGAGATCAAGCGCAGCGGCTACACAGAAAATCTGGCGGCCGGCGTGGTGCTTACCGGCGGCGGCTCGCTCATTCCCGGCGTGGCCGAGCTTGCCTCCGACGTACTCGGCATGGAAGCCCGTGTCGGCATGCCCACCGAACTGGATGGCGGCATGGTGCAGGAAGTGCGGGACCCCAAGTATTCCACGGCGGTCGGGCTTGTGTTTTACGGGATGCAATCCGGATTCGGGGACGGCGCCAGTTCCAGCGGAGGACTGGTATATCCGGGAGAAGGTCGTGCCTCTGGTAATTCTCTCGTCAACAGAATTGCGGCGAGGATGAAGGGCTGGTTCGACGAATTATGACAAACAACCAAACAAACACCAATTGCTGCCTTTGCTGCCGGGCGCATGCACCGGTCGGCGCTCACCCATGGAAATAATGGAGAAACCCATGAGCAACTCCTTCAAATTCAACGGCTCGTTCACCGACAATCCCAAATTGTGCGTGGTCGGCGTCGGCGGCGGTGGCGGCAACGCCGTCAATGACATGATCGCCCGCGGGATAAAGGGGGTCGAATTCATTGCGATCAATACGGACGCGCAGGCGCTCCGGAAGAATCTTGCGCCGGTGAAGATACAAGCCGGCGCAGTGCTGACAAAAGGCCTTGGGGCCGGCGCCCGACCTACTGTGGGCGCCGATGCGGTTGAAGAGAGCCGGGAGGAAATCAAGCAGGCGCTGAGGGGCTTCGACATGGTTTTCATTACCGCGGGCATGGGTGGCGGCACCGGCACCGGGGGCGCCCCCGTTGTAGCTGCGATTGCCCAGAAACTCCAGATTCTGACGGTGGCCATCGTTACGCAGCCCTTCGAATTCGAGGGTACCCGGCGCAGAAAGGCTGCCGATGAGGGCGTCGAACTGCTTCGCGATTTCGTCGATACGCTGATTGTCGTCCCTAACGAGCGCCTGATGGAAATATCGGACGACAAGACCAGTTGGCTCGAGGCGTTCAGCATGGTGGACAATGTGCTCTATAATGCGGCGCGGGGCATATCCGACCTGATCACCGTACATGGCCTCGTCAACCTTGATTTTGCGGATGTCAAGACGACTATGGAAGTTGGCGGCCAGGCGGTCATGGGAGCAGCGGAGGCCACCGGAGCCGCACGGGCCGAGGTGGCGGCCAAGGACGCCATTTCGAGTCCGTTGCTTGACGGTCTGTCCATAGCAGGGGCCAGCAATGTGCTTGTCAACATTACCTCCGGCAAGGAAATCACGCTCCAGGAGGTTAGAACGGCGGTTGGCATCATTCGACAAGAAGCGGGAGAAGAGGTGGAAGTTATTTTTGGTACGGTGATAGACCAGGCCATGGGCGACAAGCTCAGCGTTACGGTCATTGCCACGGGATTCGATCTGCCCCCCGGCCTGAACGGTCAGCACCCGTCTCCCCGGAGGACGATGTCGCTTAGCTCGACAGGAATTGTACCGGGTTACAAGGGCGAGGATAATTTGAAGGTGCTGGATGAGCCTGCCTACAGGAGGCGGCAGATTGTCCGGCAGCGCGAGGAGCCGGAAATATCCGATCGGGAAAGAAGGGAGGAACCACAGAAAAGCCAGGGCAAGATCAACCGGCTTCGTGGGGGTAAGTATAGCAATCCCCCGGAGCAGAACCCGGAAGAGGACACGGATACGCCGGCATTTTTGCGGAAGATGATGGACTGAAACGTGGTGCGAGGCGCCTGTTCTGCCGATGGCCTTTCTCCGTTCAGCGTATATCGCGACGTTCTGGGCTCTCGCGGTTTTTCTTCCGCGTCCTGTCGCTGCGCAGCAGGCGCCCCTGAAGGGCATGGTGTGGACGCCCCCCGAAGACCGCATACAAGCCGTGCAGGATATATACGCCATGGCGGAAGTCGGCGTGGAAGCGGTGCGCGCAGACTTTTTCCGCAACGACGATGTACTGGACATCGCCGATACGCTTGGGCTGCACATCTATCTTGATCTCCCTTTCTCTTACCTGTCGGTTTCCGGCCTGGCAGACACCCTTGCATCTGCACAGGAATCCCTCGACGATGCGCTGGATATAGCGCGCCGGCATGTTTCGATCCGGGCGATAGGGCTCGCCGGGCATAGCGATACATCCGATCCGGCGGCATGCGCCTGGTTCGAACGGTTATCGAGCCGCTTGCGCGAGGCGGCGCCGGATCTGTCGACGTACTACGTAACCCTGTTTTCGGAAGACGACGCCTGTGCGAATGCGGTGGACTTTGTCCTGCTGGATGCGTTGGACAGGCCCGATCCGGCAGCCTGGATCGAAAGGGCCGGTATGCCTTCGGTGGGCGTGGCTGCGCTCGGAACCGGCGTCCGGCACGATAGCCCCCGCGGATTGCTTACGCCGTTTTCGCAGGAACGTCAAGCCCGCTATTTTGAGGACGCGCTGCCCGGGCTTTTCGACCGTTCATTGCGGGTTGTGTTCGTGTACCGCTGGCGCGACAGGCCGTTTTCCGGCATAGCGTCCGATCCTGTGTACTACGGACTGCATGCGTCGGATGGGTCTGCTCGAGCGGCTTCCGAAGTGATTTCAGGGGTTTTTTCGGGCCGCAGAACGGTCTTTGCGTTCGATGAGGGGACTCCGCCGCCGGAATCCTTCCCCTGGATTGTTGTTTTCGGCTGGATGATTATCCTTGCGTTTGGGGCAGGGTATGCATTTTCTCCCCGTTTTCGCTACATGCTGCCCCGCTATTTTCGATCGCATGCCTTTTTTGTCGAGGCGGTCTACACAAAACGAGAAAACCTTCCCGGGATAAATTCCGTGATGTTCTTCATGCTGGTTGTGACGAGCGGGTCCACGGGAGTCCTGATTCTTTACAATCTGGCCGCGACGGACGCCTTTATGGTGGCAATGCATCAACTGCCCTCTTTCGTGCAGTCTTTCGTGGGCCAGATGATCGACAAGCCCGCCCTTTGTTTTTTACTCGCAGGGGGCATCCATGCGCTGGTTCTGGGGATATGGGCTATCCTGTGGTCGTTCATTCTGCGTTTCGGATCCCGGGTAATACGGATCCGGCAGGTGCTCATGGTCATCGCATGGGCGCACTGGTCGTATTTGCTCGTTATGGCAGGCGCCATGGTGGCCTCTTCCCTTCCGGCGCAGAGCGGTCAGATAGCCTCTGCGTTAGCCATTGCCTGGGTATGTCTCGGTCTGTTCTCCTTCATCCAGGTCCTGGTCGATATATGGTTGATGTCGCGGGCAGTGGGGCTGCTCGTTCCGGGCGCCTTGCTCCACCCTTTTGCGTGGGTGTTTTTCCTCCTGTTCAATACGTTGCTCAGCTATCCATCCGAAGTGGCCTTTGTGTGGCGCGTTGCGCTGAGGCAATAGGGGAATTTACTGCGCTTCGGTTGCGGTCCGTTCGTGGCGCTGGACAGGCATTGTCCACATCCGCTCGGCAAACTCCTGGAAGGGGTTCTTGTAATGAAGCCAACTGAAATGGAGGGAGACCGGCGTAAATTCCTGGTAATCGCCTCGTCCCGGCAGGCTGGACAAAAAATCTGTCAGGAAGGCGCGGAGCGCCCTGTTTCGAATGCCTCGCAACGCATAGACCGAGCGATCGGTATAGTACCGGTAGGTGACTTCCCGAAAGTCCGGATCGTACGTCGTCCATCCTTCAATGAAGTCCAGTTGGGGGCTCAGCCGCCCCTGGAGCCAGGGAAAAACCTCCAGGTTGTGTTGGCTCATCGCCATTGCGAGGCTCCATTCGCAGGTTTCCTCGCTGCGTCCCTCGTCCAGACGGCTTCGGAAATGGGTGTGCGCCCTTTTTGCCAGGAGCGAGGCAGCGGTCTCGCACACGCTTTGGGCCGTATCCCGGTGTGCACAGTAGATCATGCCGGCCTGCACGCGGGGCAGATGCGTGATTCCGAACCGTCTCATGGTGCGTTGCCGGCGGTTCAGGATCACGTCGATCCCGATGCGCCAATCCTTGGGTCCCCCGAAAAAGAAATCGGCGCGCTCGTTGCCTGTTGCGGTGAAAGGATATGCCTGTAATTGTTTCCAGAGCGGATCGGGGTTACGGCACCAGACGATATCCGCATCCACGAACAGCGAGCGTTCGTACGGCATGAACCGGTGCAGGTGGTGTTTGAACCCCGTAATGGAAGCGTGCTCCTCCGGCAGGACATGGATGTCCTCGAAGAGGTCCGCCTTACCGTGCTTGCGCAGGTGTTCCCGGTGCGTGTCGGGGCAGAAGAGGGCAACGGGTCGATGCGCATCGTGACGCCTGAGCGTCATGATGGAAGCCGCCGCATGGCGCACGAACCGTTCCGGCCCGTATGTGTGCAGCACGTAGCCTTCTTTCGGAGTGTGCATGGCTTGTTCTCGTCTACGCCGTCCATTCCCCGACGTGCTGTCCGCGTGCGTCCGGCAGCACGGCTTACGAACGCATCCCGTCCAGTTTTTTCCGGAGACTGTTCATCAGGGAATCGAAACCGCGCTTGCGGACAACCGACTGAAAGGAACGCGCATATCCTTCCGCAGTGCTCACGTCGTCCAGGACGATGTCCCGGACCTGCCACTGCTCGCCCGTTCGCCCAAGCACATATTCCACTTTCGTCGGAATGTCCTTGTACACCGTGGTAGTGGTTACGTATGCCATGGTGTCGTTGGCGGTAATGTTTCCATAGGTAACCACGGACCGGTAGACGTCAAGATCGGAAAGCGACTGGTTCCGGACAATCCGGCCGAACACGTCCACGAATTCCTCCCGTTGAGCCGGCGCCGGATCAGCCCAGAAAGGCCCGAGCGCCGTACGCCCCATCGCGGTAAAATCAATGCCGTCGTTGATCACGCGTTTGAGTTGTTCGCGCTGTTCGTCGGTGAAGGTTTCCCGGTCGCCCAGTACGTTTTTGATCTCGCGATCCCGCTGTTCGAGGAAGCGGCGCACTTCAGCGGATCGATCCTGGGCCTGGGCCGGGCTCGGCAGTGCGAGCAGGATGCCGAAGAGGAGGAAGAGAAAACAAGCGTTGCGTGCCATGAACGTATCGGTTTTTCGGCGTTTGCAGGAGCAGGGAGACGCATGGAATATATATCCTTACGCAACAATCATGCCGGAATATCCCCTGCTAAAATATCACCTGTCAGGGCGTCCCGTTCAGCGCCGGTGGGCCGGGGCCGGCCCAGCCCGTTTCCGCCCATAACCGCAACACGGCGACGTTGAATGCGCGCACGCGCTCGTAATACGTGGCTCTCAACGCAAGATTTGCCCGTACGGCGTCCACAAGATTTTCGGTATCGCCCAGATCGAGATCGAAATTGATTTGTTCTGTGCGCAGCCATTCCCCGCTGATGGTCAGGGCTTCGCCTTGCGCTTCCATGGCGGCGCGCGCCGTGATGACGTTGCGCCAGGCTGCTTCTACCTCGAACAGGATCAATTGCCTTACCGCAGCCAGTTGATGATGGACCTCGTTGCGCTCGGCTTTCGCCTGGGCCACTTTGGCGCGCGTTTGCATCATATTGAGCGGGAGGCGAAAGCCTATTCCCGCGCGTAGACTGCGTCCCAGATACGGATCGTTGACATAGGGATTCGGTTGGCGGAATCGCCCTGACGTCAGGGTAATTCTCGATTCCACGCCGAAGAAAAGTTGCGGGAAATAATCTGCGCGCGCCACCCTGATTTGCGCTTCCCTTGCTGCCAGTCCCGCCGTGGCCTGGCCGATTTCGGGCCGATGTTCCAGAGCAATGCGCAGGTAGGCGTCCAGGGAATCGAGCAGGAAGGGCATGGGTTCCAGCACGAGTTCTTCCGGTTCGGGCATCGTGGCTCCGGGCAACATCAACTGGCGCGCAAGGGCGCTTTGCGCGGTGCGCAACCCCTGTTCGACTTCAACCACCCGTCGCAAAAATTCCTGCTCCGTAATGCGGACCTTGAAAAGGTCGGCGTCGTCCACATCCTCCGCGCCTTCCTGGAGGAGACGGTCAATCTCACTCTTGGCCTGCTCCACGATATCCCCTGCCTGTTCGGTTAGTATCACGAGCTGTTTCGCAAGCAACAGGTTATAGTACAGCGTACCGGTGCGGAGCGCGATCTCGATCTTTTTTTGGCCTACGGATGCTTCCTCGACACGTACCCCCTGTCGGGCCGCCTCGATGGTTCCTTGCAGAGCGCCCCATGTGTACAGGGGTTGCACCAGGCTGGTCTCGAACCGGTTCAGCGGGCGCAGGGATTCCCAGTCGTTCCGAACCCCGGGGTGGAGATACAGATTATCTTCGGAAACCCCGGACGGGAGGTCGCTAAGTCCAGGCGCCGCGGCATGGGCTGTCTGGAGCGAAAACTCGGTGGCGAATCGGGATGCGCGCGCGAGTCGCTCCCGGGCCTGCGCGAAATCCAGATTCGAGGCAACGGCATTCACCTCCGGGCTCACTTCGAGGGCATGCCGGACCGCCGTTTCGAGGCGTACGCGGATCGTATCCGGCGCCTGGGCAGAGGCGGTCCAGGGGATGAGGGTAATGCAGAGGTACAGAAGGGCGCTCGTCAGGCGCGGGACGTGCCGTTGCATGGCGCTGTACGCTATTGGTCAACGATATCCGGCAATGCTTCCATATCGTCAATGACGACATCCGCTCCCCGCTCATGCAATAACGATGCCATTTCTTCCTTGTTTTCGATGTAGGGAGGGATGAAACCTATGGCCCGCACCCCGGCTTTCCGCGCGCAGGTCATGTCGTCCACGGAATCGCCGACATACACGGCCATTTCAGGGTGAACGACGCGTCCCGCCGCGTGGAGCATGGCCAGCGCGCGCTGGAGAGGAAACGGATCCGGCTTGAAACGTTTCTCCTGTTTTTCCTTGGCGACAATCAGGGGGAAATACTTTTTCCAGTCGAAACGGTTTACGGTCCACTTCGCCTCAGCTTCCGGACGCCCCGTGACGACGCCCATAGCGCGTCCGTTGGCGTGGAGCCGATTCAGCGTAGCCGTTTGTATGAGAGCGGGTTCTTCCGCAATGAAGCCGTTCCATTCATCTCCCCGATATCGCTTTTGAAAAGCGTCCACCACACGGCTTAGCGGCACGTTCATTCCCGTGTCGGTGATGATGGCGTGCGTCAGTTTCCAGTCGTCGTTGAAGCCGCCGATGTTTTTGTAGCGCTGGATTGTGCTGGAGGGAAGCCGCCGGCCAGTGAATTGCTCTACCGTTTCTTCTATGGCGCGCCGATAGGAACGGGACACGTCCACGAGCACGCCGTCCATGTCGAAGAAAAGCGCCTTGACCTCGGTCTTACCCGGCATATGCGCTATGAATTCATGGTGACGAGGAATTCGTCGTTGTTTTTTGTGCCGCGCATTTTGTCGAGCAGGAACGTCATGGCGTCGATCGGCGACATGTCGGCAAGAAGCTTCCGAAGGATCCAGATGCGCCCAAGCCTGGCGTCGGGCATAAGCAATTCTTCCCGGCGCGTTCCCGACATGATCACATTGATGGCGGGGAATATCCGGCGATCGGCGAGATTGCGATCCAGCACGATTTCCGAATTGCCCGTTCCCTTGAATTCCTCGAAGATAACTTCATCCATCCGGCTTCCCGTATCGATGAGGGCCGTACCGATGATCGTCAGCGATCCTCCTTCTTCCACATTCCGGGCTGCCCCGAAAAAGCGTTTGGGATTTCGCAATGCGCCCGCTTCCATGCCGCCGGAGAGGGTTTTGCCCGTGTTCGGGGTCACCGTATTGTTTGCTCGCGCCAGACGCGTGATCGAGTCGAGAAGAATAACCACGTCCTGTCCTGCCTCGACAAGCCGTTTGGCTTTCTCCAGCACGATATCCGCAACCTGGACATGCTGCTCGGCTTTCTGGTCGAAGGTCGAAGAGATCACCTCGCCGCGAACGTTCCGCTCCATATCCGTGACCTCTTCGGGCCGTTCGTCCACAAGGAGCACGATCAGATACACTTCCGGATGGTTCGTAGTGATCGCATTGGCGATCTTTTGCAACAGCACGGTTTTACCCGTTTTCGGCTGGGCTACGATCAGGGCTCTCTGTCCCTTTCCGACAGGCGTAAAGAGGTCGAGGATACGGGTGTTGTAATCGCTCGGGCTCGTTTCGAGCCGGAGATGCTCCGTCGGGTAAAGCGCCGTGAGGTAATCGAACCCGTGCCGTTCTTCGATTTCTCCGGGTTTGCGCCCGTTGATCGTATTCACCTGGATGAGCGCAAAGAAACGTTCTCCCTCTTTCGGGGGGCGTACTTCTCCGTCGACCGTATCGCCCAACTGCAAGCTGAAACGCTTGATCTGCGAGGGGGAAACGTAGATGTCGTCGGGGCTGGGCAGGTAATTGTATTCCGCCGAACGCAGGAAACCATACCCGTCGGGGAGCACTTCCAGCACCCCGATTTTTCGGATCATGCCTTCCAGTTCGGTTCTCCTCGGGTCGTGTGCGGCCATGTACTCCGGCCGTCCCTCGTAGACATTTCTGCGCCGGGCTTCGTTTTCGTTGCCGCCCTGCCGATGATCCCGACCGCGCCGGTTGTTCTTGCGCTGGTCCTGATTGCGCCGCTTGTTGCGCCGCTCGTCTTTTCCGTGATCGCGATGGTCCGGGCGCTCCCGTTCGTTTCCGCCGGTCTCGCGGAGAGGCGGTCTCGCGCGGTCGTTGCCCGGCGCGTTTCTTTGATGCGATCGACCCCCGTCATGGGATCGGGACGGACCATGTCCGCCGGAATTACGAGGCGTTTCGCCCCGGCGCGTGTCGTCGGACGCCCGGGCGGGGCGTTTGCGTTCCGGCGCAGGTGTTTGTTCTCGCCGGGGGTTGCGTTCCGGGTTCTTTTCTTTCCTGGGCGGGCGTTTTTCATCGCCTGGACGCACGCGGTCGGCCGGTGGGCGTGCGCGGTCCGCGCGGTCATTGCCCGGACGAGTGCGTGGAGCCGGATCGGGTAGAGCCGGCTTGGGAGAGGTCTGCGCACGGTTTTCCCCGGAAGGGGTATGATTATCCGCCGAATGCGCGCGACGCTCTTCCGGGCGGGCGCGGTCTTCGGATGGCTGGCTGCGATCCTGATTCGGACGGGTCGGGCGGGTGCGCAAGGAGCCGTTGCCTGCAACGACCTCTGCATTCGCCTCGATGATGCGATAGATTAAATCTTCTTTGCGGCTCTGGGAATAACCGCTCAGGCCGAGGCCTCGAGCGATTTCCTTGAGTTCCGGCAGTTTTTTCTTTTGTAATTCGTGGATGTTCATTGTCGCCAAACAAGAGGTTGAGAACGGATCCCGTTGATCCGTACGAAGGGTGAATGCCGGCCTGAACGATCGGAAAAACGCTCCGCGTTATTCCGCCGGCTTCACAATAGACGCTATAGCGTCCGACGGGGGTACAAAAATAAACTCGGTGGGATGAATGATCTGCCGTGGTCCAGACAGGAAAGATGAGTCGCTGGGACCAGGGAATTTCGATAGCGAGCGTACAGTAATGACTTGCTCTTCGGGTAACAAGATAGGTTTTCCCGGCGGGAAGTCAAATTATCATTCCAAAAAATTATGCGGCAGGGTCATGGAGAAAGGTCTTCCGGACGCACTGCAATGCGGTGCGAACCGGTCGTCAGCAACGTATCCGCAGCAGATGCTTCGGCAAGGAACGTCCGGATTCCTTCGCGAATGGCGCAGGGCTCGCCGACCCGGGCGCCTGCGTCCCGGAGCGCCCCGGTCAGTTCCTCAGGAGCGCACATCCGGTCGGATGCCGGCTTCACGGGTCGGACGTACGCGCCGGCCTCTGCAAGCAGTTTCCCCATGGCCCCTGTATCTTTATCCCGCATGACGCCGAGCAACACGGTCAGGGCGCTGCCCGTTTGCCGGAAAACCTTCAGGTGATCGAGGATGGCCGCCAGCGCATCCGCATTATGCGCCGCATCCGTCACGACCAGAGGCTTTTCGGCCAGCACCTCCCAACGTCCATGCAGTCCGCTTAGCGTGCAGACCTCCCGCATGCCCGTATGCACGGCGCGTTGGTCGATATGCAATAATTCCGCCCCCCGCAGCGCGGTCATGGCATTCCGGATCTGATGTTTCCCGGCCAATCCCACGCGCAGATCCCGAAAGGTTCGATTCGGCGTGGATACCGTAACCGTCGATTCCCTCAAGGCAATAGATTCCGACAGCGCCTGCACGTCCCGTTCGACCCGGTGTACAGGGGCGCCGCGCGTTTCGGCAATTTCCTCGATTACTTCGACTGCAGGAGACCGGGCGCTCGTTACCACGGGGACGCCGGGTTTGATAATACCTGCCTTTTCCTGCGCAATACGTTCGATGGTATGTCCCAGAAACCGGGTGTGATCGAGGCCGATGTCGGTGATGATCGAGAGCGCCGGGGCGAGTACATTCGTGGCGTCGAGCCGCCCGCCCATGCCCGTCTCGACGACAGCCAGCTCCACGCCATGTTCTGCAAAGTACAGCAGGCTGAGCGCGAAGGTCAGTTCGAAATAACTCGGTTGCGTTTTCTCGACAAGGGGTTGCGCGCGCCGCAGGGCGTCGGCCAGCCAGTCTTCCGGCGCAGCCTGTCCGTCGATCCGCATGCGTTCCGTTACCTGCCACAGGTGCGGCGACGTATGAAGCCCGGTTCGCCATCCCGCAGCACGGCTCATTGCGGCAAGAAACGATGCGGTGGATCCTTTGCCGTTCGTACCGGCCACATGCACGATATCGAACGCATCCTGGGGGCGTCCAAGCGCGTCGAGAAGATCGCGCGTACGTTCGAGGCCCGGTTTCCATATTCCCTGCTCTGAAAACCGGGGAAGTTGCGCAAGCAGGGCGTCGATCTCGCACATCATGGCGCCATGTGGCCGAAGTGGATGCTTCGTTCGTTTTCCGTTTCGTGCTTTATGCGAAACCGCAACGTTTCCGGGGGCAGCAGCGACTCGACGCGCTCGGCCCACTCGACGATACATACGCCGTTTCCAAAGAAATACTCCTCGTACCCGAGGTCGAAAAATTCGTCCAGCGTTTCAATACGGTAGGCGTCGAAATGATACACGGGCCATCTCCCGCCTTCGTACTCGTGAAGGAGAGAAAACGTTGGGCTGGTAACCTGTTCGCCGGCCAGCCCGAGCCCTTCGCACAATCCTTGCGCAAACACCGTCTTTCCCGCCCCGAGGTTTCCGTACAGGCCGACCACGTCCCCCGCCCGGAGTTGGTTTGCAACGGCGCGCCCGAGTCGGCGGGTTTCCGCTGCACCGGAAGTGCGTGCCGGGAAAAGATGTTTCATGCCTTGGGCCGCAGGGTCACGACCGGTAGCACCATTTCTTCGAGCGAGGCGCCTCCATGCTGCATCGTGTCCCGATACAGATTCTGATAATGGTGGAAATTCGTGGGATACACGAAATAATAATCCTCCTTGGCGATGATGTAGTTTGTGTTCGCCCCGTTTTTCGGGAGGCCGTACGCATCGGGGTTTTCTACGAGAATCGCATGTTTCCCGTTGCATTTCACGTTGCGGCCGTACTTGTAGCGCAGCGCCGTGGAGGTATTCCGGTCGCCATGGACCTTGGTGGAACGCAGGCTCCGGATGGCCCCGTGATCGGTCGTCACCACGATGGTGCATTCCGTTCGGGCGAACTCGACAAAGGCCTGGTACAGCCAGGAATGTTCGAACCAGGTGCGCGTCAGGGCGCGGTAGGCCCGTTCGTCCGGGGCGATTTCCTTGAGCACATCCGAATCGGAACGGCTGTGCGCCAGAATATCCACGAAATTGATCACGATCGCGCTGAGGTCCTGCGAGACGAAAGCATCCGTCTGCCGGGCGAATTCGTGCCCCTCCCGCGACTTGACCAGCTTCTCGTAGCGTATTTTCGGATCGAGGGCATGCCGTTTCATCAGGTCCCGGAGAAACTGCTCCTCGTTGCGGTTTCGGCTGTGCTCGTCGTCCTCTCCATTTTCCCACATTTCCCGGTAGCGTTTTGCAATGTCCGCGGGCAACAGGCCGCTGAAAATGGCGTTGCGGGAATACGGGGTCGCCGTTGGAAGGATCGAGTAGTAGAATTCCTTTTCTATATCGAACAGGTCGTACAACAGCGTTTCAAACTCCAGCCACTGGTCGTACCGCATACAATCTATGACCAGAAAGACGACCGGCTTTCCGGATTCCATTTTCGGAATGACGTATCTCGGAATCACTTCGTGCGAGAGCGCCGGACGTTCCTCGCCCGGGCGCGCATGAATCCATGAGGCGTATTCGTCTTCGATAAACTTGCCGAATGCCCGGTTCGCTTCCCGGTACTGATCCTCGAGAATCTTCCGGGCGCCTTCGTCGCCTTTCAGTTCGAGGTCGTAATGCACCAGTTGTCTGTACACGTCCACCCACTCCGCGTGCGTGAGCGGGTTCATGAGGGCCTGGGTGATCCGGTTGAACGACTGCAAATAATCGCGGGAGACCTTTTCCGTACGCAGCCGGCTATGATCGAGCAGCCGCTTGATGGTGAGCAATATCTGGCTCGGGTTGACCGGCTTGGTCAGGTAATCGCTGATTCGTCCGCCGAGCGCCTCTTCCATGAGGCGTTCCTCTTCGCTTTTCGTGACCATGACCACCGGCGTTTCCGGGGCCTTCTGCTTGATTTCTTCGAGAATGTCGATGCCTCCCATGCCCGGCATTTGCTCGTCCAGCAGGATCACATCGTAGCGGGTGCGGTCCGCCTGACCGATCGCGTCGGCGCCGTTCGTCACGCTGGTGACGTCGTACCCCCTCGTTTCCAGAAAGAGGATATGCGGACGCAAGAGGTCGATCTCGTCGTCCGCCCAAAGGATTTTCGGTTTGCCGGGCATAGGGTTGTGCGTATTGGCGCTTGCTGCGGTGCGCGGCGGGGCGCCGTGTACCCTTAATAGTATGTTCGCGGTGCGTTTTCCGTGCTTCGCAACCGGTCTTCATACATTCGGGAAGGCGCTTCGTGTTCCTATGGAAAGGCGATATTGTCGTACCTTATGCCCGGCACCACCACCTACGCTTACGTTTTACCGGACCATGGCGCACCATGCCCTTGCGGGGAAGCCTGTTCCCTCCGACCTCGTCGTCAACATTCCCCGGCTGATCGCCGCCTATTTTTCGGTCCGGCCGGATCCCCGGGTACCGGAACAGCGCGTTTCGTTCGGTACGTCGGGGCATCGGGGCACGTCGCTCAAGGGGTCGTTCAACGACCGCCACATTGCTGCGATATGCCAGGCTACCGCCGAGGTGCGCGCCGCAAACGGAATCGATGGCCCGCTCCTGATCGGCATGGATACCCACGCCTTGTCGGAAGCGGCCTTTACGACGGCCCTCGAAGTGTTTGCGGGCAACGGGGTGACCGTGCACGTGGAAAAGGGGCAGGGCTACACGCCCACCCCCGTGCTGTCGCATGCTATTCTCCGGTACAACGCCCGCCGCGCGGATGGTCTGGCGGACGGCGTGATCATCACCCCGTCCCATAATCCCCCGGAGGATGGCGGGTTCAAGTATAATCCGCCTACGGGCGGCCCGGCGGACGCCGCCACGACCGGACAGATTCAGGATCGGGCGAACGAACTCCTCGAAACCGGTTTGCAGGGGGTCCGGCGCACGACGATCATGCAGGCCCGCAAGGCGGCAACGACCCGCGAAGTCGATTTCATGACGCCGTATGTGGAGGACCTCGCCCAGGTGCTGGACATGGACGCCATTGCGTCCTCCGGCCTGAAGATCGGCGCCGACCCCATGGGCGGGGCGGGGGCGGCGTACTGGGAGCCTGTTGCGGACCGGTACGGGCTCGACATCGAGGTGGTCAACCCCGTCCTGGACCCGACCTTTTCGTTCATGACGCTCGACAGGGACGGCAAAATCCGCATGGATTGTTCTTCGCCGTACGCCATGGCAAGCCTTGTCGGGCTGAAAGACCGGTTCGATATCGCGTTCGGCAACGATCCCGATTTTGACCGGCATGGCGTCGTGACGAAGACGAGCGGATTGATGCGTCCCAATCATTACCTGTCCGTGGCGATCGGATACCTGTTCCAGCATCGTTCTCTATGGCCCGAAACCGCAGCGGTCGGCAAGACCCTCGTGTCCAGTTCCATGATCGACCGGGTGGCTCAGGGCCTGGGGCGGCGCCTTACGGAAGTGCCGGTGGGGTTCAAATGGTTCGTGGACGGGCTGGTCGACGGGTCCTACGGATTTGGCGGCGAGGAAAGCGCCGGGGCATCGTTCCTGCGCAAGGACGGTTCGGTATGGACGACCGACAAGGATGGGATCATTCTCAATCTGCTTGCTGCGGAGATGACGGCCGTGACGGGCAAGGACCCGGCTGAACACTATGCGCTTCTCGAGGACCGTTTCGGGGCGCCCGTATACGAACGCATGGATGCGCCCGCCACCCGGGAGCAGAAGGCGGTCCTTGCGAGTCTTTCTCCCGAGCAGGTGACCGCTGCCGGGCTTGCCGGCGAGCCGATCGCTGCGAAGCTCACGCGGGCGCCGGGCAACGATGCGCCGATCGGGGGGCTCAAGGTGGTTACGGAGAACGGGTGGTTTGCCGCAAGACCCTCCGGTACGGAAGAACTGTACAAGATTTACGCGGAGAGTTTTCTCGGGGAAGAGCATCTGCGGCAAATCCAGGAGGAGGCGCAGGCTATGGTCCGGCGCGTGTTCGAGGACGCGGGCGTGTAGAAGACGAGGCGGTTTTGATCAGAGTACTCCATAATATAGACCAACATGGACCATGTTAATCGGCATATCCTGTACATCCTGTAGCGGATACTTTTACAGCAGGGACTGCAACGTATGCCGTTTCGCCGGGAGGCGACCCGTGTCGGAGCGTATCCGTTTTTCCGTTTAACCTCTTTCTTCCATGTCGAACCGAAGCATAGGACTTTCCCCCGAACTCCACGGATACCTGGTCCGTCACGCCGTCCGCGAATCGGACGTGCTGCGGCGATTGCGGGAAGAAACCGCGTCCATGGAGGAAGCCGAAATGCAGATTGCGCCGGAACAGGGGGCGTTCATGGCGATGCTCGTACGCATGACCGGCGCCCGCCGCGCCCTCGAAGTCGGCGTGTTCACCGGATACAGTTCCATTGTGGTCGCTCAGGCGCTCCCGGACGACGGCCTCCTGACGGCATGCGACGTGAGCGAGGAATATGCGAGCATGGCCCGCCGCAACTGGCGCGAAGCGGGCGTGGAAGACAAGATCGAATTCCGTATAGGAGATGCGGCGGATACGTTGCGGGCCTTGCTCGACGAAGCGCGCGGAGGCACGTACGATTTCGCATTCATTGACGCCGACAAGGAATCGTACGGCATCTACTACGAACTGGTCCTGCAGCTGCTGCGCCCCGGAGGCGTCGCGGCCCTGGACAATGTGCTGCGCGATGGCCGCGTCCTCGACCCTGCCGAAGACGACGCCAGTACCCGCGCCATTGCGGCGCTTAACGCCGCCATCGCGCGCGACGACCGCGTGGACTGCTGCATGCTGCCCATTGCAGACGGCGTAACGCTGGTGCGGAAACGGTAAGAGCGCGTATGCGCAGGGGGCTTCGGAATCCTACTGGTATCCTGCCGCAATCTCTGCAAGACGTTCCTGTATCTCCGATTCGGATATCCATTGTCCGCGGGCCATCACCCCGGCCCGGTCGAACACGCGCATCACATCCTCAAGAGGGTTGCTGTTGAGCAGGATGAGATCCGCCCGGCTTCCCGCCGTAATCGTTCCGAACGTGTCCTTTTCGTGCAGGTAGTCCCCGACCGCGCGGGTTCCGGAAACAAGGATTTCGTACGGCGACATGCCTGCGTCCACCATGAACGGCAGTTCGCGCACCAGCGCAAAGCCCGGCACGCTGAACACCTGCGGAGAATCCGTCCCCATGAGAATGCGCGCGCCGGCCTCGTTGAGCGCTCTCAGCAAGTCGATGCGCTGGGCTGCAATCAGGTCCTGGCGTTCCTGGCTGAACCCGTCGCTTGCCCGCCGCCGGTCCTGGGACCGGGCCCACCCGGCTACCATATCCGGCGGCATATATTGCAGCTCTTCATAGCCCTCCATATCCGCTGTGGACGGTACGCCGAGGATGGTTTCCCAGAGCGCCATGGTCGGGATGACCCATACCCCATGTTCCTTCGTCATGGCGATGGCGGTTTCGAGGCGGTCCGGATCGATGGCGTCTCCTCCATCCCGCAGATATTCTATGTAGCCGTCCAGGTGGTCGATCGTTTCCTGTCCCGTTTCGATGGCGTGGAGCAGTCCCACCTGGAAGGGCACATGCCCGATAAAGGGAATGCCTTCTTCGTTCGCGGCCATGGCCATGGCGTCGTATTCCTCACGGGTCAATCCCGGAAGCACCTTCAGATAATCCCACCCCTCGGCGACTTGCTCCCGCACGCGCTGGTCGGCTTGTTCGGGCGAGGAAATGGTGCCTCCGCTGAAAGCGGGGCCTGCGAGATACAGCGCCGGGCCCAGGAGGCTTCCGTCCGCCGTGGCTTCCTTGAATGCCAGTTGGCCCGTTTCTCCAAGCAGGCCGCGTACGGTCGTGACCCCGTTGGCGACGTACAGAAACATAAGGGACGCAATGTATTCGTCGGATTCGTTCGGGGACGGGACATGCCCGTGCATTTCGGCCAGCCCGGGAATGAGGTATTTTCCTGTTCCGTCGATCCGTTCGGCCGTCTCCGGGACATCCACTTCCGCGGCGGGGCCGGCTGCCGTGATCCGGTCGCCTTCGACAAGCACGGTCCAGTCGGTCCGTACTTCTTCGTCCGTCATGGGCAGGACGTTGACATGCTCGAACGCGATCTGCGCCTGGGCGAGGCGGGGAGTGACGGTGCATGCAACGAACATGCACATCATCGCAAGGAATGACGTAATTTTACGCATCGTATCGACCTCCATAGGGTAGATTGAGACAGAGGTGTCGTGAAGGGGTAGTATACAAATCCTCGAACGAATCGTCTTGTGAAATTGAACGATACGTATTTTGCATAGAAGTACCCCGATCTATGCATATTTTGCATAGTTCACCGGAATGCACGAAGTTTACCGTGCTTCGCGCCGCGTGAGAAGCCCCTGCTATTTGCCATGTACGCCTACATTGCCGGTCAACTTATCGAGAAGCAGCCCACGCGCGCCGTGGTCGATGTGCAGGGCGTGGGGTACGAACTGCTCGTCACCACCTCGACCTTCGAGCGCTTGCCCGAGGTCCACAAGCCGGTGCGTCTTTTTACCCATTTTCATGTGCGGGAGGATGCGGCGCTGCTGTACGGGTTTTTTTCCGAACGGGAAAAACAGGTGTTCGAGGTGATGCTGAACGTTTCGGGCATCGGGCCGAAACTGGCCCTGGCTGCGCTCTCGGTGATGCGTCCGGACGACCTCCGGACCTATGTCATGCATGGGGACGAGGCGATACTGACGAGGATTCCGGGGGTCGGGCGCAAAATGGCCCAGCGGATGATTTTGGAATTGCGGGACCGTTTTGCGGCAATGGAATGGCCGGAGCCGGGGGTGGCGGCAGACGGGGAAGGCGTCTCCGGTGCGGATCGGTCTGCGCGGGTCGATGCGCTGGCTGCGCTCGAATCGCTCGGGTACACGCGGGCCGGCGCCGAGAAAGCCCTGCACAAAATTCTCCAGCGCCATCCCGAAACCGGGACCGTCGAGGACATGGTGCGGCTCGTGCTGAGGGAGCATTAGGTTTGATTATTTCTTGCCGATAATTTCCCGGTTCAGGTTTCTTGCGTGGAAGTGCTCGACGGTCTTCGCTCATTCTCGGGCCGGCCGCACCGTAAACCGGAGTCCCCGGAACGCCTGTCGGAATTGCCCATTGTGCTTACGTCTCCGGTCCAAAGCGAGCCGGTCATGGGGACAGATCGCTACCGTGCATTTTCCGTGGGGGTCCGGCCTCCTTGTCCAGCGTCCCCTATATCTCCCCCTATGTTTCTGCGCGGCGCATCCCACGGAACGGTGACCGGCAAAGGCACGCGATCCGCTCCCCGCGGCGCAAAACGCAAGAACACTGCATCCTCGTCGGGTTTGCGCGACAGCGGCACCCGCACCCGGCTGCGTGTGTACACCAGCGTCTCCCGGCGGCCCAACTTTCGACCGTCCCCGTCGTAGGCAATCACCTCGCCCATGAACGGACGGTCGAGCGCCTCTACAAGGAAGGTCGCAAAAAGTGAAATTCCCTCCGTAATGGACAACAACTCCGCCTGCAAACGGGACGCACTGCCTTCGGGCACGTACACTCCCGGAATCCGCATCGTCACGCGGGCCGTTCTGTCACCAGTTACTTGCTCCGGCATGCGGTCCAACGCTGCATATTGACGGGGAGCGGAAACGATGTCGAAGAACGCCGCATAGCCCTGCTTCGCCATCTTCCTATGCGCCTCCTCCGTTACCCCGTAGCGGATAAAACCCTTCTCGCCCGGCTGCAGGACCAGCACACCCGGATGAATGTCCACCACCTCCGACAAATCGCCCAGAGTGGAGTCCGCGATATCCTCCACCACTACCTCGCGGCCATTCTCCGTCGCCTCCGTATACCCGAAACGGGCCGACACGGATACCTCCAGCGGAATAAGCGACGGATTCGACAGTTCGAACACTCCGTACAGCTTCCCTTCTGTCAAGAACGCGACATCCGGGTAGATGCTCAGGTTTTGCTCCTCGGTCAAACCCACAGAAAGCACGCGCGATGTGTTGAAACGCACCCCGCCCGGACCTATCGTGATCACCCGCTGCGCAGGAACGACTGTTACCATAACCTCTACCGCGAACGTCTCCTCGCGCTCGCCCGACCGCAGAATGAGGTCCAGGCTTCCTGTATACTGCCCCGACGGGACGTCTGTAAGGTCCAGTTCCCCTCCGAAGCGAAACAGGCGGCAGGCGTCCTCCGACAGCGTCACCTCCGTATACAGACCGCCTATCGTCTGAGACGACAGCTGCTCGCACGATTCCGCAAAGGACCAGGCCGGCGAAAGCATGATTAAGGAAGCCTCAGTGCCTCCTTCACGCCGGAGCACGACCGGAGAGGCCAGCTCGATGGACAAATCCATCTCCCCGTTCTCGTTAAGCGGTTCGCTGCCGTCCGGCGCCAGCGTCATGCGCCCGCTATGGTAAAGACCCGATGCGTGCGTCGATAGGCCATCGGTCACCGGATCGAGCGATACCTGCGTGTCTGCCGACTGCACCCCGAAACGCAGGGGGGAGGCGCTTACCGTTACGCCAAGCGCCGACGGATCGGAAGGCGCCCGTGCCGGGGAAGAAGCCAGCGGAGGCGAAGGTTCGACGGGGGGCTCTTCGACAGGGGGAGAAACGGGCTCAGGCTCAGGCTCAGGCTCAGGCTCAGGATCAGGCGTCTTTATGCGGTTGAGCACCGTTACGGCGACCTCTTCCGAACCGGACTCCGCATTCTCTGCAGAAACCGTGAGCAGGTACTCGTAGGTCTGGTCCTCGTCCACTTCGTTCGGTACGTAAAACGTTGGAGAAGAAACGTTCGTTGCGTTGAGTAGCGCTGTGTCCGGCGTGTCGCCCCGGGCCGTCCAGACGTATTCGTAGGCGCTGCCTTCAGGAGCGCCCGACGCCTCGCAGTCGAACGCGATATCCTCCGATCCCTCGTATACCGAACCCGGATCCGCGCACGTCACCGCAAGCGCCTCCTTGTTCAGCACCGTTACGGTAACCTCTGACGAGCCAGGGGCCGCGTTTGCCGCCGAGACGGTCAAAAGGTATTCGTACGTCGTCGTAGCAGCTACTTCGTCCGGCGTCGCAAACGTTGGAGAGGGACCGTCCGCACCCGAAACGAGCAGCGCCGTGTCCGGCGTATCGCCTCGGGCCGTCCAAACGTATTCGTAGGCGCTGCCCTCAGGAGCGCCCGAAGACGAACAGTCGAAAACGATATCCGGCGAGCCTTCGTACACCGAACCCGGATCCGCGCATGTCACGAGCAACGAACCGTTATCGAGCACCGTCACGGCGATCTCCGCCGAACCGGACTCCGCATCCTCGGCGCTCGCCGTCAAAAGGTATTCGTACGTCGTCGTAGCAGCTACTTCGTCCGGTACGTAGAATGTGGGGGCAGCAATGTCCGCCCGGCTGAGCAGCGCCGTGTCCGGCGTATCTCCCAGAGCCTCCCAGGCGTATTCGTAGACGCTGCCCTCAGGCGCGCCCGACGCCGAACAGTCGAAAACGATATCCGGCGAGCCTTCGTACACCGAACCCGGATCCGCGCATGTCACGAGCAACGAACCGCTATCGAGCACCGTCACGGCGATTTCCGCCGAGCCGGACTCCGCGTTCTCGGCGTTCGCCGTCAAAAGGTACTTGTAGGTCGTCGTAGCAGCTACCTCGTCCGGTACGTAGAATGTGGGGGCAGCAATGTCCGCCCGGCTGAGCAGGGCCGTGTCCGGCGTATCGCCTCGGGCCATCCAAACGTATTCGTAGACGCTGCCCTCAGGCGCGCCCGACGCCGAACAGTCGAAAACGATATCCGGCGAGCCTTCGTACGCCGAACCCGGATCCGCGCACGACACCACAAGCGCCTCCTTGTTCACCACCGTTACGGAGACCTCTGCCGAACTGGCTCCCGCACCCTCGGCGCTCACCGTCAAAAGGTACTTATAGGTCGTCGTAGCATCTACTTCGTCCGGCGTCGCAAACGTCGGAGAGGGACCGTCCGTACCCGAAACGAGCAGCGCCGTGTCCGGCGTATCCCCCAGCCCCGCCCAGGCGTATTCGTAGGCGCTGCCCTCAGGAGCGCCCGAAGCCGAACACTCGAAAACGATATCCGGCGAACCTTCGTACACCGAACCCGGGTTCGCGCACAACACGAACAACGAACCACTATCGAGCACCGTCACGGCGATTTCCGCGGAACCGGATTCCGCGTTCTCGGCGCTCGCCGTCAAAAGATATTCGTACGTCGTCGTCTCGTCCACGGCCCCCGGCGTCGCAAATGTCGGAGAGGGACCGTCCGTACCCGAAACGAGCAGCGCCGTGTCCGGCGTATCTCCCAGCCCCGTCCAGACGTATTCGTAGGCGCTGCCCTCAGGAGCGCCCGACGCCTCGCAGTCGAAAACGATGTCTTCCGATCCTTCGTAGACCGGAATCGGATCCGGGCACGATACCGCAAGCGCCTCCTTGTTCAGCACCGTCACGGCGATTTCCGCCGAATTGGACTCCGCGTTCTCGGCGCTCACCGTCAAAAGGTATTCGTATGTTGTCGTTTTCTCCACGGCCCCCGGCGTTGCAAACGTCGGAGAGGGACCGTCCGTACCCGAAACGAGCAGCGCCGTGTCCGGCGTATCTCCCAAAGCTGTCCAGACGTATTCGTAGGTGCTGCCCTCGGGAGCGCCCGACGCCTCGCAGTCGAAAACAATGTCCTCCGAACCCTCGTAGATCGGAAGTGGAGACGCGCACAACACGAGCAACGTGCCGTGTTTGAGCACTGTCACGGCGATTTCCGCGGAACCGTCCTCCGCGTTCTCGGCGCTCGCCGTCAAAAGATATTCGTACGTCGTGTTGTTGTCTATCTCATCCACCTCCGGCACGTCGAACGTCGGCGCAGGCCCGTCCGTACCGGTGATCAGCCGATCCGTGTTCGGCGTATCGCCGCCGGCCTCCCAGACGTATTCGTAGGTAGAACCCTCGGGAGCGCCCGAAGCCTTGCAGTCGAAAACGATGTCCTCCGATCCCTCGTAGACCGGAAGCGGAGACGCGCACTGCACCGCAAGCGGTTCCTTGTTCCGCACCGTCACCGTTACCTCGGCCAAAGCGGGGACGGTATTCTCCGCCTCCACCACAAGCACATATTCGTACGTCCTTGTCTCGTCCACCTCATCAGGAGTCCTGAACGTCGGAGAGGGACCGTCCCTGCCCTCAAGACGCGCTAAGGCTAACGAATTGCCTTCCCATCTATACGAATACTCCACGCCTTCAGGCCCGCCCGAAGCCTCACAGTCGAACGAAATGCTCTCCGATCCTTCGTACACCTCGTGGTCGTATTCCGTGCACGCAACGGCAAGTATCCCATCGAACGAATCGTAATCGAGCACCACCACCGAAACTTCGTGGGACACGCGACCCGCCCACCATCTTATTTCTATGGTGTATTGATAGCGCTTATGCCCATCGATACTTTCGGGGACATCGAAGACGGGGTTGGGTATGTCCGTCGCGCTCAACCGGTCCGTATCTTGCGTAGTTCCCCGGGGCGTCCACTCCCACTCGTAATGTTCAGTGGGCAACCGTTGTCCCGAGAACGACTCAACATAACAGTTACCTATGGTTCTGTTGTCGTCTCCCTCAAAGAAAGATGGTGTTGTGGAGCAAAGAAATAACCTTCCTGTTCTAACCCGTATATGAACCCTGATATTTAGCTCCTGGCGTTGCGAGCCTGCGCTGACGGAAACGGTGTAATAAAAATACAAATCCCGCACACCCTGATCTATTTCGTCATAGTCCGGGATATCGAAGACGGGGTTGGGTATGTCCGTCGCGCTCAGCCGATCCGTATCTTGCGTAGTCTTCCGAGCCGTCCACTCCCAAATCGCATCGGCCGGCGCGCCGGACGCCTCGCAGAGCATTTCAAAATCCTCGGAGCTTATATGCCTTTCATACAGTGATTGCTCGCATACAAGACCAAAACCGCCGAAATTCGCATCCCTGATCAATATGGTATATTCAACCGTAAAGTCATCGGCATTATCTGCCGATATGGTTAAAAGGTATTCATAAAAGGTATCTCCCTGCACGTCGTTGGGAGGAGTGAACAAGGGGTTGCGCTCTTCCGTGCTACTCAAAAGATCGAGCGCGCTGTCCGGCGTAACGCCGCGGGGTGTCCATCTGTATCTGTACACGGGATTGTCTCCCGGAGCTCCTTGCGGAGGATCGAGACAATCGACAAGCCGGAAGGCCTCATCTCCTTCCTTAACGCCATATAGCCGGTCGTTAATGCAAGAAGAAATATCCGGTTTCTCCAGCACCGTTACGATCACAAAAGCGCTGGACGTGTCGGAGCCTGCAACCTGCATCGTCACCTTGTATTGGTAGTCCTCGCTGTAATCGACGTTAGCAGGCGGCGTGAACGTCGGGGTAAGGCCGTCCGTGTTCTTCAACAGATTCGCGACGTCCGGGCCCGTCCAACGGTAGGTTGCGCCCGCAGGGGCGTTCGGAGCCTCGCAAGCCAGAGTAATGCTCTCCGAACCTTCGTAGACCGGATCCGGGTATACGCACGAAACGAGGCTCGGCGTATCGCCTCTGTCGCGAACATTCACCGAAAACTCCGCCGTTTCGTCGTTGTAGCCGATCTCAGTAGACGAAACCGTCAAAAAATATTCGAACGTCGTGTCTCGCGGTACGTCAGCGGGCACGCGGAACAAGGGATTCCGCTCGGCTGGCCTCTCGAGCAGCGATACGTCGGGCGTATTCCCCCGAGGCGTCCAGGCATACCTGATGGTGCGATGATCCGCGTTCAAAACAAAACAGTCGAAGCGGAAAGGCGGGGATCCCTCGTTCACATCGAATCCGTGATTGATGCAAAACAACCACAGGTCTGTTCCGTTCAGCACCGTCACCGTGACGTCGGCAGCGCCGTTTTCCGCGTTCTCCGCGCTCGCCGTCGCCGTGTAGGTCCAGGTCGTATCCCGATCTGTTTCCGGTGCGTCGAACGTGGGCGTAGCCGTGTCGTGATCCGTCAGATGGGTAGTCGGTGACCAGGACCACGCATACTGCGGATCGTCGCCCGGAGCGCCCGACGCCTCGCAAGCCAGTTCGACGTCCGCGGCTCCCTCGTAGACCGCAGCCGGGTCCGTGCACGTAACCGTGATACCGGACTTGTTCAGCACCGTCACCGTGACGTCGGCGGCGCCGTCTTCCACGTTCTCCGCACTCGCCGTCGCCGTGTAGGTCCAGGTCGTATCCCGATCTGTTTCCGGTGCGTCGAACGTGGGCGTAGCCGTGTCGTAATCCGTCAGATGGGTAGTCGGTGACCAGGACCACGCATACTGCGGATCGTCGCCCGGCGCGCCCGACGCCTCGCAAGCCAGTTCGACGTCCGCGGCTCCCTCGTAGACCGCAGCCGGGTCCGTACACGTAACCGTGATACCGGACTTGTTCAGCACCGTCACCGTGACGTCGGCGGCGCCGTCTTCCACGTTCTCCGCACTCGCCGTCGCCGTGTAGGTCCAGGTCGTATCCCGATCTGTTTCCGGCGCGTCGAACGTGGGCGTAGCCGTGTCGTGATCCGTCAGATGGGTAGTCGGGGACCAGGACCACGCATACTGCGGATCGTCGCCCGGAGCGCCCGACGCCTCGCAAGCCAGTTCGATGTTCGTCGCCCCCTCGTAGACCGAACCGGGGTCCGTGCACGTAACCGTGATACCGGACTTGTTCAGGACTGTCACCGTGACGTCGGCGCCGCCGTCTTCCGCGTTCTCCGCGCTCGCCGTCGCCGTGTAG
>LXNI01000555.1_pt1 | contig 41804 bp, 34 predicted proteins | sample 809091 | NCBI WGS metagenome assembly LXNI01 (sample SAMN04870527, study PRJNA318959) | sponge metagenome | biome: 01000161; feature: marine sponge reef; material: water | host: Sarcotragus foetidus | place: Greece: Milos, Mediterranean Sea | collected 2013-05-29 | depth 5-7 m
ATGACGACTTGCGGGTGAGCGGGGAGAGGAGGCTTGCCATGCGTACCCTCGCCCCCGTCAGGGGGAGAGGGATGCGGAGGGTTGGCGAGGCGAACGCCAAGCCTACCCGGCGCCGGGTGAGGGGGAATTTCCATATCACCCTCACCCTCACTCCCACCCTCACCCCGGCCCTCTCCCAGAGGGAGAGGGAGTTTCGGTGGGTCCCCTTGCCCCCTTCCCGGGGAGAGGGGCAGGGTGAGAGCGCGCAAAAAGGAGAATCCCCCAAATGAGTACAGACCCTAGATCTCCGGCCAGTGACTGATCGGGAGCCCTGTATGGTTTTCGGCATAGACGCTTTGTGGCGATCTATCACTGATCAGGTACCGAAGCCCTGCCTCGTGCATACGGGCATCAAATGGGGCGCGATCCGGATAGATGTGATACATCGCGGTGTTTGACCAAGAGAATCTTTGGACCTGCCAGTTTCGTTCCAGGGCAATGTCCGAGTATTGCCGAAGCAGCGACTCATCGCTCTTCGTGAAATGGTCGATCAACGCCGCCGAAAGCACGCTGACATCCGCAACGGCCGAGTTCAAACCCTTTGCACCGGTGGGGGGGACCACATGCGCCGCATCCCCGGCCAGAAACAGGCGCCCATGTTGCATTGGTTCGGAGAAGAAGCTCCGCAACGGCGTGACTTCCTTTTGAAGTATCGGTCCACGTTCGAGCGTCCATCCAGGCGCCCCCAACCGTGTTTCCAACTCATCCCATATCCGGTCGTCGGACCATTCCGATAATTCTTCATCCGGCGCGCATTGGAGATATAAACGGCTGATCGTGGGTGATCTCATGCTCAACAGGGCGAAGCCGGTTTCGTGGTGGGAAAAAAGCGCAACCTCCTTTGACGGGGGGGCCTCGGCCAAGACGCCCAGCCAGCCGAAGGGATACACCGATTCATAGGTCTTTAGGATGTCGACCGGCATGGCCTTCCGAGATGCCCCATGGAAGCCGTCACAACCGGCAATGATGTCGGCCGTCAACTCGTGAGTCTGGCCGTTGTGCTCATAGCGAACCGTCGGCCGGTCGCTGTCGATATCCTCGATCGCAACAACGGGCGCTTCATAAATGACATTGTGATTTTCCTTGGCGAGCGCTCCGAGCAAATCGCGCGTAATTTCCTGTTGACCATAAACCGTGACACCACGGCCGATCAGCTCTTCAAAGTCGAGCATGTAATGCTGGTTCTGATAGCCGATGCAGACGCCGCGATGGTACATGTGCTCTTTCTTCAACCGGTCGCCAATACCGGCCTTGATCAGCATATCGACGGTGCCCTGCTCCAAAACGCCCGCACGAATTCGCTGCTCCACATATTCGCGGCTTCTTGCCTCGAGGACGATACTCTCGATGCCGCGGAGACGAAGGATCCAAGCCAATAGGGATCCCGACGGGCCAGCCCCGACGATTGCTACTTGAACGTGCATAGTGATTACCTCTCTGCCCGGCGCGCGCTCGTGGCGCGCGCCGGGAATTCAAGTTTAGAAAAAGCTAGGCGGCGTCCTGCATGGTGATCAGACCCATGCCGGTAGTCATCGGAGCGTAGTAATTGCGATGAATCCGTTGGGCATCGGGGGTCATGGCGCCACGCATGGTGAGCCACATGATGAGCTCGACCGCTTCGGCACCCGCCTGCTCCATCAAATCAAAATGGGTCATGTCGCAAATTGCCTGCGGGTCCGATTCAATTTTGTCCAGGAACCAATTGTCGAAGTCGGAGTTCAAATGCCCAAACCGCTCACCGTGCAGTTGATGCGACATGCCTCCAGTGCCCATGACGGCCACATTGACATCCTCGTCATAGCTTTCGACGGCGCGTCTCAAGGCCGCACCCAGCTTGAAGCAACGGAGTGCTGTCGGAATCGGGTGTTGGAGGACGTTGACCTGCACCGGGATGACCTTGACCGGCCACTCGCCTTGCTGCGGAAAACACAGATCCATCGGAACCAGCAGACCGTGTTCGACGGCCATTTCCTTGCAGATAGTGATGTCGAATTCTTCTTCGTAGACAAGATGCCTGCAGATATGGGTGGAAAGTTCCAGATCGCCCTTTATCGATGGCAGCGGTCGGACGCCGAAACCCTCATCGGCGATCGCATATTCGGACGCGGCGCCGACGGCGAAGGTCGGATATTTGGAGAAGGAAAAATCGCAGGCGTGATCGTTATAGATGACGATGACCGCGTCGACCTTCCGCTCATCCGACAGCCAGGTCTGTACCGGCTCGTAGGCGTCAAAGAGAGGTTTCCACTCCGGCGTATTCTGTCTTCCGCTATCCACGACAGCGCCAATCGACGGAACATGTGAGGTTCCAATTCCTGCAACAATCGTAGCCATCTCAGGTCGCTCCCTTTTCATTGCGGGTTTTGAGAAATTCCTCGTAGGACATGCCGAGTTGTTGAGCCCCCAACGGGTAGAGACCAACGTCAAAGATCGCGGCAATCCGAACGACGTTGTAGATATTGCCGCCGGCCTTCACGAGATTAAGCCAGTCGTTATCAAGGATCAGCTTCTTCTCTCCGTCGGTCAGTTCGAATTGATCCATGACGGCGTCCATGTCCGATTTGAATGCGTCACGGTTTTCCGCGCTGTTCAACCACTCGGCCAATCGGTTGATGCGCAAGCCTTTCTCACTCATCTTCAAATCAAAGACGTAAGTGTCCTTGATCGATTTGCCGGGCTTTAGCTGGTCAACCATCTCATCTCCCTCGTGCGGTGATCCAACGAACTGGAGCGATTTTAAATAGACCTGAATAATTTGACAATATATTATTATTGAAATATATTATCCCAAATTGATTGACAATAAGGTGGTCGAAGCATGGCGAACCAGCTTGATCAAATGAGGGCTTTCACCGCGGTCGTCGAGACGGGTGGATTTACGAAAGCCACCAAGCGCACCGGTACATCGAGGGCGGCGGTAAGCCGCCATATTATTGATTTGGAGGAGAGGCTTGGCGCCAGACTTCTGAACCGCACAACCAGGCAAATGAGCCTCACGGATGTGGGAAGCAACTTCTACGAAAGGTGCTGCCAGATCCTCGACGAGATAGATATCGCGGAGCGCAGCGTTTTGGATTCCAGCTCCGGGCCTCAAGGAACATTGCGCGTCGTCGCGCCAATCAATTTTGGCCTAAACGATTTGGGAGAAGGTGTTGTCGAATTCCTACGGGAATTTCCTCTCATCCGGTTGGATTTGAGCCTGAACGACCAGTTGGTTGACCCAATGGAGGGCGGCTTTGATATCGCGATCCGCCTGCTTCAGTCCGAACCGCGGATACCGAAGACCCTGGGTATTTATCGGCTATTCCAATCAACACGAATGCTGTGCGCGTCACCCGACTATCTTGAGCAAAATGGCGAGCCGATTACGCCCGATGAGTTGGCCCAGCACCAATGCCTGTCATACAGCTATGTCGAGAATCCCGGCATCTGGCGTCTATCCCGTAACGGGCATGATTACCTTGTGCCTGTCTCAAGCCGGGTAACCACGAGCGCGGGACGGGTAATCGCGGCCGCGGCTGAGCAGGGTCTCGGAATCGCCTATGGGCCGGAGGCATTTTTTCGTGAACAACTCGCCGGCGGAACCGTCAGGCAGGTGATGAGCGACTACGACCTCCCGCGCGCGTCGGTCTACAGCCTATTTGCACGGAGCAAATATGTGCCGGCAAAGATCGATGCCTTCAATGGGTTCATGGAGCGGTTCTTCGAAGGAAAAATCTTTTGACCCGCCATCAATCATAGGGTGATTTCAAATGTCTACCTTGGGTCGGAAGCGACTAGCTCAATGTCCGCCTTCCCGTTCGGACATGGGCCAAAGCGGACGACGTTGCGGAATAGGTTGCCGCCGGCCGAATGAGCGATCTCTTCTTCCGCGATCAGGTCACAATTCTAACGTCCGACAACGACATTGAGGATTTGATCCGGATTGTCCGGCTCGGTATCGCCACGCCACGCCACGTGCTGATCGGGGCGGATTAGTGCCAACGGCTTTTCATAAAGCGCCAACAAGCCCGGCTCGGTTAGGTCTACGACCGTCATCGGAATACCCTTGTCCGCCGCCGCTTTCTCAAATCCCTCCACTGGAGGTGGAGTCCCGCCCATGCGCAACAGCGTGAACCCGGGACCGAAGCGGTCAAACAATGACTCTCGTTCTTCAATCCAGTAGTGGGGCGCCCGCCCCCCGGGCGTTGCCGAAGGCACGTAGGCTTTTGGGTCATCAGGCGGTGGTGTCGTGCCATCATCGACGATGATCGGTGAGCCGTCATAGCGGGCCCCAAGCTGAATACCCAAGCTGGCGAATTCTTCGCGAAAGGTGTCCACCTCCTTTGCGAATTCGGCGCGTTCGGCATCCCCCTCCGGCGAGTCCTCTTCGATGTGAGGTGGTATCTTGAGATTGGCGATTTGTTCGGCGAGGTTGCCGGATTCCGTGGTATTGCGCACGCCGATGGGTTGGCGTTCCGCTTCGTAGCTCTCGAGCAATTTGGCCCCGCCCCAGCCGTGGTGAACGGCGGCCAGTTTCCAGGCCAGGTTGGCGGCATCATCCATGCCCGTGTTAAAGCCGAATCCGCCCGAAGGCGTGAATAGATGAACCGAGTCGCCGGCGAGTAATATCCGATCCGACTGATAGTGATCCAGTACCAGGGCAAGCCCGGCCCACCATTCCTGGACGGATACGACCTCGGCATCAACATCGGCTCCGATGGTCGTGTGAAACAACTCCTGAATGTCGATGTCGTCGATGTCCGCGTCCTTGTCGATATGGGCAAGAATGACGAACTCCCCTTGGCAATCGAGGGAGATACAGTCGAACCGCCGATCGGAGTTGATCGTCAGGTAGTGCCATCCGATCGGCATCGTCAAAATGTCATAGACCTTCGGAGCGCGAAGATAGATCGAGAGCATACGTCCGTCATAAAAGTCGGTGCCTGAAGAAGACCGCCCGCCGTACTTGAAACCGAGCGTCCGGCGGATCATTCCATTTCCGCCATCGCATCCGATCATGTGGCCGGCTCGGACAGCCTTGATCTCGCCCGTGGATATTTCCTCTATTTCAGCCTCAACAAAGCCATCGCCCTGTTCAAATTTGTTCATCCGCCAACCGAAGCGCAAATCGGAGGTTGGGTGCATTTCAGCGTGCCGCCGCAGCACCGGCTCGAGATAAAATTGATTACAGCGATGAATGGGTTCAGGCGTCAGCAGTGTCGGGCCCCACGGTCCCGGGTTGCCGACTTTTTCGTTGGTGCTGGGCATCTCGATCCTGCCCAGTTCGTACCCATTGAATCGAGTCAGATAGACGATATCGGTTGGATGATCCGATGGAACACCGATCCGCCGCAGTTCGGCCGCGACACCAAGGCGCCGCAAGTGCTCCATCGACCTTGCGTTGACCGTACTGCCCTTAGGGTGGGTCGACGTCGTTTCCTTGGCGTCGGCAAGTAGAAATGGGACGTTTTTTACGCCCAACTCAACGGCGAGGAACAGGCCGACCGTCCCGCCGCCAACGATAAGTACAGGTGTCTCGATGTCTGCCATGAAGGTGTTCTTAACGGTATTTGGCCCGGACAACTAAGCCTATAGAATTGCTGTCTGATTGTAACTCTGTCAACGGGACCGGGGGTCTATGAAAAGGAGAGCACCGACGGATTCAATCTGGTCCGCAACCCGGAGAATCACGAGCCGTACAGGTTCTCTGACGGGGAAATCCAAAAACGGACCAATCTCCTGATGAAGGCGGCAGGCGACATTATCGCCGGGACGGAAGCCGGCGATATTCAGGCGCGGACGATTGTCGGGAAAATGAAGGCGGCGAATCCGACAAATTAGGTTCCCGAAACAAGTGAATTTTCCAATGCGGACTGGAGGCATCGGCGTATCCGGTGCCCTGAATTTTGTCGGCGCTCTGAGTTCCTCAAATATGGATCAATATATCCCGTGTCCGCTTCGGGTCGGGTACATGCACTTGAACCGATATCGACGCTCCAAGTTAGGCAACTAGACGACCTCAACGGCCTGCATCATGCCCAAATCCTCGTGGCGTAGTATGTGGCAATGAATGACAAACTTCCCTCTAAATTTCTTGAAGTTTGTCCTGAAGGTGACCGAGCCGGGTTCGCCGCGCCGCCGAACTGGTAAGGCGATCGTGTCCTGCCAGCGGCGCAACGGGGAATCGATTGCCAGTTCCATACCGTCGATATGAGTCACAAAAAATGGATTTACGTGGATATGGTAGGGATGTACGCCGTTTGAGTTGTTTTTAACCGTCCATTCCTCCGACTCACCTAGTTTCATCGTTTGTCGAACCTGGCCCGAATACATCTCTCCGTCGATCCGAAAACCCGGTCCAAATGTTATGGTTCTCATTTTCAGTTCGTGATTGTCGAAACTCGGCAGTCCTGGTCCGGGGCCCGGCAGGGTGTCGTCCTCGGACCATTCATGGTCAACCGGCCGGCCCGCGATGCGGACCGCAAGATGGACCGGTTCAGTATTCGTCAGTACGCCGTCCAAGTGGAGAAAACGGGCTAGAGAGCGCAGCGCCGAAACCATCGTCAGCCCGGTTGCCGCATCGGGGGGAACGCGCACCATAAGGTCCATACGATTACCCGGTGATAGAGCCGCAGGGTTCAGCCAAGGCTGTTCGCGTCCGGTGGATTGGACTCTATGGCGTTTTGACAGGGTAATTCCGTCAAAGGCAATCTGGTGGAGTTCGAGGTTAGGGTTGCTTGAGGAAATGTGAACGAACGACTCCGCGGTCGTTGCCGCATTTATGATGCGCCATCTCTGAACTTCCCCCGGCCTCATGGAAATTGCCGGATCGAGCTCTCCACCGCCCGCAGGATCTACCCTGACCAATCCACGATTGGTGATCATGAAAATTTGCTCAGCCGCGTATTCGATATAGCCCGGCATTGCACCGGGGCGGTCCTTGACGACCAAGGGACCAAACAACCCGCGGCCAACCTGCCGATTTGTCGAGCCGTGTTTATGGGCGTGGTACCAAAAGGTTCCGGCGGGATGATCCGCCGGAATTTCGAAGCGGTACTTTGTCTCGTATCGGCGAAAATTCGGAGAGTCGCAGTTCAGACTCTGTTCTCGCGGGACCACCTGAAGGAACATGTTGTCGGCATCATATCGGCCGCTGGAATCGGTAGTTGGAGAAACATGCAAACCATGGGTATGGAGGTTTGTCGTATTTAAGCCGTGAAAGGTGTTGTGATTGGAAACACAATCGTCGTCGAGAGCGGGAAGACTGTTCGTCAGGTGCACATCCAGCCGCTCTCCCGGACTGGTATAGATAGTCGGTCCCGGAGATTTTCCGTTGTAGGTATAGCCGCGCCCGGCCCGGCCGACATCCAAATGAACACCGGTAAATTCGGTTTTATTGCTTTTTTCCTTTGCCGGCGCAGCCAAACCATTCGCGCCAAGCGAGCCGGACGCCACGGCAGCACCGAGCGTCGCGCCCGACCATCCCAGTAATTTTCGGCGACTTATCTTCCGGCCGCTTCTTTCGCGCGCCACGTTATCGATTCCTGACCTGTCTGCGCGGCCTACCCGAACCGCTTCCGCCCAAACGACGGCAATTGGAAATTCCGCCGCCTGCCCGGGGGCCCGGATGACGCCAATGATCCGATTGAGTTGCGATCAGTGATAGATTCATTGGGCGCAAGTCACAACCGGCCGGCCCGGCCCTCCCCCGGAGAGAGAGGGGGCTTGCCGTGCGTTCCCTCGTCCCCGTCGGGGGGAGAGGGATCGGTCTTTCTTTTCGCACCCTCTCCCCCTTCTTCAGGGGGAGAGCGGGGAAGCTTGGCGGGCGAAGCGAGCCATAGCCATAGCCGGGTGAGGGGGATTGTCGATTCACCCCCACACTCTCCTTCATCCCCACCCCTTGATTCCACCCTTGCCCCCGCACGCGCCCGGGCTAAATGAATAGACGATGGCCGCTCCCTCATCGGGGCGGCGTTTGCGTTTGGAGGGGGAGCTATGCAGCTTTGTACGAACTGTTCGGGGGGTACCTCCCAAATGGGTGTCATCAAATGTCCATGAATGTCCATGAATGTCCATGTCGCCGAAACGGCGCGAATTGGAATTTGAGTATAAATACCATTGTTTCAACATCTTAACGATATGCGCTTGGTGCATGGCTCGCGCCCGGCGGGACCGGTCCCCATCGGCGGTCTGTTCCGCGGCGTATTCCCGTTCCCCGCCGCGCCGGCGGTTCCAATCGTTCTCATGCTTCTGTTTCCCGACCTCGCCTTGCGGCTGCCGAGCGTGCTTGCCCAGCCCAAGTTCTGTCGCCATTCCCATCCCATCCGGCGGGCGGTACTTGACCCCGCAATTCAATTTGCGGCTAGATGGATTGGCGGCCGGCCACCACGTCACCGGTTTGGCCGGCCCGAAATCCACACGCCGCGACAGCATGACAATCAAACATGGCTAAGAGACCAACCCGCCGCACGGACAGATTGGAGGACGCCGCCCGGGCCGCGTGGCTGTACTACATCGCTGAAAACACACAAGACGAGATCGCTGAGAAGATGGGCATCTCACGCCAGTCGGCACAGCGTCTCGTCGCCCTTGCCGTGCGTGAGCGGCTGGTGAAGATGCGCCTCGACCACCCCATCGGCCGGTGCCTGGATTTGGCGCAGGGTATCATGGAGCGCTTCGGGCTCACATATTGTGAGGTTACGTTCGCCGACCCCACCTCCGATGATCCCGCGCTCGGGATCGCGCAGGTGGCGGCCCAGGAGATCGAGAACCGCCTTTCCGTTTCCGAGCCGGTGGTTGTCGCCTTCGGGACGGGCCGCGAAATTCGGGGTGCGGTCGAACAGATGTCGCCCATGGTCTGCCCCCAGCACAAGGTCGTTTCGTTGGTGGGAAATCTGGCACCGGACGGCTCAGCGAGCTTCAACGACGTGATCATGAGGGTGGGGGACGCGACACAAGCGCCACACTACCCGATGGCCGTTCCCGTTGTCGCGACCACAACTACGGAGCGGGATACTTTCTGGGCGCAGCGTCCCATCAAAAGCAATATTCAGCTCGCGCGGTCGGCTGATGTAGCCTTCGTCGGAATTGGTGAAATTGACGAAACCCCCCCGTTGCTGACCGACGGTTTTATTACCGATGAAGAGTTGGAGCAGATCGTCCGGGCGGGCGGTACGGGAGAAATCGTCGGATGGGTGTTTGACCGGGACGGCGATTTGGTGCCCGGCCATATCAATGCCCGGGTTGCGAGCGTTCCCCTGCAACAGCCCCCCAGGAACGAGGTGATCGGCGTCGCCCGAGGCACAAAGAAGTTGCGAGCAATCCAGGCGGCGCTCAAGGGAAATTGGTTGTCCGGCCTCGTCACCGACGAGGCAACGGCCGAGGAACTCTTGCGGCCGGCCGGAGCCTGATCGGTGAATTGGGCACCGGAATTGTCGATCCTTCCCGGAACTCTGCGGTTTTTCTTCATTTAATTGGTAGGCAGAAGGCTATCGCCGGCCACGAAATTTGACTCCGCGCGCATTATATGTGAGAATATGCTCTGATGATTAGCAAATGCTCACATGCGCAAGTGGGCGCACAAGGTTTACTTCAACGTCAACTTCCATAATGGGGAGACATTTCATGTTTAGACGACCGCTCGTTGCCCTCACGGGAGCAACTCTTGGCGCAGTCCTGGCTTTTTCGGCCGAAGCGCAAACGAAGCTGACGATCGCCACCGTGAACAATGGCGATATGATTCGCATGCAGAAGCTCACCGGCGACTTCACCGGCAAGAACCCGGGGATCGAGGTGGAATGGGTTACCCTGGAGGAGAACATACTTCGCCAGCGGGTAACCACGGATATTGCCACCAAGGGCGGTCAGTTTGACGTCATGACCATCGGCACTTACGAGGTGCCGATTTGGGGCAAGCGAGGCTGGCTCGTATCGCTGAACGATTTGCCGGCGTCTTACGATATTGACGACCTGTTGCCCGCGATCCGCGGCGGCTTGACCGTTGACGGCAAATTGATGGCATCGCCGTTCTATGGTGAAAGCTCCATGGTCATGTACCGCAAGGATCTGATGGCTAAGGCCGGGTTGACCATGCCCAAGGCGCCTACCTGGGAATTCATCGGCAAGGCCGCCCGCGCCATGACCGACAAGTCGAATGAAGTGTTCGGCATATGTCTTCGTGGCAAGGCCGGTTGGGGCGAGAACATGGCGTTCCTGACCGCGGCAGCCAACTCATTCGGCGCCCGGTGGTTTGATGAAAACTGGAAGCCGCAGTTCAACTCGGCGGCATGGAAGACCACGCTCAACTTCTATCTTGACCTGATGAAGGATGCGGGCCCTCCCGGCGCGTCCTCCAACGGCTTCAACGAAAATCTTTCTCTCTTTCAGACCGGCAAGTGCGGCATGTGGATCGACGCGACGGTCGCGGCTTCGTTCGTGACCAATCCAAAGCAGAGCAAGGTACACGATCAAGTGGGGTTTGCGCTCGCGCCTGACACGGGCCTCGGCAAGCGCGGAAACTGGCTCTGGGCCTGGAGCCTCGCCATTCCGGCCGGCTCAAAGAAGGTTGATGCGGCCAAGAAGTTCGTCGCATGGGCGACCTCCAAAGACTATTTGGCGCTTGTCGCTTCCAAGGAAGGCTGGGCCAACGTGCCGCCGGGCACCCGGAAGTCGCTATATGCAAATCCGGAATACGCCAAGGTGCCGTTTGCGCAGATGACGCTCGACAGCATCAATTCCGCGAACCCGAAAAAGCCGACGGTGGATCCGGTGCCCTATGTCGGTGTGCAGTTCGTTGCCATTCCCGAGTTTCAGGGTCTTGCGACAACTGTCGGCCAACAGTTCTCCGCGGCGCTCGCCGGCACCGTGTCCGCGGACAAAGCGTTGCGGAACGCGCAATCCGTGGCCGAACGCACGATGAAGAGGGCCGGCTACATCAAGTAGGCTGCACTCGTTCTCAGCCGGCCGGCGGTCCCTGGCCGGCCGGTTGAGACGCCTTCTCCAGCCCGCCCGCGCCGAGGATCCCATGGCTACCGCACAGTCACGTATCGCCGCACGTTTCATGATTTCGCCGGCCGTCCTGCTGTTGCTGGGGTGGATGATCGTGCCCTTGGCGATGACCATTTTCTTTTCCTTCCAGAGCTACAATCTGATGAACCCCGGTCAGGAAAGGTTTGTCGGTTTCGCCAACTACGAATTCTTCCTGACCGATCCGGCGTTCTTTACCGCCATCTGGAATACGCTGCTGCTGGTCGGCGGCGTTCTGATCATCACCATCGTTGGCGGCGTGGGTCTGGCTATCCTTCTGGATCAGCCCATGTGGGGGCAGGGGATCGTGCGCATGCTGGTGATCGCGCCGTTCTTCGTCATGCCGACGGTATCGGCGCTGGTGTGGAAGAACATGTTCATGAATCCGGTGAACGGGCTGTTTGCCTTCCTCACCAAAGCACTGGGGCTCGGTGCTATCGACTTCTTTGCCCAAATTCCACTGCTCTCCATCATCATCATCGTTGCCTGGCAGTGGTTGCCGTTCGCAACGCTCATTCTTCTGACGGCCCTGCAATCCCTCGATCAGGAACAGCTGGAAGCGGCCAAGATGGACGGCGCGCGCAAGTTCAGCCGCTTCTTCCATATCGTGCTGCCGCACCTCTCGCGGGCCATCACCGTGGTCATCCTGATCGAGAGCATCTTCCTGCTGACCATTTTCGCGGAAATCCTGGTGACCACCAACGGCGGGCCGGGCGACGCGACGACCAACCTCACCTTCCTGGTCTATGCCCAGTCGCTCCTGCAGTTCGATGTCGGCAGCGGGTCCGCCGGCGGCATCGTCGCGGTTATCCTGGCGAATATCGTCGCGATCTTCCTGATGCGGATGATCGGGAAGAATTTGGAGGCGTGATGATGTTCGAAGACGCAAAGCAGCGAAACAAGATCATCTTCACCGCCATCGCGTGGATGATCGGGCTGGCAATCATCTTCCCGATCCTGTGGACGGTGTTGACCAGCTTCAAGACCGAAGCCCAGGCGGTGGCCTCGCCGCCGGTGTTCCTGGCTTTCGACTGGACGCTCGAAAACTACGGTGAGGTCCAGGAGCGATCAAATTACTTCCGGCATTTCATGAATTCGGTGGTAATTTCCATCGGCTCGACCTTCATCGGCTTGCTGATCGCCATACCGGCGGCCTGGTCGATGGCCTTCGTGCCGGCAAAGAGCACCAAGAACATCCTCATGTGGATGCTGTCGACCAAGATGCTGCCGCCGGTTGGCGTGCTGGTGCCCATATTCCTGTTGTTCAGAGACGGCGGTTTGCTCGACACCAGGACCGGTCTGGTGATCGTGCTGACCCTAATCAACCTGCCGATCATCGTCTGGATGCTCTACACCTACTTCAAGGAAATACCGGGCGAAATTCTCGAAGCCGCCCGAGTGGACGGCGCAACCCTGTGGGCGGAAGTGATCTACGTGTTGAGCCCGATGGCCGTTCCGGGAATAGCCTCGACTTTCCTGCTGAACGTGATCCTGGCGTGGAACGAGGCGTTCTGGACGCTGAACCTGACCGCGGCCAAGGCAGCGCCGCTGACGGCATTTATCGCCAGTTTCTCAAGTCCGGAAGGATTGTTCTACGCCAAGCTGTCCGCCGCTTCCACCATGGCCATCGCGCCGATCGTCATCATGGGGTGGTTTTGCCAGAAGCAGTTGGTGCGCGGCCTGACATTCGGTGCGGTGAAGTAAGGGGGACATCGTGGGAAGCATCAATCTTGAGAACGTCTCGAAGAGCTTTGGGGAGACCCAGGTCATCCCGCCGCTCAATCTGTCCATCGACGACGGGGAGTTCGTGGTATTTGTCGGGCCCTCCGGTTGCGGCAAGTCGACGCTCCTGCGGCTGATCGCCGGGTTGGAGGACGTCACCGAAGGCACGATCGAAATCGACCGGCAGGACGCCACCCATGTCCGTCCGGCGCGGCGTGGACTGGCGATGGTGTTCCAGTCCTACGCGCTCTACCCCCATATGTCGGTACGCAAGAATATCGCCTTTCCGCTCAAAATGGCCGGCGCCGACCCGTCCGAGATCGATGCCAAGGTGAAGGGCGCCGCCGATGTGCTTAATCTCTCCAGCTATCTCGATCGCCGGCCCGGACAGCTCTCGGGTGGCCAGCGCCAGCGTGTCGCGATCGGCCGGGCCATCGTCCGGGAGCCCAAGGCATTTCTGTTCGACGAGCCGCTCTCCAACCTCGATGCGGCCCTGCGGGTCAACATGCGGCTCGAAATCACCGAGCTTCATCAGAAGCTGGAAACGACCATGATCTACGTCACCCACGATCAGGTCGAAGCCATGACCATGGCCGACAAGATCGTGGTGCTCCATGCCGGCAAAATCGAACAGGTCGGCTCTCCATTGGAGCTCTATACAAGCCCCGACAACATTTTCGTCGCCGGGTTCATCGGTTCTCCGAAAATGAACTTTCTCACCGGCGCCGATGCCCAACAGGCCGCCCAGGGCGTCCATACCGTCGGGGTTCGGCCCGAGCATTTGATGATCTCGCAGGATAGCGGCATGTGGCGCGGCACCATCGGTATCGCCGAGCATCTGGGTTCCGACTCATTCTTCTATGTGACGCTGGAATCGGGCACCCACATGACCGTCCGTGTCCAGGGTGAGGCAGGATTTAGCCACGGCGAATCGGTTTTCGTTACGCCGGAGGGCGACAAGATTTACCGCTTCGACGAAAACGGTATCTCCATCAGGTGATGAAGCGTTGTGCCGCTGAGCGGGGTGGGAGCGCTGGGCCGTGACGACCCTCGGACAACCCCGCCCGGTCCCGCTCAATAACGCGTCACTGAGTTTGATCGACGAATCGGTTTCTCTGTCCGGCTACGACCGGGCGGAGCTGACCCCGGGAATCCTGCATATCGGCGTCGGTAACTTTCACCGGGCCCACCAAGCAACCTATCTCGATCGCCTGTTCGGCATGGGTTTGGACCATGATTGGGCCATTCTCGGTGCCGGTGTCCGCCCGAGTGACGCCGATACCCGAACAAGGCTCCTCGCGCAGGACTGCCTCACTACTGTTATCGAACTGGACCCGGCAGGATACAAGGCTTCCATCACCGGTTCGATGGTCGATTACCTGCCCGTCGGTAGCGGGGCCATTATTGACGCCCTTGCCCGGCCCGACATTCGGATTGTCACGCTGACGATTACGGAGGGCGGATATTATATGGACGCGGAGTCGGGCGGGTTCGATTCCGGACATCCCGATATTGTTCATGACCTGCAAAACCCCCACCGGCCACGAACCGTTTTCGGGATACTTCTCGCTGGATTGAAGCGTCGTGCCGATCGAAACCATCCGCCGTTCACCATCGTTTCCTGCGACAATATTCCCCGCAACGGCGACGTGACGGGCCAAGGCCTCAGAGGACTGGCCGCCGCGTCCGCTTCGAATGAGTTCGACAGGCTGGCGCGGGACGTTGCGACGCCGAACGGCATGGTCGATTGCATCACTCCGGCTGTGGGTCAACGGGAGCGGGAAATCGTACTCAACGATTTCAACATCCTGGATACCTCTCCCGTCGTCTGCGAACCGTTCCGCCAATGGGTGCTGGAGAACGACTTTCCCTCCGGCCGGCCGGCGCTCGAGCAGGTCGGGGTTGAATTTGCCGCCGACGTGGCGCCCTATGAGTTGATGAAGCTTCGAATTCTCAACGGGGGACACGCGGCTATCGCCTATGCCGGTGCGCTGCTGGGCTACCACTTCGTTCACGATGCGATGCGCGACTCGCTGATCCGGGCCTATCTGGACAAGCTCGAAAGGATCGAGATAATCCCCACGCTGGAACCCATATTCGGCGTTGATTTTCATGCCTATCTTGCCTCGGTGATGGAGCGGTTCGCCAATACACGGATCGGCGACACCATACCCAGACTTTGCCGGGACGGTTCGAACCGGCAGCCGAAATTCATTCTCCCGACCGTCGCCGATCGGCTCGATGCCGGGGAACCGATTGACGGTCTGGCCCTTGAAATCGCCATGTGGTGCCGCGTTTGCCAGGGCAGGCGCGAGGACGGATCGCCCATCGACATTGAGGATGACGAACGCGAGGTCCTGGTGGAAAACGCCCGCCGCGCCGGAATAGATCCTCGGGCGTTTACAAGGATGTCCGGGATATTTGGCGCGCTTTCGGAGAACCCCGGGTTTGAGGCAGCCTTCACGCGTGCGCTTGAATCGATCCAAGTCGACGGCACGGCTGCCGCTCTCCAGGCATACGTCAGCGGAAATCCGGGATGATCATCTGCTGCGGCGAGGCGTTGTTCGATGTCTTTGTGAACGGCGCGGCGAATGACATCCCGATGGAACTTCGCGCCCATCCAGGCGGCTCACCGTTCAACGTGGCGATTGGCCTCGCCCGCTTGGGCGGTAACGCGGCTCTGCTGACGGGGTTGTCGGAAGATATGTTGGGTGAGTGTCTCCACCGGACATTAACGGAGGAGAAGGTTTCGACGGATTATCTGGTCCGGTCGGGCAATCGCACGACCCTCAGCCTTGTCGGGGTTGATGGCGACGGTCAGCCCAACTACGTCTTTTACGGTCTCGGCTCGGCCGATTGCAGCATAACGCCCGAAGATATCCCCGAGATCGGTTCCGAAGTCATGGGGTTTCACTTCGGCTCCTACTCCCTGGTGGTCAAGCCGGTCGCGGATGCGCTCTCGAGTGTGTTGATGCGCACCAAAGGCAGCTTTGTATCCGTCGATCCCAATGTCCGGCCGACCGTCGAGCCCGATCTCGATGTTTGGCGGGAACGGGTCGACGAATACGCGGCCGGGGCGACACTGTTAAAGGTCAGCGCCGAAGACATGGCGACACTGTACCCGGGCGTCGTACCGGACGCGAAAGCCGAAGAGTGGTTGTCGGCCGGGGTTCAACTGGTTGTCGTCACGGCCGGCGGAGAACACGTGGCGGCCTGGACGTCCCGAGGCTACTTCGTCCGCATCGCGCCACCGCCGACCAATGTCATCGATACGGTGGGAGCAGGGGACAGTTTCCAGGCGGCGCTGTTGGCCAAGCTCTCCGTTGATGGCGATCCACTGGCGGCGGTACAACAACTCGATACGCGGACGTTGGAGCAATTGGTCGAGTTTGCGATGACGGCGGCGGCGCTTACCTGCCGACGCCGCGGCGCAAATCTGCCGTCGCGGCAAGAGGTCGCCGTCGAACTGGCCGGGGAGGGGCCGTGAAAGCGATTACAATCGGTTCAGCCATGGCGGATATCATTGCGCTGATCGGCGATTCCGATGTCGAGCGCATGACGATGCACAATGCGACCTCGTCGTTCCTGCTGCTCGAACAGGGCAAAAAGATCGAAGCTCATTCCATCGGCGATCACATTGGCGGCGGCGCGATCAATATGGCGGTGTCGCTATCCCGGTTGGGCGTGGAGACGTCGACGCTGGTCAAGGTTGGCAGGGATGCGGACAGCGCGGGCATTCTCGAGCGGCTGGCGACAGAGGGAATTTCGACCGACCACGTTCTCTACACCGATAAATTGCCGACGGGCAGGGCGGTAATGGTCTCCTCGCACGACAAGAACCCGACCATCTTCACCCAACGCGGCGCCAACACGCTGCTCGAACCGAAGGACATCCAGCCATCTCTGTTCGACGGCCCGAATCTGGTTTGCGTCGCGAGCCTGTCCAACCAGTCCGCGGATTGTTTTCCCAGGATCCTTGAGCTGGCAAGCGGATCGGGAGCGTACGTGTCGGCCAATCCGGGCATTCGTCAGCTGACATCCCGGTCCGCTCCGTTTCTGGGGAGCCTCAAATATCTCGACCTGCTGGCCATAAACCGCATCGAGGCGGAGGCGCTCGTCCCGGCGATTTCGGCAAGTACCGAAATCGCGGACGCGGCCGACGCTGTCGACGATGACCCGGACTTGCCCAGGTTGCTCAAAATCGGTCTGGAATCCGTCGGATTTACAATGGGCCTCGGTACGTTTTGCCGAGCCGTCCGATCGCTCGGCGTGAAAAACGTCGTCATAACCGACGGCACCGAGGGATCGTACCTTGCGACGCCGGACCATCTATATTTCTGCCCCGCCCGGCCTGTCCGGTTGATGGGGACCGCCGGGGCGGGCGATGCCTTCATTTCAACCTTGTGCCGGTATCTGGCGGATGGGGAAGACTGTGGTGTGGCCATGCAGGCGGCAACGCTGAATGCCGGCTCTGTCATCGAGTACATCGATACACAGGAGGGTCTGCTTTCCGCCTCGGCGCTTGATGAACGCGTGGCCCAATACAGTTCGGAAATTCCGGTCAGGACGCTCGGTTAGCGCCGGCCCAAAATCTTCTCCGGATGCGGGGTCCAAATCGTGTCCGCGGCCGGCCGGCGGCGGCGAGGCCGCCGCTATGCGTCGGAATTAGGATCAGCCGACCAGCCGAACGCCTCACGGGGGAATAGCTCCTCGAGCGGCATGAGTTTGCCGGTCATTCCCTGCTGGTGAACATACCCGGCCATGGTTTCCAAATTCTTCCTGTTGATATCGGTCAGACCGTAGGACCAGGGGTCCGGTCCAAGGAGTTCCTGCTGTTCTTCCCAGGCACTTTGGTACCAGGCCAGCGGGACGATGCGCGGATTGACCATCCGCCTGTAGTTGATCCGCTTGGCCTCTTCGAAGGCGTCCATCAGGCTTTTGACCACCCAGGGGTTTTCCTCGACGATCTCTTCCCTGATGGTCGTCACGTGCATGATCGGAAAGATGCCGGTTTTCCTGTAGTAGGCGATCTCGATGTCCTTGTAGTCGGGAAATAGGCGCCCGACACGCGGATTCCGCTCGCGGATACCCCGGGCGACGTCGGGGGAAATCATGGCATCGAGCTCGCCGGTGAGCAGCATCTCGTCCAGGTCCTGACCGTCGGCGATCCGCTCCACCGTCAGGCCCTCGTGATAGTCGAAGTTGCCGTCTTCGTCGCGCTCGGTGACCCAGGTGATCGATGCATGGGGAACCCCGTAGTCATTTTCCAGGATACCCCGCAGCCAGATGTTGCCGGCAGGTCCGAAGTTGGTGCCGCCGACGCGCTTGCCGATCAAATCCCTTGGTTCATTAATCCCCTTCGATGTGTTGACGAAAGCGAAGCCGTGGCGAAACCGGCGATGGAGATAAACCGGCAGCGCCGTCACCGGGCGACCGCGGCTGCGGTCGGCCATATAGGCGCCGGCATTGAATTCGCCAACGTCGTACTCGCCCTCGGCGACCCGCGCGTGGATTTCGCGGGTGCCCGGGAATTCGGGAAATTCCAGCTCAATGCCGTCCGGCCTTACCGTGCCGTCCTTGAGTGCGCGGACACTCTCGTAGTCACCGGTCTGAATGGTCAGTTTCAAGTTGGCCATGATCCGTCCGCCGGCCGGCTGGCCGGCCCTAATATCTCCAGCGGCTGAAGTGATGCTCGGCGCGACGCAACATCTCGTTCAATAGAATCGCCGCCGCGGCGATCATTGCAACCAACGCAAAGAGATTGTGGGGCTCGAACGCCTCGGAATAGAGTTCGGTATAGTAGCCGATACCCTTCTTGGTGGCGTACAGCTCGGCGAGAATTACTCCCAATAATGTCGCGGTCATACCGAGACGCATGCCGGTGAACAGGCTCGGCACCAAATGGGGGAAAACGATATGCCGGTAGACCTGTCTTTTGCTCGCTCCCATGGAACGCGCCGCGGTCAACAAAATCGGATTTATGTTCTGGCTCCCGGCAATGACGTTGACGATGATCGGAAAAAACCCGTGGGTGAAACCGAACACAACCTTGATGGCGGGTCCAATCCCGAAGATCAGCACCAGGACCGGCAGGATGGTGATCTGGGGAAAAGCGTATGCCATCAGGATGATGGGAAAAAAGGTACGGTAGGTCGGCCGGTTGAGGCCGACCAACATGCCCAGCACCAGGCCGGAGACCAGGGACATGGCGAACGCCACCGCAAGCTGCCACGACATGTCCCAAATGGCGATCGCGACCTCTACGTCCTCGAGGATGTGAAACAGCGACAGGAAGGATTGCGTTGCCGGCGCGAGGAAATCGGGATCGTTATAGGTGCGCGCGCCAATCTCCCAGGTGAGCACCATCAAGGCGATGACGCCCAGGCGCAAGGCGACCGGTGTCGAGAACCAGGTCTCATTCGGGATTGCAGGCGGCGCGGGCGTGGCGGCGGAGGCGCCTTCCGCCGCACGAACCATTCGATTTCGCCTGAACAACGCCATCAATGGTAGGTCCCTTTTCGCTCGAGCCAGAAGACGATTGAGTTCAAGATGAACGCAATGATGACGATGAAGATGATGTAGGCGAACATGGTCGAGATGTTCATCGCCTCGGCATAGAAGACAATTTTGTGCCCTAGCCCCTCCAGCGATCCGATGGTTTCACCGCCGACGATGGACAGGAAGCAAAGAATGAAACCGATCCGGTAGCCGGTAAGGATTATCGGCAGGGCCGCCGGCAGCAGAACACGGCGGAATAACAGGAAGCCGGAAGCACCCATGGAATAGGCTGCCCGCCTATACACCGCATCGATATGCCCGAATCCGTTAATGGTGTTGAGGACCACCGGGAAAAACCCGAGAGTCGAGCCGATCGCCACCTTGGATGCCGGGCCAAGCCCGAAAAACAGCAGCGCCAGGGGATAGAAAATGATCAGGGGCACCGCGAACATGGAAGAGAACATGGGCTCAAACGCCCGCATCAGATAGCGCGACCGGCTGACAAGAAACCCAATGGTGGTTCCGGCGACAACTGCATTGGTATAGGCGAAGCCGAGCTCAAACAGCGTGGTCCGGAGCGGTTGGATAAAATCGCCGGAAACGAGCAGAATTTGGAACTCGCTGATGACCTCGGGAAGTTTGGGCAGGAACAGATGGCTGACCCAGCCCATCTCGGTAAACAGGCCCCACAAGCCGAACAGCACCGCAAAAAAGCTGAGCTGGGTTAGCCGGATGCGGAGTTTGCTTTGCTCCATCCTCAGCCCCCGCCCGCCGCCGTCTGCTGTTCTTCACCCTCCACGGCTTTCCTGATCTCGTCGTGAAGCATGGCGTAGAGATCGTTCCGGAGGCCGGTAAACTTCTCGGAGAGCATGAAATCCGGATTGCGGGGATGGCTCTCGCCGACATCGAGGATTTCCTTGAACTTACCGGGCCGGGCCGTCATCACCGCCACCCTGTCGGCCAGAAAAACGGCCTCGGCCAAGCTGTGTGTCACAAAGACAATCGTTTTATCGGTCTTGGAGAGCATGACCGATAAATCCTCGCCCAAAATCATCCGCGTCTGCTCGTCGAGGGCGCCGAAGGGCTCATCCATCAGCAGGATTTCAGTTTCCAGGCTAAGCGCCCGGGCCAACTGGGCGCGCTGTTTCATGCCCCCCGAAATCTGCCCTGGGAAGTGGTTGCCGAAATCGGCGAGCCCCACGGCCTCGAGTGCGTTCCAGGCGCGGCCATCGCGCTCCTGTACGGGCACACTCTGAAATTCGAGGGCAACCTTGATGTTGTCGACGACGGTGTTCCAGGGAAACAAAGCACTTTCCTGAAACACGAAGGCGACTTCATTGGGCATGGGTCCATCGACAATCTTGTTGCCGATGCGGACCTCTCCCTCTGTCTGAGGAAATAGTCCGCCCATGATGTTCAACAGCGTACTTTTGCCGCAGCCGCTCGGGCCGATTAGGCAAAGCAGTTCTCCCCTTGGAACATCAATGGAAACATTGTCGAGGGCCTGGACGCGCTGAGAGTCTCCCGGCGCGCCAAAGACCTGGGAAACATTCGATGCGCTGATCGCCAGCTCGGCGCTGGTGGAAACGTCCATTTGCGCGGCCCCTGTTTATTCTTGTGACAGTTTAGCGTGCCCGGTTGGTGCCGGACAAATAAGCGGGCGCGCATTCCGACAGCAAACGCGCACCCGCCGTTTGAATACCGCCGCGGCTAGTTCGGCAGATACTCTTCCGTGTAAGTCTTGGACATGTCCGGCTTGGAGGACAAAATCTTGGTCACGACCAGGCCTTCGGCAATCACGTTCAGGGCCTTTTGGTCGAACCGGCCGGTCCGCGAGAATGCCGGCGCCTCGAGGTCGTAGGAATTCTCCGCAACCTCGCGGCTGAATTTGAGCTGCTTCATGCCGCGTTGAACCATGGCTTCCTTGTTGTCGAGGACGTAGTTCACCGATTCCAGCCAAGCCTGCGCAAACCGCTTAACGGCGTCCGGGTTCTTCTCCCGGAACTTGTTGGTAACGAACAGGACATGAGTGTGGAAGTCCTTGATATAGTCGCCGAATGCCAGGAACACCCGGCCCGTGCCCTTGGCCTGCAGGTTATAGCCCGCATCAACCGACATCACGAAGGCTTGCGTATTACCGGCTTTGGCCGCAGCCAATTGCGCCGGCAGGCTGCCCAATGGTACGGCAGTAATACCATCTGGTCCCCAGCCCTGCTCGGCCGCCATGCGCCGCGAAAGGAAATAGGTCAGCGAAGACGGGGTGGAGACGCCGATCTTCTTACCCTTCAGGTCCTTGACGGTCATGCTCTTGTCATAGAGCGGTGAATTGGTGGTCACGACGATGCCGAGATTGAGCGGCGCGCCGTGTGACGCCAAAAAACCGATTTGAGGGGCGCCCTTGGCGACGAAACCAAGCCCCACGCCGGAACCGAGCCCGAAATCGGTGCTATCGGCGGCAAGCGCCTGGTGCAGCCGTGCGCTGCCGCGGGTGCCTAGTATTTCGAGATCAATCCCGTGCTTGGAGAAGATTCCCTGCTCCTTGCCAACATCCGCCATAAGAAAGGCAAACGGATGCGGCACCACCTTCATGAGCCTGATTTTATCGGCGGCATCGGCGGGCGAGGATACCGTCGCGCCGAGCGCAATTGCGCCTGCAAATAGAATTCCCGAAAATAATTTGGTCTTCATGGTGCTAATCCCCCATAGTTTCCCAGTGTGAATGAACGACTGAAATCTCCACGTCAGAGCCTATCGAGATTGCAAAAGCCCAAGTAATAGAAAATCCTCTATGAGCTATAAGAATTGGTTTCGAGGCATATCGGGCCAATTCCCCATTGTGATACGGATTCCATCAAAAATCGGGGCGTAGTCCATAAAGAAGCCGACACTTGTACCGAACGGCATCGGGTCAGAACGATGAATCACCAGGACAGACTCCGGCTCCTCCAGGGCGTAATGGATGCAGACGGACTTGAGGCCATAATTGGGCTCTCGAATGCCGACCATCACGTTGACTGGGGGGATAGTGTCGCGCTGATCAGCGGCGTGAAGCCCCTTGGTCCGAGCCTGTCGGTACTGGAAAAGGACGGAGGGACCCGCCTGGTTGTTTCTCCAGGCTGGGATATCGAGCGGGCTCGGACCCACGCTCACGCCGACAAGGTGGAAGGCGTTTCCGATTTGGGGGCCGCGCTGCCGGATTTGCTCGACGGACTTGGGTCGGCCAAGCGGGTCGGGGTCGCCAATCTGTCGGGCATGCCGCATGGGTTCGCCGATAGCCTGCTGAGCAGCCTGCCGGAAATCGTGGTCGACGTGACGGCACTGGTCTTCAACGCCGCGGCGCGGAAGACGGAGGAAGAGCTAGCCAATGCGCGTAAGGCGACGGAAATCGCCGAGCGCGGGTATCGTCATCTGCTTGACGTTGCCAAACCGGGAATCCCGGAGTGCCGGATGGCGGCCGAGATCAAGGCGATTACCCGGGAACTCGGGGCGGACGACAATTTCATGATGTTTCACGCCGAGGGTCATCCGCGGGCCGTTCAGCCGTCCGGAGAGCGAATATTCGAGGCAGGCGATTTGATATTGGCTGAAATCACGCCGAGCTTTGGCGGCCAGTTCACGCAGATCTGCCGAACCGCCTGCCTGGGCGAAGCGACCGATACCCAATGCGAGAAGTATGAGCTGGTCGTCGCGGCGATGAATAACGGGATCGGCAAAGCCGCCGCCGGGGCGGCGATGAAGGAAATCTGCATGGGCATCGATGACGTCCTTCGTGAGGCCGGGTACGGCGAGTATTGCGAACCGCCCTACATGAACCGCCGGGGACACGGGCTCGGCAGCACATCGGTCGCGCCCGGGAACGTCGCGCTGAACAACGAAACCATATTGGAGGCCGGGATGTTCTTTGTGGTTCACCCAAACCAGTACATTCCCGAAGTCGGATACCTCTTATGCGGCGAGCCGATAGCGATCACCGACGGCGCGCCGGACGTCTTGACCGAAGAGCGGGCGAAATTGGGAACCATATCGATTTAACCGGTTGGGGCCGGCCCGTCGGGGGAAGACAGAATGCAAACGATGAATCCGGTGCTGCAAGTCGGGGCATATAATTGGCATCCCGATGTTGTGCCGGCGGCTGAATTTCAGTCTCGATTGTCGAGCCTTCGCGAACACATGCTCGCCGAGGGGTGGTCGGGGGCGGCCGTGTTCGGGGATCGCCCGGATCACGGAAACTTGTCCTATTTGACCAATTTCACCCCTCGGCTGAGCGGCGCATTGGCCCTAATCCCCGCCGAGGGCGAGGTGCGCATTTTATCGTTCGACGGTGGGCGCATGATTCCGGCGGGAAAGGAGACCACCTGGGTGGACGATGTCAGACCGGCCAAGGACCCTGCCGCGGCCGCGCATGAGTGGATCAATGAACTCGGTGACGGCGCCCGGATCGCCACCATCGACTTCGGCGCCATGCCAAAAGGGATATTCGACGGTCTCGCGGAAGTCCCGGGCTTTGCCGATGCGGACGATGTCACCGAATTCCTGCTGAACCTGCGGCGTAGCAAGTCGCCTGCCGAGGTGGCGGCCGTACGCGAGGCGGTGACATTGCTGAAACAAGCGGAAGCGAATATTCACGCCTGCCGGGAGGAAGGCGCTTCGTTTACGGCAAGCGTTTTGTCGGCGGAAACCGCGGCCCGCAAGGCCGGAGCCCAGGATATACGATCGCTCTACTCGCCGGATGGCGGGAGGACGTTTATCCCGATCGAGCATCTGACGGATGCGGCGGAGGGGCCGCTGGTCGCATACTTGGCGGTCAGGAATCGAGGCTATTGGGCCGACGGCTTCATAACCGCCGGCGCCATCGGCGCGCCCGTGGGCGAAGCCGCCGAACGGGCACTTCAGGCGATGATAGACAATGCGAGGGACGGAGCCTCGATCTCCGATCTTCGGGCGGCCCGGAACGGTCACTTGGGGAATTTGCCGGGCCATGACCTCGTCGGCGATGGTTGCGGGTCCGGGCTCGGCCTGTCACTGGGCGAATATCCCGAACTAACCAATGGCTCGGACATGCCCCTCAAGTCCGGTGATATCTGCTCGCTCAAAGTCGGCGTCGCCGACGACGAGGCCGGCGCGGCCATAACCTCGGCCGTCGTCCGGATAACAGGCGACGGCCGGGAGGTCCTGTGGCAACCCGTGGGCCGGGGAAGCCGGGCGGCGGCCGGAGGCGGGTAACAGGTTGCCGATACTGACCGATCTTGCCGGGCAACTGGCGAATATTGTTGAGACGCCGTTATCGGACCCCGATCGCGAGGTATTGAGTTTGCACCTGCTGGATACCGTCGGCGCAACCCTCACCGGGGCGGCAACGGCCGATGCGCAATCGGCGTTCGGATTTCTGTCCGGCGGCGGACCCGTTGACCATGCGGCCGCCAATTGCACGGCGACCCGCATGTCCGAGATTGACGACATCCATTTGCCGTCCGGATGTACGCCGGGCTCGATCATCGTTCCCGCCGCCCTCACCATGTCCGCTTACCTGAAGGTCCATGACCCGGACCGCGTAAGCGCGGCCTTGGTTGCCGGTTATGAAGCCATGACGCGGCTGGCGGCCGCCGTCGACGGCCAAAACATCGTCTACAAAGGGATTTGGACGACATACCTGACGGCGCCGTTTGGTGCGGCCGCGGTGACCGCGGCGTTGCTTGATCTCGACGATGAGCGGATGGCGCATGCGCTGTCGATCGCGCTTACCTCTCTGGCGGGCCGAATAGGTCAGCCGGGTAATGTTCGGACCTCCCGCTGGCTGATGGTGGGGCAGGCCGCCCGCGCCGGGTGTTTCGCCGCGCTGGCGGCGGCCGACGGGTTCCGCGGCGATCTCGAGCTTTTGGACGGCGAATGGATGGCCACGGCACACGGGCTTCAGTGCGACCCGCAACACTTTTCAAAAGCTCCCCGAAGCCCGATGGTGGTTCACGACATCAGCATGAAGCCTTATTGCTCCGCCAAGCAGATGGTCGCGGCCATCGCCGGCTTTGAGGAAATTCTCGGACGCGGCGTCCGGCCGGACGGCATCGATGCGGTCATCGTGTCGGTTCCCGAGCGTTACGCGAAAATGATCGATCACGGTGTCGTCGAGGGCAACCGCCTGTCGAGCGCGACCAGTGCGCCGTACCAGCTCTCATTGGCTGCTTATCACAAACCGGGGCTGTTTGACGTTGCACGATCCAGCTACGTGCTGACCGAAGACATTACGACCCTCATGGAAATGGTTCATGTCGAGGTCGACGAGGAACTCGGGGCCCATCTCCCTGATCGATGGCCGGCCCGGGTGCGGGTGGAGGCGGGTAGCCGGTCGGAAGTAGCGACGGTCATCGAAGCGCCGGGGGATTCCAGGCGGCGATTTACCGCCGAAGAGACATCGGCCAAATTCACGAATTTCACATCACTCGTTTTGGGCACGGCCGAAGTGGATGACTGGAAATCCCTGTCGACGAGTGCGCTCGAGAGCGCCGGCGCCCTCAAGCGATTGCAGGAGAAATATCTCTCAATTTGGGCGGCCTGAGCCCCTTTATTCGGCAGCCGTCCGGGCCGCCGCGCGGAGCTTCGATCTCAGCTCTTCGGTCGCCGGCTGATCGACCTCGCAGGTTGCGTTTTCGATGACCACGCCGTAATCGTCCCGCGCCGCCTCAGCCGACACATACCCTTCCTTGACGTCGTTGGCGACAAGTTCGGCCTCCCGCTCCAAGGGGTTTCCCCACCCGCCGCCGCCGCCGGTGCGGACGATGAGCTGCGAGTTCTTGGGCAACAAGTTGCGCGGCGTGTCGGCCGGGGAGAAATCCTCCTCTCCCGGCGTTCTGTACAGGAATTTACCGACCTTGCCGGGCTTGCCCTCCCACAGGCCCCAGGCCGGGCAAATCTCTCCCCGCTTCGGGGGCTCGCAAATCCACGTCCCGTCGACCAGCACTTCGACGAGGGTCTGCATGCCGAGGCCGCCCCGGTACCGCCCGGCCCCGCCGGAGTCGGTCCGCAGCGTCCTCTCTTCGATGATCACCGGGCATTTCAACTCAATGCCCTCGATCGTCGCGTTGCGGACGTCCCCCTGACAGACGCTGACGGTTGCCGACTCGCCGTTCTCGTGCGGCCGCCCGCCCCAGCCGCCGCCCTCGATGCTTTGGACAATGAACCTCTTACCGGTCTTCGGGTGGATGCCGGTGAAAACCACCGGCCCGCCAAGCAGGCCGTAGTGGGCCGCCGGGATCGTGTCCTTCATACCGGGGGCGACCGCGCGGATGACGGTATCGACGACGGTCGGGACGATGATGCTCCACATGCACATGGGCGCGGGATAGACCGCCATCATGATATTGCCTTCGGGGATGACGACATCGACGGCGCGGAAGGAGCCTTCGTTGACCGGTTCGGTCGGCGCCGTCAGAGCCTTGTAAGCCACCCGAGCGCCGGCCAGGGTTCTGGAATTGATCGCGGCGCGGCGGGCATCGGCGCACCCGGATAGATCGATGGTCATGTCGCTGCCCGCGACCGTGACCTTGGCGTGAATGCGGATCGGCTCGCCGATCTCGATCCCGTCGTCGGTCAGAAACGCCTCGGCTTCGTACACCCCATCGGCGATGCCGGTGACCACGTTCCGGCATTTCCGCTCGGTCTCGTCGAAAATCCGGTCCAGCGCCGCGTGAATGATGCCCCGGCCGAATTTCTCGAACAGTTCTTCCAGACGGCGCGTGGCCAAACGGCAGGCCGCGATTTGCGAGCGCATGTCGCCAAGGGAGGATTCCGGAAACCGGATATTGTCGTGAATAAGCTTATAGAGCGTTTCGTTCCGCTCGCCCGCCTCGTAGATCTTCAGTTGGTCGAACTGAAGCCCTTCCATCCAGGGATCGGCCACATCCGGACCGCCGCCGAAGCCGGTGCTCATGCCGCCCACGTCAATCCAGTGGGCCCGCACCATGGAGAAAAAGATCAACTCACCCTCAAAAAAGAACGGGGTGTAGATGACGATATTGTTGAGGTGCTGCCCGGCGACACGCTGGTGGTTGGTGATGATCACGTCGCCCGGCTGAAAACCGTCGGCGCCGATCTTTTCCATGCCGTCTTCGATTACCACCCCGAGGTCGGCGACGAAATGCGACACCCCGCCGACATTCTGCGACACCAGTTCGCCGTTGGGTTTGACCACGGCGGTGCAAAAATCACGGACCTCGTAAATCATCATGTTGTAGGAGGTCCGCTGGAGATCCGCCGCCATTTCGTTGGCGATGGCCGGAAAGGCGTTGCGGACCACTTCGAGAGTCACGGGATCAAGTTTTGTGCTCATGCGTTCAGCCCCACGGAAATGATCAGCTCGCCTGTCTCGGCAACGCGGCAACTGTCGCCGGCGAACATCACCGTCGTCGATGCGTACTCCTGGACCAACGCGGGGCCCTCGAATTCAAACCCGGGACCGAGCGCAGTCCGTTCATAGACCGGGCACGCCACCGGTGCCGTTGGATCGTCAAGGTACACCTGGCGCCGCTTGGGTTCCATACCGCTTCCATCGGCGCCGATCTGCGGCAGGGCCAGCGTCGGACGGCGGCCCGTGGCGACAAGGCGGAGATTGACCACCTCGACAGGTTCGTCCGCGGCGTGATGGGCATAGCGGAGCTCATGGAGATCGTCGTAGGCCTTGCGGATCGCCTCGACGTCGCCCGCCTTTATCAGATCCAGCGGGACCGGAACCGACAACGTGAACTCCTGGCCGACATAGCGCAGATCCAGCTTGACCCGGAATTCCATATTGTCTCCCAGCTTCAGTTCGGCCTTCGCCTGTTCGACCATTTCGTCGTGGATTCTCTCCAGTACCGAAAAATCCACCTGTTCAAGGCCGGCGAGGCAAGTCTGGATGAAGTCCTGGCGCTCGTCCGCCATGAGCATCCCCAGCGCCGAAAAGTGTGCGGGGAAACGCGGAATGATCACCGTCGGAATATGAAGCTCGCGGGCAATGGCAACCGCATGAAGCGGACCGGCGCCGCCGGAGGCGAACATGGCGAAATCCCGGGGGTCATACCCCTTCTCGACCGAAACTTCCCGGACCGCGAGGGACATTTTGGTGATGGCGATCCGAATAATTGCCTGGGCGACTTCGTACACATCCATGCCGAGGGGATCGGCGACTCTCTCTTTGGTGCCGGCAATTGCGCCCTCAAGGTCGAGGAGCATCTCGCCGCCCAGAAAATCCGATGCGCCGACGCGGCCGAGGATCACATTGGCGTCGGTGATGGTCGGCTCGCGGCCGCCGCCCGGGTAACAGATGGGCCCTGGATCGGCGCCCGAGCTCTGTGGGCCCACTTTGAGCGCGCCGACATCATCAATCCAGGCAATGCTGCCGCCGCCGGCACCTACCTCGACCACATCGACAACCGGCGCCATAACCGGATCGCCGCTTGCGTAGCCACCGACGTAATAGCCCTCGGCGGTCGTCGCTTGCCTGTCCCGGATCAGGCTGGTTTTTGCCGTGGTGCCACCCATGTCGAATGAGATGACGTCGTCATAGCTGAGCGCGCCGCCCACTTCGGCGGACGCGATGATGCCGCCGACCGGACCGGATTCCATCATGTTGACGGGTTTTTTGACCGCCACATCCGGTGCCATGACGCCGCCATTGGACTGCATAATGGACAGATCGCCCTTAAACCCGATGTCGTGCAGCCGTTGCTCAAGCCCGTGAACGTAGCCGCTCATCCGGGGGCCGATATAGGCGTTCACCACCGTCGTCGAGGTCCGTTCGAACTCCCTGTACTCACGCAAAATCTCGTGGGAGAGCGAGATGTAGATATCCGGCAGCTTTTGCGCCAGGACCTCTCCCGCCAGCTGCTCGTGGACGGGGTTCGCATAGGCATGAAGAAAGCAAACGGCAACCGCCTCGATTTCCAGGGATTTCAGCCGATCGCAAATGGGGTCCAACTGGGCCGGGTCCATTTCGTCCCGAACTTCGCCGCCCGCCAGAATGCGTTCCTCGACTTCGAAGGTCAGGCTGCGGGGAACCAGCGGCCGATGCCGATGAAAGAGCAGATTGTAGGATTCAGGGCGGTTGCCGCGGCCGATGGTGTAGACATCGCGCGTGCCCTTGGTGACGAGGAGAGCCGTCTTGGCGCCCTTGCGCTCGATCAGCGTGTTGATCGCCTGGGTCGTCCCGTGGATGACGTCGTTGGCCCCACCGATTTCGAGACCGCTCTTGTTGATGCAGTCGAGGATACCCTGGGCCAGGTCGTGAGGGGTTGTCAGGCTCTTTGCCTGATAGAAGCCCTGCGACACCTCGTCAAAGGCCATCAGGTCAGTGAATGTGCCGCCGATATCGACCGCCAATAATGTCACGCCTACTTCCTCCCCCCGGAATGGTAACGGAATTTGCCGGTTGGTACATCCGCGGACCAGCCGGATATGCGCCGACGCGTTCGTGGCTTTCTGGACCGTCTGACCGCGGAGGTCCAATTCGTTTGCGTTCGCAGGCTATAAAAAAATCGCTAATGATCAAGGAGGGCCCCTGATTCCAACATGACAAGTTCATCAACTTTCCGCCGATTAATCGGCGATCCGCCGACATCGTGCTATAAGTTTCGGAACAAATCCGCCGCCACCAAATTGCGGCATCATCCGGGGAGGGGAGCTTGGCAAAATGCTGAAGTTCCGAAATTTGTTTGCCGTCCATACGGTTGCGGATCAAGGCACGGTAAGCGCGGCGGCGCGTGTGCTCAATCTCTCCCAACCGGCCGTGACCCATGCCATTCGCCAGATCGAGGAAGAACTTTCGGTCGCGTTATTTGAGCGCCGCCGGAGTGGCATGTCGGCTACGGATTGCGGAAAGATCGTCGTCCACCGGACCGGCCGCGCGATGGAGCATCTGCGTCAGGCGGCGAAGTCCCTGGACCGCTTCAAGACTGCCGACAGCCGGACGAAATCGTCGTTTCCCATACATCGGCTGATTACAAACCGCCAATTGGACTCCCTTATTGCCCTGTCGGAGAGCCGGAATGTCGGCCGGGCCGCGGTTCAACTGGGTGTCTCCGAAACCGCGGTTTACCGGTCGCTGAGGGAATTGGAGACCGCCACCGGCGTCGGGCTTTTTTATCGCCATCAAGCAATGAACCCGACCCCGGCTGGAGAAATGCTGGTGACCCAGGGGAAGCTGGCCCAAGCCGAGTTGAGGTTGATGCGGGACGACATCAAATCCTTCTCTGGCGACTATTCCGGACAGGTCGTCATCGGCACATTGCCCTCCTCGCGCACATTGTTGGTTCCGCATGCCATCGGCGAGGTGGCCAAGGCCCATCCAAATCTCCGGTTTTCCATGCTTGACGGCTCTTACGACGCAATGATTTCGGCGCTTCGAAGCGGAGACATCGATGTGGTCGTCGGCGCGCTCAGGGAAGCGCATGACGGGGTTACCCAAGAACTGCTATTCGAGGACACCGCGGCGATTCTCGCGCGGCCCGAGCATCCGCTTTCATCGAAGCCGAACGTCATGCTCGAGGATCTCGCGGAAGCCTCTTGGGTGGTCCCAAAGGAGGGGGCACCCCTTCGGATTTATTTCGAATCGCTGTTTCGGGAAAGTGGGCTGGCTTTGCCTCGGAGCATCGTTGAAACGGATTCATTAATCGCCATGCGGTCCCTCCTGATCAATGATGACCGGCTGACGATTATCTCGCCGCTTCGCGCGGAGTTTGAGATTGAGACCGGCGTGCTGGAGCGCGTTCAGGTCGATACCCGGCCGTTCAACTTGAAATTCGGTTTGATGACCCGGAATGATGCGCATCTCTCCCCGGGGATCGAAGCATTCATCAACCAGGTGAGGGTTTCGGGCCGCCAAATCGACCGAGCCTCAAGGTCCGGCGTATGGCCGAACACCGGCCGATTGCCGCCTCCACCTCGATATATTTCCGAGGTTGAATCCAAGTTCAGATGCCCGGATCGTCGGTGAGCGGGTTGGGCTTCGCCAGCACGCGAAGATCCGGCACTTTCGTCAGGCTGATTTTGGCGCCATCCACGATCACGCCGTAGGGCGCCAGCGTGTTGAACGCCCTCGATAGATTTTCCGGGGTCATACCAAGCAGGGCGGCAAGCGTCTTCTTGTCGATTGCGAGATTGACGATGCCGGTCGTTCCCTGCTCCTCATATTCATGGAGCAGATAGTTGGCGAGCCGTTCCACCGAGGTGCGCAGCTTTTGGTTCTTCAGCGATTTCACCATGTCGCGATAACGGATCGACAGTTCCTGAACGATTGACCGGGCGAACTCGGCGTCGCGTTCGAGGACCGCGCGGGCATTTTCCGAGGGGATCATGAGAATTCGTGACGGGGCCAGTGTCCGTGCCGACATGAGATAGGGCGCATCGCGGAGTACGGCGGCGAGAATAAACGTGGCCACCGGATGAATGATGGCCAGTGTCGTTTCGCGGCCGTTGTCATGGGCAAACAATTCAACGCTGCCTTCGACCACCACATGGAGAAAGTCGGCGGCGTCCCCCTCGGCGATGAGTTCAACCTGTGGCGGGAACCGTTGCAGGTACGCCGCCAGCATGACTTCCTCAAAGTTGTCCTCGGCCATCCCGGCGAACAGCTCAAGCTCCCGAATCACCGGCAAATCATCTGGTCGCAACCTGTACCTCCCCCATATGCGGCAAGCGGCCTCTTGATAATTGTCAAGCAGCTTTTCAGAAAACCAAACTGGTCACAACAGTTCGATCAATCGGCAGCCTGACAGTTGATTCGACGACGCTTATTTCATCGTCGGCGGCCCTGATCCTTGACCGCCATCAAGCCCATCTCGTCCCGTTTCGTTCAACGTCGATCCGTTCAGCCCGCTGATGGCATCAAAGAGGGATAAGGCGATGAATGAACTGGATGGGGTGAGCCGCTCGACACAGAACCGAATTCTCGGGATGAGCACACTGGCTTTCACCGTGTGCTTCGCGGTGTGGACCATCTTTTCCATCATCGGCGTGAAGATCAAACAGGACCTCGGGCTGTCCGATACGGAATTCGGTTTGCTTGTCGGCACGCCGATCCTGACCGGCTCCCTCAGCCGGATTTTCTTGGGCATCTGGACCGATCAATATGGCGGCCGGATCGTTTATTTCCTCACGATGGTGTTCGCGGCCGCGGCCACCTTCCTGCTGTCCTTCGCGACGACCTATGAACTCATGCTCGTGGCCGCCTTGGGCGTGGGACTGGCCGGCGGCTCGTTTGCCGTCGGCATTGGCTACGTTTCCAAATGGTACCCGCCCGACACGCAGGGAACCGCCCTCGGCATTTTCGGCGCCGGCAACGTCGGTGCGGCGGTCACCAAGTTTATCGCGCCCTTCGTCCTGGTGGCATTCGGGTGGGAGATGGTCGCCCAGGCGTGGGCCGCCGCCCTGGTGGTCATGGCGGTCGTGTTCTGGTTCACCACCGACGACGACCCGGAGCACGAGTCGCGGAAACGAAAAGGGGAAAAGGCCCGAAGCGCTTTTCTGCAGCTCGATCCGCTGAAGTATCAACAGGTCTGGCGCTTCGCGATCTACTACTTCTTCGTCTTCGGGGCGTTCGTCGCGCTGGCCCTCTGGCTGCCGCGCTATCTGGTTGGCGTCTACGGACTGGACATCAAGACGGCCGGTATCCTGGCGGCGTTCTATTCGGTGCCGGCGAGTATCTTCCGGGCCTACGGCGGGCACCTTTCCGACAAATACGGCGCCCGGACAATCATGTACTGGACATTCGGCGTCTCGGCGGTGTGCTGCTTCCTGCTGTCCTATCCGGACACCGACTATGTCGTGCGAGGGATCGAGGGTCCCATTGGCTTCACCATCAAGATGGATTTGGTCCCGTTCGTCGTGCTGGTGTTTGTCCTCGGGTTCTTCATGAGCCTCGGCAAGGCGGCGGTCTATAAGCATATCCCGGTCTACTACCCCGACCATATCGGATCGGTAGGCGGCCTCGTCGGCATGATTGGCGGCCTCGGCGGTTTCGTGCTGCCCATCGCCTTCGGCCTGATGAATGACCTTACCGGCATCTGGACCAGCTGCTTCATGCTGTTGTTCATTTTGGTCGCCACCGCGTTCGTCTGGATGCACGGCGCCATCCTGCACATGGAGAAGAAGGCCACGGTGACGCAGCGCGCCAGCCTGCCGCAACTTCCCGAACTCGCCCACGTCCACCGGCCGGAGCACGAGGGCGCGCTGGGGCCACAGGGCACCGAGCCGGGAGCTCCGCCTCCCGGCCTGACCAACCGGCCCACCCCGGCGCAGTAATCCGGGCGGCACCTGCCAACGCATGGAGGAGCAGACGCGATGAGCACAGCAGACCAGACCGGGGGACGGCCGGGACATACGTTGACCGATTGGCGGCCCGACGATCCGGAGTTCTGGAAATCCTCCGGCCATAGGATCGCGTCCAAGAATCTCTGGATATCCATCCCGTGCCTGCTCCTGGCCTTTTCGGTGTGGCTGGTGTGGAGCGTGGTGGTCGCCAAGCTGCCGTCCATCGGTTTTGCGTACGATACCAACCAACTGTTCTGGCTCGCCGCCCTGCCGGGTCTATCCGGCGCGACGCTCCGCATTTTCTATTCCTTCATGGTGCCGATATTCGGCGGCCGGCTGTGGACGGCGCTGTCCACCGCCTCCCTCCTGGTTCCGGCGGTGGGCATCGGCTTCGCGGTGCAGAACCCGGACACGCCCTATGTGCTGTTCCTGGCGCTCGCCCTGCTCTGCGGATTGGGCGGCGGCAACTTCGCCTCGTCGATGGCCAATATCAGCTTCTTCTATCCCAAATCGGAAAAGGGCCATGCGTTGGCGATGAACGCCGGGCTCGGCAATGCCGGCGTGAGCGTCATGCAATTCGTCGTGCCGCTGGTCATCACCGCCGGCGTGTTTGGCGCCATGGGCGGCGAGCCGCAGACCGCTGCCGGCGGGACCAAGCTGTGGCTGCAGAATGCCGGCTTCGTTTGGGTGCCGTTCCTTTTGATCACGTCCGTCGCCGCCTGGTTTGGAATGGACAACATCGAAAGCGCCCGGGCCTCATTCAAGGAGCAGTCGATCATCTTCAAACGGAAGCACAACTGGATCATGTGCATTCTGTACACCGGCACCTTCGGTTCGTTCATCGGCTATTCGGCGGGATTTCCGCTTCTCGCGAAGACCCAGTTTCCCGAGGTCAACTCGTTGCAGTTCGTGTTCCTGGGACCGCTGATCGGCGCGCTCAGCCGGGCCGCCACCGGATGGGTGTCGGACAAGTATGGCGGCGGACGGGTTACCTTCTGGACGTTCCTGGTGATGATTTTGGCCGTTGCCGGGGTGTTGTTCTTCCTCGGCATCAAGGAGGCGCCGGGCGCCTTTTGGGGCTTTTTCGCCATGTTCATGGTGCTGTTCTTCGCCACCGGCGTCGGTAACGCCTCCACCTTCCAGATGATCCCGATGATCATGGGCCAGGAGGTCGGCCGGCTGATGCCCGAGTTGCAGGGAACCGAGTTCCAGCGGCAGGCTGACCGGGAGTCGGCGGCGATCATCGCCTTCACCTCGGCTATCGCGGCCTATGGCGCGTTCTTCATTCCAAAGGCGTATGGCACGTCCATCACGCTCTCCGGCGGCCCCGAACTCGCGCTCTGGGTATTCATGACCTTCTACGCCGTCTGTGTGGCCATCACCTGGATCTATTACACCCGGCGCAACGCACCGGTTCCGTGCTGAGCCGAGGGAGGAGATAAACCATGAGCCATCTTCTGGACCGACTGAATTTCTTCAAACCGACCAACGTCGGCACGTTCGCCGACGGTCACGGGGTGACCCGCCGCGAAAACCGGGATTGGGAGGACGGATACCGAAGCCGTTGGCAGCATGACAAGATCGTCCGTTCCACCCACGGCGCCAACTGCACGGGCTCGTGTTCCTGGAAGATCTATGTGAAGGGCGGAATCGTTACCTGGGAAACCCAGCATACCGACTATCCCCGCACGCGCCCGGATCTGCCCAACCACGAGCCTCGCGGCTGTTCTCGGGGGGCTAGCTACTCCTGGTACCTGTATTCCGGCAACCGGGTGAAATACCCGCTTGTCCGCTCGCGGCTGATCAAGCTGTGGCGCGAAGCCCGTGCGGTCCAAACCCCCGTGGCCGCGTGGGCATCCATTGTCGAGAACCCCGGGAAGCGTGCCGCTTATACGAAAAAACGCGGCCTCGGCGGGTTCGTCCGCTCATCGTGGGATGAGGTGAACGAGATCATCGCCGCGGCAAATGCCTATACGGCGAAAACCTACGGACCCGACCGGGTGATCGGCTTCTCGCCGATCCCGGCCATGTCCATGGTCTCCTACGCCGCGGGGTCCCGGTATCTGTCTCTCATGGGCGGCGTCTGCATGTCGTTTTACGACTGGTACTGCGATCTGCCGCCGGCCTCGCCGCAGACCTGGGGTGAGCAGACGGACGTTCCCGAAAGCGCGGACTGGTACAATTCCGGGTTCCTCATGCTATGGGGGTCCAACGTCCCGCAGACCCGAACCCCCGACGCCCACTTCTATACCGAGGCGCGATACAACGGCACCCAATCGGTGGTCGTCTGCCCGGATTACTCGGAGGCGTCCAAGTTCGCCGATTTGTGGCTGCATCCCAAGCAGGGCACCGATTCGGCCCTCGCCATGGCCATGGGACACGTCATCTTGCGCGAGTTCCATATCGACCGTCAGACGCGGTACTTCGAGGATTACGCCCGTCAGTACACCGACATGCCCATGCTGGTGCGGCTGGTTGAAAAGGACGGCCACTACGTGCCCGACCGGATGCTCCGGGCATCCGACTTCGCCGATGACTTGGGCGAGACGACCAACGCCGAATGGAAGACCGTTGGCGTCGACGCAAAAAGCCGGGAGCCCGTGGTGCCCCGAGGCTCGGTCGGCTTCCGTTGGGATGAGCCGGGCAAGTGGAACTTGGAGGAAAAGGATGCCGCCGGGCGGGATACCCAACTGAGCCTGACCTTCATCATGGACGAGGACCACGATGGCGTGGTCGAGGTTGGTTTCCCCTATTTCGGCAATCGCGAACACGACGTGTTCAAGGGTACCGACCATCCGGACGTGCTCTATCGCCGGCTGCCGGTGAAAGAGGTCGCGCTCAAGGACGGCAAGGCGCTGGCCGCAACCGTGTTCGACCTGTTTGTCGCAAACTACGGTCTCGACCGGGGCCTCAAGGGCCAACATGTTGCCATCAGCTACGAGGACAATGTTCCCTACACGCCGGCCTGGGCGGAAGCGATCACCGGCGTTCCGGCGGAGCAGATCATCTCGGTCGCCCGCGCCTTTGCCGGCAATGCCGAGAAGACCAACGGCAAGTCCATGGTCATCCTCGGGGCGGGTCTCAACCATTGGTACCACATGGACATGAACTATCGGGGCATCATCAATCTCTTGGTGATGTGCGGGTGCGTCGGCCAGTCGGGGGGCGGCTGGTCCCACTATGTGGGGCAGGAAAAGCTCCGCCCCCAGACCGGCTGGTTGCCGTTGGCCTTCGCCCTCGATTGGGCGCGCCCGCCCCGGCATATGAACTCCACGTCCTTCTGGTATGCGCACACGGACCAGTGGCGCTACGAGACTTTGGGCGTCGACGAAATCATCTCCCCGACGGCCCCCGAGGGACCGTGGGACGGAGCGCTGATCGACTACAACATTCGCGCCGAGCGCATGGGCTGGCTGCCGTCGGCGCCCCAGCTCAAGCGCAATCCGCTCACCATCGCCGATGAGGCCGCCAAGGCCGGCAAAGAGCCGAAGGAGTACGTGGTCGATGCGCTGCGTTCGGGCGAATTGCAGATGTCCTGCGAGGACCCGGACGATCCCGCCAACTGGCCCCGCAATCTCTTCGTCTGGCGATCCAACCTGTTGGGGTCATCGGGCAAGGGGCACGAATATTTCCTCAAGCATCTGCTCGGAACGTCCCACGGGGTGATGAACAAGGATCTCGGCGAACAGGGGGGCGCCAAACCCAACGATGTGACTTGGCACGACGAAGCGCCGGAAGGAAAACTGGATCTTCTCGTGACCCTCGACTTCCGGATGTCCACCACCTGCGTCTATTCGGACATCGTTTTGCCGACGGCCACCTGGTACGAGAAAAACGATCTCAATACCTCCGACATGCATCCGTTTATCCATCCGCTGACGGGCGCGGTGGATCCGGTTTGGGAATGCCGTTCGGATTGGGACATCTACAAGGGGATCGCCGAGAAATTCTCCGAGGTTGCGCCCGAGGTTCTGGGGGTCGAGAAGGACGTGGTCATGGTGCCGATCCAGCACGACACGCCGGCGGAGATCGCCCAGGCCCTCGACGTGAAGGAATGGAAGAAGGGGGAGGTCGATCCCATCCCCGGCAAGACCATGCCCCAAATCGCCGTGATCGAGCGGGACTATCCGAACCTCTACAAGCGGTTTACGGCGCTGGGGCCCCTGATGACCGAGTTGGGCAACGGCGGCAAGGGGATCAACTGGAACACCGCCCAGGAGGTGGAGAACCTGGCAAACCTCAATGGGGTTGTGACCGAGGAAGGTCCGACCAGGGGTATGCCCAGGGTCGAAAGCGACATCGACGCCACCGAGGTGATCCTCATGCTGGCGCCCGAAACCAACGGTGAGGTTGCCGTGAAGGCGTGGAAGGCATTGTCCAGGAACACCGGACGCGACCACTCCCACCTCGCCGTTCCCAAGGAGGATGAGAAGATCCGGTTCCGGGATGTGGTGTCGCAGCCCCGGAAGATCATCTCGTCGCCCATCTGGTCGGGCCTGGAATCGGAGAAGGTCTGTTACAACGCGGGCTACACCAACGTCCATGAGCTGATTCCGTGGCGGACCCTCTCCGGACGGCAGCAGCTCTATCAGGATCATTTGTGGATGCGGGCGTTCGGCGAAGCGCTTTGCGTCTACCGTCCGCCGGTCGATCTCAAGACGGTCAAGCCGATCATCGACGAGAAACCGAACGGCAACGACCAAGTGGTCCTGAACTTCATCACCCCGCACCAGAAATGGGGCATCCACTCGACCTATACCGACAATCTGTTGATGCTGACCCTCAATCGGGGCGGGCCGGTGGTTTGGATTTCCGAGGTCGACGCCCGGAAGGCGGGGATCGAGGATAACGACTGGGTCGAGGCCTACAACGTCAACGGCGCGTTGACGGCGCGGGCGGTGGTCTCCCAGCGGATGCGGGAGGGCACCATCTTCATGTACCACGCCCAGGAGAAGACCATTAATACCCCGGGCGCGGAGACGACGGGCAACCGGGGCGGCATTCACAATTCGGTGACCCGCGCCATCGTCAAGCCCACCCACATGATCGGCGGGTACGCCCAGCAGTCATACGGCTTCAATTACTACGGAACCGTCGGGTCCAACCGGGACGAGTTCGTCATTGTCCGCAAAATGGAAAACATTGATTGGCTCGAGCGCCCGGCGCCCGATGCCGAGGAGATCGTCTGATGAAAATCCGCGCACAAATCGGAATGGTGCTCAATCTCGACAAGTGCATCGGCTGCCACACCTGTTCGGTGACCTGCAAGAACGTGTGGACCAATCGCGAAGGCATGGAATACGCCTGGTTCAATAATGTCGAGACCAAGCCCGGCGTCGGTTATCCCAAGGAATGGGAGAACCAGGACAAGTGGAACGGCGGTTGGACGCGCACCGGCGACGGCAATATCCGCCCCAAGATGGGCAATAAATGGCAGATCCTCGCCAAGATTTTCGGCAATCCGGACCTGCCTGAGATCGACGACTATTACGAACCGTTCGACTTCGATTACGAGCATCTGCAAACCGCCCCCGAACTGGAAGCGACTCCGACGGCCCGGCCGCGTTCGGCGATCACCGGCGAACGGATGGAGAAGATCGAATGGGGACCCAACTGGGAGGAGATTCTCGGCGGCGAGTTTTCCAAACGGTCGGCGGACAAGAACTTCGACGAGATCGAAAAATCCATCTACGGCGAGTTCGAGAACACCTTCATGATGTATCTGCCGCGGCTGTGCGAGCACTGCCTCAACCCGACCTGTGTCGCGGCGTGTCCCTCGGGCGCCATTTACAAGCGCGAAGAAGACGGGGTCGTGCTCATCGATCAGGAAAAGTGCCGGGGCTGGCGAATGTGCGTGTCGGGCTGCCCCTACAAGAAAATCTATTACAACTGGTCGACCGGCAAATCCGAGAAGTGCATCTTCTGCTATCCACGCATCGAGGCCGGCGAGCCGACGGTGTGTTCCGAGACCTGCGTCGGCCGCATCCGTTACCTGGGCGTGGTGCTCTATGACGCCGACGCCATCGAAAAGGCGGCGGCGACGGAAAGCACGGCCGACCTCTACGAAGCGCAGTTGGGTATCTTTCTCGACCCCAACGATTCCGACGTGCAGTCTCAGGCGCGTAAAGACGGTGTACCGGACGCTTGGCTGTCGGCGGCGCAGGCCTCGCCGGTCTACAAGATGGCCATGGAGTGGAAGGTGGCCTTTCCGCTGCACCCCGAATACCGGACGCTGCCCATGGTATGGTACGTGCCGCCCCTGTCGCCCATCCAGTCGGCAGCCAATTCAGGCCTGGTTGATCTCGAGAACGAGCTTCCCGACGTGCGCTCGCTGCGCATTCCGGTGAAGTATCTCGCCAACCTGCTGACCGCCGGCGAGGAGGAGCCGGTCGTCCTTGCCCTGGAACGTATGCTGGCCATGCGGGCCTATATGCGGACCAAGAAAATCAGAGGCGAGCCGGATACTTCGATGGCGGAGCGGGTCGCCCTGACACCTCGGCAGATCGAAGACATGTACCACGTGATGGCGATCGCGAATTACGAGGACCGCTTTGTCATTCCGACCTCGCACCGCGAGGTCACCGAGGATGCCTACGATTTGCGCGGCGGCTGCGGGTTCAGTTTCGGCAATGGCTGCTCCGGCGGCACCAGCACCGCGAACCTGTTCGGCAGCTCAGGCAAGCGGCATCAGACCCCGATCGATATCCTGGAAAAGGAGCGCGGATAATGAGCCGGATCTACAAAGTGCTGTCGGCGCTTCTCAGCTATCCAACCGCGGAAATCGTCGAAGCCGCGCCGGCCATGCGGGTTGCGGTGAGGGATGCCGCCGAACTGCCGTCTCACGGCCGTACGGCGCTGTTGCTCTTCATCGATGAATTGGCTGCCGGCGATCTGATCGATATGCAGGAACGCTACGTGATACTGTTCGACCGCACCCGGTCCCTGTCCCTGCACCTGTTCGAACACGTCTGGGGCGAAAGCCGGGACCGCGGGCAGGCGATGGTCGATCTGGGCCTGCTGTACGAGCGGCATGGCCTTGAGCTGTCGGCCAGGGAGCTCCCCGACTATTTGCCCCTGTTCCTCGAATTCCTATCGACCCTGCCGGCGGACGAGGCGCGCGCGTTGTTGGCCGAACCGGTGGACGTTCTCGCCACCCTCCATCAGCGCCACCGAAAGCGCGGCACTGTCTATGCGCCCGTGTTCGGGGTGCTGGAGGCGCTTGCCGCGACGGAGCCCAACGAACTGGTGGTCGCGGAGCTGCTGTCGCAGCCCGAGGACGACCCCGATGACCTCAAGGCGCTCGACGAAATCTGGGAAGAGGAAGCCGTCCAGTTCGGCCCCGATTCGGCCGGTCAGGGCATCGAGAGCCGCGGTCCGGCCTGCGGCGGGGAACTTCCGGGCGGTAACCCGGTCAACTGAGGAGACGGCGAATGGAGAATTTCCTAAATACACTCGCTTTCGGGATCTACCCCTATATCGCCCTCGCGGTGCTCATCCTCGGCTCCGTCATTCGTTACGACCGTGAGCCTTACACCTGGCGATCCGGATCGAGCCAGCTTCTTCGCCGCCGCCAGCTAATTTGGGGATCGGTGCTCTTCCACGTCGGCGTCCTGGTGGTTTTCTTCGGTCACCTCATCGGCCTCCTGACCCCGATCGAGGTTTTTGACGCGCTTGGCGTATCCCACGGCGCCAAGCAGATACTGGCGATCGTCGCGGGCGGTATTGCCGGGGCCGCGGCGTTGATCGGCGCGACCATGCTCATCCACCGGCGTCTGTTCGATGCCCGGATCCGTGCCACCTCGACATTCGGCGATCATGCGGTGATCGGCCTGCTATGGGTGCAGTTGGTGCTCGGCTTGGCGACCATCCCGCTTTCCATGGGCCACCTGGACGGCAGCGAGATGCTCAAGTTCATGGCCTGGGCGCAGGGCATATTCACCTTCAACCCCGGGGCGGCCGATCTTGTTGCCGGGGCGCATCCCATCTTCAAGCTTCACCTGCTGCTCGGATTGACCATCTTCCTGATCTTCCCGTTTACCCGGCTGGTGCACATGTTGAGCGCGCCGGTGCGCTACGTTTGGCGGTCCGGGTATCAGATTGTCCGGACGCGCTCCGCCGCGCCGTAGCGATCGCCCGCGGGCCCCGATCGGCGAGCTAATTTTTCATGCGGTCGGATTTTGACCTTGGGCAGGTCTGTCAGGGCCTGCCGTGCCATTGATGACGCTGGCGGTAGGCGCTTGAGGCGTGTTGGGGGCGAACCG